>Ga0102589_1000704_pt1 | contig 59192 bp, 70 predicted proteins | sample AraplaMF_Col_mLB_FD_76858 | JGI IMG/M metagenome (GOLD analysis project Ga0102589, IMG submission 76858) | Arabidopsis root microbial communities from the University of North Carolina, USA - plate scrape MF_Col_mLB | ecosystem: Host-associated > Plants > Roots > Endosphere | place: USA...
CAATCCGTCATGCGATTGAAGTAGCGTGGAGTCGTGGGAATATTGATTCAATCTCGTCCTTATTTGGTTATACTGTATCGATGTCAAAAGCAAAACCTACGAATTCCGAATTCATCGCAATGGTTGCAGATAAGTTGAGGCTTGAACATAAGGCGAGTTAATCGTTGATATAGTAATGATTTTGAATGTTTAGTGGTAATGTAAAGTTACCAACAAACTTCTTTTTGTACCAACAAATAACGTTAATAGAGTTTAACAAGCACCGTCTTTTATTGGTTTGTAAATCAAACTAATGGAAGGCGGTGTTTTTTGTTTTGACTGAATTTGAATTACAGATAGAAAATTTTATGCTGTATTGTTCAAGCAAAAACTTGTCCACTAAAACATTGAAAAGTTATGACCAGACGCTAAATTTATTTTTATTGTACATGAGAGAGACGTATCAAGTGGAGGAAGCAGGAAAGGTAAAGCCTATACATATTCGGCAGTATATTAAGTATCTACGAGAACGTGGGAAGTATACTGTTGCTTCTTCTACGATGGCTAATGAGATTAATCGTCCTCATAATCGAACTGACTATAAAAAGCCAATTAGCGATACGACAATTGCTAATTATTTACGGAATATTAAAGTGTTTTTTAATTTTCTATTTGAAGTGGAAAGGGAAATCAAAACGAATCCTGTTGAAAGTATTCAAAACATTAAACCAATACGTAAGCAAAAACCTTTGTTAACAGAAGATGAAATTATAAGGGTATTACGAGTTTTCGATATTACAACATTTCATGGTTATCGCAATTGGATTGTTACTCGATTGCTATTGGATACAGGAATGAGGATATCAGAGTGTTTAGAGTTACTTCCTGAAAAAATTGATTTTAAGCATAAAGCGATATTAATCGAGAATCCCAAAAACAAACAACAAAGATACGTCTATTTTTCATTTAAGATGGCAAATGATTTAAAACGTTGGTTGCTGTACCGTGACCGTTATTCAGATAGTGATTATATGTTTCCTACAATTCGAGGAACACAATTGGAAGTCCGTAACTTTGAAAAATCTTTACGTGAAGCAGGTAAAAAAGTAGGAGTATCAATTCACCCACATCAATTACGTAATAACTTTGCAAAATATTATCTGTTAAACGGTGGGGATTGGGTGTCTTTATCACGTATTTTAGGGCATTCAAGCGTAGAGGTAACACAAAAAGCTTATTTAGATTTTACAGATTCAGAAATAGGTAAGAAGTATCAAAAACATTCACCATTAAATCACTTGAAAGTTTAAAGCAAAGAGAAAAGCCGCCTATTGCAGTAGGCGACCAAAAGTTAAGTTTAAATTCAAATTCAAAACTAAATAACGGATATTCCGTACATTCAAAAACAATTAAATAACGGACAATCTTGTCATTCAGTACCTTCATTTTATCGAAAAAATTCGAGGAATGCAAGGCTTCTTAAGTGCTGCCATTTTTAGGTGCTGAGTTACAGGATTTCCGAAGGTGGAATTGCCTGTAAACCACGTTAAAAACTGATTGGCTTGCTATCGGTCGTGCGGAAAGTACTTAGTATGCTTTTACAAGGATAGCACCTCTCACTGGATTCCTATTCATTCGGTGAGAGTAGGTGAGAACTTACCTAGAGACGATTCTCTGAAAGGTTCGGGTGGTTATCGTTAGCATTACGGTGCTAGGGAATACATTCAGTTTGTCATTGTGGGACGATATGCAAGGGACAAGCCATTGTTAAAGGGTGTATATGATGAAAGTCATTGAGTGAATAGGGCTACGCATACGGACACTGCATAACGCAAGCCATGTATAGTACTTATCCTTTCTAGCTTTCTTAGTTATTTTTAACTTTGAAAACTAGGGGATAACTATGCTATCAGCCGTTTCTACAATCCCCGCTTCACCATGTCAAAGGGCGTTTAAAACGGTCAAGAGATTTAAAAGATTTAAAAGAATTTCTACCACTAGCGACGGATAGAGGAAAATTAAAGTAACTACAACTAACCACGGTTAGAGGAAAGAAGGACATACACGAAACATAGAGTAAGAACTATATATGATGTTTGGATAAGTTATAGATAGGAAGTGGACAATATGGCTAAGAAGAAAAAAGAAACACGTAAAGAGAGGGAAAAGAGGGCTATGAGGTTGGCAAGGGAGAAGCAAGAAAGAGGGGAATTGCTGACAGAAGAAGAGTTGAAATTAATAAAGAAATCAGATGGGATTGTTAAAGCACTTTTAAAGAATGATGGTATTTATTCGAAAGCAGAACAACAAAGAATGGGAAGAGTAAATAAAAGATATAACGATAGAGTTTGGAAAGGGTGGAGAGAAACAGATGGGGTAACTTATCCTGTCACTGGTTCAGGAGGAAAGAAGAAAACTGAAAAGGAAAAGTAGGACTGTACAAGGTGATTAGTGGTACAACTATACGTATAAACAAGGTTAATCGCCTAGAAATCGCAATCTCGGTGACTTGCTTTACTGTTTTTATAAGGGAAACCACTTGACGAAGAAGTGCTTAAGCACCCTTGCAATATGTAGTGTGATATGAGAAATTATTCTAAAATATACCTGTAAATGACATGTGTTTCGTACACATTAATATAGGGAACTTATTAGACCGCATACTTTATTGTGTGTGGTTTTTTGTTTCCTCTTAAACTCATTCTCCTTTAAGTTGTGCTTTTGGTAAGTAGCCCTTATGTCATTTGATGTAGGGGTTATTTTTTGTACTAGCAGAAGGAAGAAAGAAACTAATGAATAAAAGGGGGATTTAATAATGATTGGAAACGACTATTCAAACTTACCATACAAGCCCGAAATTAAGCCGCAGATGCTTAGATATGTTCGATTAAGTAGAAACCTTACTCAAACTTCTGTAGCTGAAAAGCTTGGTGTCAGTCAAAAGATGATTAGTGATTATGAAAACGGCAAAGTCGAGGACTTCAGTCCCAACGTATACGCCCGTGTACGTGAATTGGTTAGGGCATATCGTATAGACCGTTACGAGATTGAATCTTATAAAAAACTTATGGAAATTAAGGCTAGACGTGGTTATAAAGTATGACAAAGAAAGTAGAAAAACTATGTGCAGCTATTTTAATTAAGGGCTATAACGCTAAAGAATTGGACAGTAAAGCAAATGCCCTGTTAGATAAGCTATTTCATTTACGGACTATTGAAATGGAAACAGCCATTAGCATAAAAGAAACGAAAGTAGCTATACAAGCTGTAAAGCTTGCTAAGAAACAGCAGGCACAAATGAAGGGGGATAATATAAATGTTATTTAAGATTAATCGTGAAGAATTAGATAAAGTAATTGCAGGTTACAAACCGCATCGTCATACAAAGAAAGCTATTCAAGCGTTTCAGAAAGATATGGCTGATATTGAAAAGTATGCTGCTAGTATTGAGGAACAGAAGGCAGAAAAACAGTTACAACTAACAAAAGTACTTGTTGATATGGAAGCAACTTTTGATTTAGGTGAACGTATTTATCTCCAAAATGAACAGGCACATTTATCAAAAGAGTTACAAGGATTAGATTTCTTTTTAGAAGAAACTAAGGAACGTAAAACACAAGCACGTTTAAAACATGCCCCAGTAGTTGCACAAGCTATTGATAAAGACCGTAATGAATTAAGTAACACTTTTAAAGAAGGAATGAATGCCGCTGTACGTGTAGCACTGTCTGACGTAATGGACTGCGTTGCTGATGTTAGTAAAATGCTTGAAGCAGAACAAAAAGAATTTGAACATGACGTGTATAATTGCCTAGCTGGTGATAGTGCGGTCACTGAAGCTTACAACTTCCGAAATAAAACAATTAACATGGAAACACCGTTAGAAATTGGATATCTTCAGATTATGCCTTCACATTTTGGTGAAGCTAGAAATGGGCATAACACTGTTAAGAGTAATAGCTTTATTGTACGTAACTACTGTAAAGAAGAAGGGGGTAATGAGTAATGCAATACAGCAAAGAAATATTAGATAAAATAAAACAAGGTGATGCTAGTATTTTGCAAGGACTACCACCATTTGCCCTACTTTCATTAGGACTACAGTTAGAACAAGAAGCAAAAGACAAAGCTGAAGGTAAAACAAAATAAATATATGAAATAGTAAAGGCAGCCATTGCGGCTTGCCTTCTTTTTTTTATTAATCACATACATACGTGTCCTATTTTCAGGTTAATTCGGTACTTCATATGTATATGCCTATAAAGGCACACACAAAAGGAGGAACTAATATGACAACAATTCGAGGAACACAGAAACTAGCAAAGGGGAACATTGAGGGGAATTTTGAACACTTCCCAAAAGATTTACACGCCTATTTACAGCTGGGACTGATTAAGCATAGTGACGTTGTAATGTACATGACTTTACTGGCATACCACAATACAGAAATGGGATACGCATACCCAACTAATGTGCAGTTAGAAGTTACAACGGGATTGAGTAAAGGGACTGTGGTTACGTCTTTACAACGATTGGAAAAAGCAGACCTAATAAGCAGGAAGCGTGCAAAATACTTTTTAAACAAGAAAATTTTCTACGTATTCAAGCCACTAGTACGAGAGGAATTGTACAAGCAGTTACCAGAAGAAGCAGAGGCCTATGAGAAAGAGAAGGCAAAGAAATTAGAGGAAGCGGAACAACATAAAGCGGAGTTCCTAGCCTACAAGGAAATGCAAAAGCACAACTTACCAACCAGTTAGGGACAGGTATTAATAGTGTGATTAATAGTTTTGTTAAAACGTTCATATGACAGTATTTAGAAAGTTTATTAATCACACACATTATGTAAGTCACATGACGTATGTATGTATAAAAATTATAACGGGGTAAGTACAATTTTAATGAAAATGAAGTCCAAAATGTATACCCTATAAATACTTACATACAAAGACTTACAATATTAAGACTTATATTTGAGGGCAAGCCCTCTACTATCATAAGAACTAAAGAAATAATAATTAAAAGAATACTATGGATAAGTAATAAAGAAAAAAGATAAGACAAGATTACGCCGCCGCACCTTCATTGTGGGGGCTGTTTGGTGTGCAGTAAATAGGGGGACTAATATGTATACAGAAGTAGAAAAACAAATTAACAGTTACAAAGTAGATAGCTTTAAAACAATTGATAAAGAGGAATACCAGCAGTTATTTGATGATAAATATGAGGGTTTTATTACAATTAAGGAACGTCCTATAAATGTAATAGTAGCAGTGAAACATGAATGTCGCATTTGTGGGAAAGTGTTTTACAATCGTGCGGTAAATATGCTAGGAGAGGTAGAAGAGTTGCAGCACCATTGTTTTGTTACCATGGTAGTGGAAAGCGATAAGATACGTAAAAGAAGGTTAGCAGATATTGAGAAGATAAAAAACAAGTTACGAAAAGAAGTGTCCCCTACTGGTTAACGGTGGGGGTTATTTACTTCTAAGTGGGCATGTTGTCCCTTTAGCCTGACAATCTAATTTGCACACTATCTACCACACTTGACGATAATTTACATTGTAGTAGCTGAAATAGGTGAAATAACACCGCTTGCCTGTGTGAAATATTGTGAATTTGAAAAATCTTTTTTGGGTGATAGGTGGAAGTTCAGCCCATGCTACACATGTGTTTAGAGACGTTTTTTATCCCGTTTAGTTTAGCAAGAAACCACAAGTATTATCCCCATGCCTTTAAACAGCTTAATTTTAAGCCTGTTCTAAAATATACGTGATACATTACTGTTACTGATAGGGTTTACTCATACAGTAACGAATGGAAGGAATTTGAAAAACCAGTAGTAGCAAGGGTTACAGCTTACTTAAAACGTTACCATTTGACTGTTACCGAAATTAAATGTATACTAACAGTAACGATTACATAAAAGGGGACGGTAACATGAGAAAGATTGCATACATTCGAGTGAGTAGCGAAGGGCAAAATACAGCAAGGCAAAAAAAGGCATTAAAAGAAGCTGGGTGTACGATTGGTTATGAAGAAAAGGTTTCAGGGGCTACGATGGAACGCCCACAGCTAAAACAGTTATTAGAAGACTTGCAGGAGGGTGACACGGTTTATGTACATGAAATAAGCCGCCTATCACGTTCTACAAAAGATTTACTAGAAATCATTGAACAAATTAAAAATAAAGGTGCTGGTTTAAAGTCCATAAATGAAACATGGTTAGATACTTCCAGCGATAATCCTATGAATGAGTTTCTTTTAACAATATTTTCAGGATTGGTACAGTTTGAAAGAGGAATGATTAAGCAGCGGCAAAAAGAGGGCATTGCTATTGCAAAGGCTGAAGGAAAATTTAAAGGGCGTAAGGCTGAATTAGTGGAAGGTGGCAAGGAAGAAAGACGCTTGCAGGAAATTGTTAAAGCGTATAAGGAAGGTAAGTCTATCAGGCATATCAGGGAAGTTTATAAAGTGGGCACTGGTACTTTATATAAAATCTTAGAACGAGAAGGGCTGAAATAATGCCTTTCTTTTTTTATGGACTTTTTTATAGGGGATTTAATACATTCGTTTTAAGGCGTCTATCAGCCTTGTACGGCGTTTGTGAAATAACCCTTTCTATTCGGTTAATGGACGCTATAACGCCCTGTATACAGCCGTCTGTACGGTGTCCTGTGTGCCCCGTGTGTAGTAGGCGTATGTGTAGTATATGTACCAGTACCACGCCTACCCAGTACGCTGCACCCCCAAAGCACAGTAGTACCTACCACACCCAGCCCACACCTACCTAGTGCGAGGACACAGCGAGGAAGACGGGCACGGCAAGGAAGACACAGGCATACGCAGTACAGTACATAGGCATAGTCACACGGTAATACATACACCAACGCATCGCACAAGGCAACATACAAACATGATAATAAGAATAAGTAAACATGAAGTCATAATGAAGACGCTATATGAAGGTGTTAGGTGCGTTAGGTGGTACGCTGGATTGATAGGTAGTTAACATATCTTTTTTGACAAGGGTAAGCCCTACCCACAGGGGGACACGTGCTAGGTGGCTATGTTCTGACGTCTTGAACATTTCTACATCACTTTTCTAAACTCGGACTAGTGAATATTTAAGAAAATGATTATACTGAAAGTAGCTACTTCTTTTAGCAGGGTCAACATGTTATGACCCCATACCGTTAAATCTAAAACAGTCCTAGCGGTATAATGAACGACAACACACTGGTAGGTGGATTACTAGTGTGTTTTTTCATGCCATTTTACGGGGGAAGGGTGGTTCAAGTTTCTTCCCTTTGTAAATAGCCATGTCGTTCAAAAAAATTTTACGGCGGGGTTGGGAAACCTCGGGGTGTCATATGTCTTCGTAATGGCTTTACTGTACCGTTCTCAACTGTCTTCCTTTACATATATGTGTAAACTGTATAATGCGTTGTAACAATATTAAGCAAGCCTTTACCAGCTTCCCTAAAGTTTTTACCAAAATCCAGCAAAGAACAGCACACCTCTACATTATTTGTAAAATAACAACAAGGGGTATTCATGAAATTTCAGTTTGTATTTCGGAAAAACCTCTTCAAAAAATTACACCAAACTTTTCATAACTTTTTGTAACAATTATTACCATTTGTAACCGTGGCTATCTATAAGTATTATGAAAGTACATTAACAATGTGGTAATTTATTTGACGTGTTTCTTATGGGGGGTCTCTTATAGGGAACACCTTTTTTATTTTAGCTTTTATTGAAAATAACGAGGCAATAACAGCCAGCCTAGCCGTGGCTGATGGTTTTGGTAAGTAGTATGAATATGTTTAATGTGTCTTGCTATAATACGGATTCTAATTTTGCAACACCCCTAGCGAGAGAAAAAAGAAAGAACCGCAATCAAGTAATCCAATTTACGGTTCTTTTATATATTAAATATCTCTAGCGTGTTCTACGTTGTTTACAGCTGAAATGTTATTATTCTCAACAGGTGTTGTTTGGGTGACAGTTACATGTTCTTCAGGTTTTTTTGTATGCTTCACAAAAACCTTTGATGAAAAATCACATACATAAAAAACCTCATCGGGTTTTATACCTTCTACAAAACAAACCGTTCGTTTTTCATCAAGTGCGTAACCGTGGATTAAACTTTCTAATTTTTCTTCGGCTACGATATTAATAATATATTGTGAAGGTTTCTTATTTCTTGTTAGGTTATTCATTATGGTTTGTATACATGTGAAAATTAAAATAAGAAGTATTATGGAAGGTATCATCTCATAATTCCACTTCCTAAAAATTTGATTAGTAATGAGATAGGAAAAAATAATTACACTACTTGCAGTTTGAAGGAAAATTAAAACTTTAAGAATAATATTAAACTTCTTGTTTTTATGCAGAGAAAACAAAAATAGCAAATACAGTACAAGTAATAGAATAACACTAATAATTACAGTTCCTCCGATGTACCAAACTTTTTCGCTGTTACTCCAAGTTTTATTAAGGTTATCATATACTCCAAAGTTAAAAAACACAGCAGCAAATAGATATAAAAAAGCACCTAACAGTGTAGATAAAACCACATTCCAAAAATTCAATTTTACTTGTGTGGCTTTATTTAAATATAATTTATCAATTTCCTTAGTTGTTGCTGCTATTACAAGTTGATTAGCACTATATAATACAGCTGGTATAAGTAGACCTATAAGGGTAGTTATAATGGTTGTCAACGCAGGTGGCAGTTTACTAATTGTATCAATTGTTAATTCATCAAACATTCTCTCTGTTCAGTCCTTTCATGATTAAATTCCGATAAAAAAGAACGTCACCTTTATAAAAGGGCGTTCTTTTTTATTAATTAAATTCTTGTTTCAATATGCTTATTCATAGGTACAGGGGGCGTCCGTGGTTATATGCAGGAGAACCAGTATCTCCATGTGCGTGAGATGGAGACCAAGTGTCACCACGGTTTTCAGCAGGTGAACCTCCACAGTCACCTTTGTTATCGGCAGGTGCAGGTGTATCACCTATATTTAATGCTAAATCAGGTCTTTGAGGTGCAGGTGTGTCGGCGTGACCTGCTTGATATGTGAATGAACTATGTAAGCCAACGGATACAATACCGATAACGGATAAACCTAAAACAACAGAACCAATCTTTTTAATTTTCTTAAACATTATTTTAATGCCCCTTTCTCAAATGTTTTCTCCCTAGCTTCCAATCCTTTATTAAAGTATTGGCTTGCTTTAATATGGTTAGATTCTTTAAAGAACTTTGTTGCCAATTTCTCCGCATATTCTTGAGTGTAGTTATATAAGGTTTCTTTATCGAAATAGGTAATTCCTTCAAGAATAATCTTTTCTAATTCTTCTGCTGGGGCGTTGTTATTCAGTGCTTTTAAAATTGTAAAATGATGTGTATATTCTGTATTTCCTATTTCAGTGCAAATTATTAAACCTTTTTCAATTAACTCTGAAGTAATATTTATTTCACCTAGTTTATGATGTTCCCTAGCTTGTAAGAAAATAGCTTTAAAGTGAGATGGTTTTTTCTCTGTTACTTCTGATAAATGACGAATAGCTAAAGTAGATAGATTTTGACTAGCATACAACCAACCTAAGTTATTACGAACGCTTAAAACCAGTTCTTTTTCATTGAACTTTTGGAAAGTGTCTATTGCTGAATTGTACTTTTCTTCCGCCTGTTCAAATTGTTTTAAATAAACACATGAAGCACCTAACATGTTATCGCATAATCCAATTCGTAATTCATAGCCCTCATTATTAGTGAAAATTTCTTTTGCTTTTGTTGCATATTGAATTGATTCTATTGGTTGGTAGAAATGATAAAGGAAAATACAAAAACGATAATAAAATTCAGCTTTTTCAAGTTCGTCAGGCACATACATTAAGAGTTTTTCAGCTTTCTCAAAATGTTCATTAGCTTCAGTATAGTTTGTAGTTAATGTGGCATGAATTGCTTTGAAGAAGTGATAATAATAGGATAGAAAGCTGTTATTGGGTACATCAAAGGAGTTAATTTCATTAAAGCTATCTTTTGTAATGCTTAAACCATCAGTCAGTACCTTGTACCTAAAATCTAGCAAGGAGTAATATAATGATAGACTTTCTTCTTTCTTTATATCGGAAAGCTTATCCTCAATTTCTTGTTTTAAATTTGTTGCCTTTGAAACATGTTGCTGTAACATGGTTTGATACCATTCATGAAGTAGCTTTGTAATTAGTTCATTCCCTTTCATTTGAACGTTCATGAAATCCCCTCTCCTTTTTTTGAATATTCTTATAAACAATGATAGCAAGAATAGAATTTAATGGAAATGAAATTTAAATATTTCTCAACATTTGTTTAACAATTTTATTTTCAAGTATATAACGAATCGTATTCATTCTACCTGTTAGTAATTTCAAATATTTGGAACAGTAGAATGATTTAACATGGTATAATTTTCTTGATGAATACGGAACTAGAAAGGATTTAAGCGATGGGAAAATTTCAAAGTAATGTTCAAGTGGCACAACAAATCGCTACTCAAATGAGGAATGCTTCGGATACAATCCAAAGTGCGACAAGTCGTTCTATAAAAAAGGCGACGCGTACAACACTATCTGTTAACTCCCAAGCACAAGAAGCGAATCAACAAGTTTTAGATTTAACAAGACAATTTTCTGCTGCTTTTCAACAAGCGGCTAATAATATTCATTTGGTAGCTAACGAGTTTGAGAGAATGGATAAAGAACTTCAAAATACGTTTCGCTAATGTAATAACCTACATAAAGTAAAAAGATAGGGGGAAAAAGATGAGTCAAGATATTGAAAAACAAATTAATCAATTAAATCAAAAATTACGAAGTGTATTTGAAGAACCGAATCGAAATCAATCTGCGATTCAAACACAGGAACAAGCAGAAGAAGATTTTCATGTATGGAAAAATCAAAATAATCGTTTGTTTGACCGTATTTTAGGCACTTGGCATAGAGATAGAGAAATGTCATTGTTTTTTATGAATATGCGTCAAGATGCACAACAAATGGAACGAAAACTCACATTTGAATTGGAAAATCAAAAAGAAACGTTGCTTAAGGAAAAACGAGACCTTAGTGACTTAGAAAATGACCTTTCCTATCAGCAACAACGATTAGCAAGGGAGGTCAATGCATGAGTTTAAATATGTATTTAGGAGAAGTACAAAGCCAAACTCAAAGCATGAACGCTGTATGTAACGCTATCATTCAAGGTATGGAACAAGCAATTCAGTCGATTGAAGCTTTTGCAGGGGCAAACTTATGATAGTGCAAAAACCTACTTTGCACAGACATTTCGTCCTTTAGCACAAGGAATCATTTACCTATGTGAAGAATTAATTCGTCAGAATGATGCTTTTCCAAGTCAATTTCAATCCAAGGTGGCTTCAACCGATGTAATCGAACAAGAAATATTAGAACAAATCCAAGGGATTGAACGAACGAAAGCTGGTATTGAAGGGATTAGTACTGTCCTCCCAGGTATGCAAGCGATGATGGGTATTTTTGATATGATGAAAAGGAAACTGCAAGAGAAATTGGAACATCTACATGAATTCAATTATACTTCTAGTAGTAATTATGATACTGCACTCCAACTGGCTGCTAGCATTGCGACAGGTTTAGCAGAGGTACAAAGTGGTAAAGGTTTTAGTCCTGCAAGTGGTACATTTAGTACGCAAGGGTTGAATATGGAATGGGCAACGTCTATTCAAACGATAGAAGAAGAGAGGGCACGTAAAGCGGATAATTCAATTGAAGAAGGGGCAATGTGTGGAAAACTTCCGCCGAAATCCGATTTGGAGAGAGAATGGGATAATTTCAAAAAAGATTTAGGAGACGCATGGACTGGCATTTCTACTGGTTTTGTAGATGGTGCTGAAGATGCATGGGAAGGGTTCGTAGCTTTAGGCGATAAAGAAACCTGGTTGAATATGCGGGATGCGATTGTAAACTACGATGAAACTCTTCCTGCAATGTGGAATACTTTTTCAGATTCGTTTATAAATAATTTTTGGAATGGGGATATGGAAAGCAGAATGCATTACGCTGCCTATGGTATAACATCATTAGGAGTGGGCTTACTTGGTGATAAAGGTCTTAGTAAAGCAGGACAAGTAGGGAAAGTAGCAGTCGTTACAGGCTTTACAAAAGGAAAGTCGCTGATAACTAATTCCGCAACATATAGAAATACATTAAATTCATTAAATAATTTTAACTTTAATTTTGGAAATCAATTTTCATTTGCAGGTATTGGTGGAAGTTCTTTAAAATCTAGCTTTGTTGATACTTATCAAACAGCTAAGGATAAACTATCGCCTTATCAATATACTAAAAGTACTACGGACGGTGACGTTTTTGTTGGCAAATTATACGGCAAAGATGTACCTCTTAAAGACGTCAGAGTTGATGAAATTACTTATACTAAGAGACCTAGAGAAGAATTTGAACAACTTAGGAAAGCTTTTGATAGCAGGGTAAGACAAGAGTTTCTTAAATCCTTGGTAAATGACCCTGTTAAGCTTACTGAACTTAAGAAAGCGGGAATAACAGATGGTAATATAGAATTAATGAAACAAGGAAGACCTCCAGTAGGGTGGCAAGTACATCATAATCTTCCTTTAGATGACGGAGGAACAAACGCATTTGAAAATTTAACTTTAATACAAAATCATCCATATCATAAAGCTATAACTAATACACAACGTACATTAACTAGACACTTACAAGATGGAGATAGTGCAGACATAAGCTGGCCTATACCAAAATATAATATCTACCCTAAAGGAGAATAAATACACTTAGAAAGAGGTTTTTATATGTGGAAAAATCTAGTTTTAGAAATTGGAGATATACTGAAAAGTGTTAACTTTAATTTGAACACACCAGCAACAGATACTGAAGTTCATAGATTAAGAGAACACGTGAAAGAGAAATTTAATGTTGATTTACCTATTGAATTTGAGGAGTTTCTTAAAAACGTAAATGGTTTAGATTTTGGTGGACTAGTTATTTATGGAGTTGACCCTTCTTTACTAGAAACAGAAAGAAACGAACCGATTTGTGGATTTATAGACACGAATGAGATTTGGTATGAAAATGAATTTCAAAAAGAGTATCTTTTCTTTGGAGATTCAAATATTGCGTGGTTTTGTAAAAACTTATCTGAGGGTACTTATCTAGAACTTGATAAACCATCTGGCACAGTGATGAAAACATATAATGATTTCAATACAATGCTTGAAGAAGCATTGAAAACAGCCCTTCTTTAGCGTGGGACATTAAAATGAATCATATTACATGGTTTGATGTAAGAAAAAAGAAAATTACAGATGAACAAATTCAGAAATTAGAACAGTATTTGGGTATTAAATTTCCTAACGACTTTATTGAATGTGTGAAACAATATGATGGAGGATACCCGCACCCAAAAGTATTTGATATACAGGGACAAGATGGAAGTTCATTTAGTTATCTATTAACTTTAGATTCAGAAAGCAAGTACTCCATTCTTCGGGTATATGAAGGCATAAAAGACAGATTCGTAGATAAAGTGTACCCGTTTGCCACAGACCCGTATGGAAACTTCTTATGCTTCGATTACCGAAATGACCTACAATCACCAACAGTCGTATTTTGGGAACATGAGGAAGAAGAGATGGAAAAAGCAATCTATCCTGTTTGTTCATCTTTTACAGAATTACTTAATAGTTTACGTGATTTTGAAGACGAGGACGAATGATTAATTAAGAGTAACAAAAGTGAGACTTATGTGAATTACGCATAAGTCTTTTTAATATATAAACCCACAGTTAAGAGGAGGTTTTCATTGTTTTTATAGTAATTAATATGTACTATATGGAATGTAAGGCATCATTAGTATGAGTGTTAAATGACAGAACAAGGGAAGAGGATTACGGTTGGAATTATTTAAACGCAATAACTTAGATAAGACAGAACTATTGCTACTATATATTATGAAAGAATTAGAAGCGGATAAAGCACCCGTGAAGTTATCGTATAACCAGTTACAGGATTATTTACGTGCTAATCGTAATACAACTTCAAAGGCAATAAAAGGGCTGAAAGAACAGGGGCTATTGTCTGTTACAGTAGGACAAGGGAAAGCTTCGAATACTTACCAACTTAGACTATAGGAACAAGGGTACAGTGGTAAATTATGAAGTTGAATAGAGAGTAACGTGAAACAGTACATGGATATCATTTAATTCTATTGACGTTTGTCCCTGTGAATATGTATTATATTCTTATACATATTAATAATGTAATGTTACCAATGAATTAAGAAAAACTAAACCAATAAAGGGCGTGAAATTTAACGTATTTATTGGACGAAAAGAAAACTTCAGAAATACTTACATATCAACGTTTAATGCCTTTGGTTATACTGTATCGATGTCAAAAGCAAAACCTACGAATTCCGAATTCATCGCAATGGTTGCAGATAAGTTGAGGCTTGAACATAAGGCTTCATAAACGTTATTGTATTGAGAGTTTCATAATGTAAAGTTATCAACAAGTGAAGTTAATATATTTCGATCAACACCGTCTTTCATTCGTTTGTAAATCAAACGAATGAAAAACGGTGTTTTTGTTTTGAATGAGTTTTACAGATAGGATAAAAAGAAAAAAATTTAGTGTTGTCGTTAAATTAAAATATGTCGCTGGACAGTATATTTCAATCTGGAAATTTTAGGAGTTTATGTAGATGTCTTTTAAAAATGTAGCAGGCCGATTTTATACAACATTGGTCTTAACAACTTTCTTTATTATCTTTTCAATTATAGCGATTGAATTCTTTATTCCGAAAACTATATGGATGGCGTGGGAGTTCTCATATCCAACGGAGTATTATACATCTAAAAAGGTGTTTAGTGTTATAGTATCGACGTTGATCCTTTTTAGTATGTTTTTTATGTATTATAAATTTGTTATCAGTAAATTAAATTTAGTATTTACAAATGTAGCGATTATCGGCTATGTATGTATCGTATTAGCATCGGAATTAAAAAAATTATAGTGCAGCGATTAAAAGACTTTGGGGTTGCCGGGTATACTAGCCATTTAAATGAAAAGGTTGAAAGAGAATGGGTATCGAGTCAATTTTCGATGTATCGCATTGGAGAATGGTTTGAGCAAAAAAATGATAAGATCACAAATATAGTATCAAACTATAAAACAACATCTTATAAAGTGTTTGCTTTGTACTCATATGTAATAAAGCTATTTATTTTGTTAGCCTTTTTATTTTAAAGCATTGTATTTGACATTTCAATTTGAAATGTCAAGGGAATATTGACAAGCTTATTGGGCTACTGTATCATTTGGTGTAACTTTGTTATTGCAGATTTTGGAAGGGTGTGAAGGTAGAGTTTTATATAAGAAATTATTGGTTTTCATTTTTTGTTTTGAATTTTCCGATGATTAGAAAAATTAAAAACAATCAGTGGGTATTGCATGGTTGTTTGGTAAAAGTCATAGTAATAGAATTTGCATCTGACAATAAGGGGACGCACAGTTAGCCGCATAAATGAAGGAGAATAAAAATGCAGAAAAAATAGTTGGGCTGGGAGGTTGTCGCAGTGATTACTGCGACGATTTTAATGGTGTTTTTATTATTTATTAAACCAATTATCGGCTTAGCTGATAACGGGGATTTTGAACGTATTATGGTTCAAATCGGCTTGGTCTATGCAGGTTCGAACGAAGCGAGGGCAGACAGATATTTTTCGTTTATTCATCATCTATATGCCCGTGTCAATCCTGCTTCGGGTGACTACGTTTCGTCGCAATTAATTCTTATGATGCCTGCTTTATGGCTTGGGCGGTTACTACCTGGTCCGGGGTTTGATATACGTGTTCTTGCGTTGGAATATATTTAGCCCTATACGTAATTGTGAAATTGAACAAAACAAATAATAAGGTTATTAATGGACTGCTTGTTGCTTTGGTGATAATCGTTTTTGTTGATGTTGGCTATATAGTGTATTTTAATTCTATGTATGGTGAAGCGGTTGCGTACATATTTCTTTTTTTAACAATGGCGTTTGGAATTCAGCTTGCGCGTCAGAAATATTCTTCTGTGTGGTTAGTTATATTATTTTATGTTTTGGCAATCATGCTTGCTCTAAAACTCAGTATACACCAGCTGGTTTTATAGTAGCATTACTTGCAATTAGGCTGTGGTTTATGCGTAAGGGTGCAGTATGGAGGAGTTTGATTGTATCAGGAACGGCGTTACTTTTGACTTTATCGTTCATTTGTTATAAAAGTTCACCTGCATGGATTGATAAAATCAATATCTATCAAACTATATTTTATGGAATTCTCAAAGACTCTCCACACCCGGAGCGGGATTTGCGCAATCTTGATGTAGATCCAACACTTGCTGTGAATGCGGGTACACATTTTTGGTCTGATGCTGTGATACCGCAAGAAGACCCGAGACTATACAAGGAGCTTTACGGTAAGATTAAATTTCCTGACATTGCTAAATATTATTTGACTCATCCAGAACGACTTTGGAGTAAACTGGAGGGAACTGCTTTCCTTGGTAATTACGAAAAACAGGACAATCCAACACCGGCGGCACAGGCGGAGGTGTTTTCGCTTTGGAGTAGCCTGAAAGAAAAGTATCATCCCGATGGTTTTTTATAGATTGTACTCTTATATGTTTTATATGGAGGGGGATTTCTACTAGAATATCGCCGGGGACAGACCTTATTCTTTTTTGATGTAATGCTACTATAGTTCAACCTATTTGTTCTAAAATTCAGATTGAATATTAAATTGGGTCTAATAGAACGGCTTAAAAATTTTCAATATTCAGTATTGGGAGGGTTTAGGTCTGTTAGGAGGATAAATATGGAATTTTTGAATAGTAAAGTAGTTACGGTTTTATTAGGTGTATTTTTTGTGATTACTTTGTATGTTAACATTAATACCATATATTATGTGATTTTATCTCTTTTTGGCTTCGGTAGAGCAAAGCGGGACTATGAATTAGTTGAAGACAAGACAAAGTTTTTAATTTTAGTGGCAGCGCATAATGAAGAGAAGGTAATTGGCTCTACTATTGATAATTTGAACAAAATTCAATATCGAGATGATTTATACGATATTTATATTGTAAATGATAATAGTACTGACAGAACTGGGGATATTTGTGAAGAAAAGGGAATGAAATATGTAAATACAAGTGAACAATTATTTCCGCGTGAGGGAGTCGGTAAACCAGCAGGATTGCAATATGCATTACGTTATTTAGGATTTGAAGAGTTGATCAAAAAATATGACTGTTTAATGATTCTAGATGCTGATAATCATGTTGATTCTAATGTTTTACAAGAGTTGAATTCTCAATATATTGCAAAAGAAAAGCCAGAAGCGATTCAAATTTATTTAGATTCCAAAAATTCGGCGACTAATTTGTCTCTTGGTTATGCTATGAGCTATTACTTAACAAATCGTTTCTTTCAGTTGGCGAAATATCGTGTCGGGTTACCGAATGCTATTGGTGGAACTGGATTTATTGTTAAAATGGAGTACCTGATGAAACATGGGGGGTTTTGTTTTGTTTCTTTAACAGAGGATCTAGAGTTAGAAATGGAAATTGTTAAAGATAACGGAAGGGTATTATGGAATCACTTTGTTCGTGTGTATGATGAAAAACCGGATAACTTTAAAGTAAGTATTAAGCAACGGACACGTTGGTCACAGGGGCATTGGTATGTAGCCTTTACTAATTTTAAGCCGATGATGAAAAAGTTATTTACTGAAAAAGGTAAGTTGAAAATTATTGACCAGTTGTTTTATTTATTTGGTATGACACGTGCAGTTCAAATGACTATAACTTTAATAGGTATTTTAATTGCCTTTGGTTATGTTGTTGTTACGAAATCATATCAGGATATTCCGAGCATAGGGAAGCGGCTAGTGGCAATGATTTTGGGGGCTAGTATTATTTCATTGATACTGTTTACTTATCAATTTGTTGTTTGTATGTATTATGCAGTTAAGATAGATACAAATCGGAAATATCAATTAGTTCAGATGAGTTTCTCGATTTTCTATTATGCATACACGTTTATATATGCTCAAATTGTGGGGTTAATCAAATGGAAGCAGCAACATACATGGGTGAAAACGGAACATAACAAAACATCCATAAATCATAAAAAAGACAAATAGTAACTGCGCGGCTTATTATAAATAAAGGAATAAACAAGGAGGAGAGGTACTGGTGGTATCTCTTCTCTTTGTTTTGGTTAGTGAACTCCTCACGACAAGAGGTAAGGAGATTAAAAGGTTACTTTATTAAAAACTATTTCTGTTATAAAGTGAAACTTTAATTAGTGAGGGTTTTCTTCATCCTCACTGATTATTAGCCCTCACCAATCGAGCTTTTACGGGCGGCCGGTCCTCCATCTAACTTCTTTGCTTTCACTAAATTTTGAGGTGGGGGTCTTACTGCCTGTGAATAGCGGGATAAATATGTTTCTGAAGTTTATGTAAGAATCTGCTTATGATATTATGATATATATGGGTGGAAATATGGTGAATAGAGAAAATAAACAGTCCTGCAAAACAGGACTGGATTATTCTTCATCTTTATTTTGTTTTTCTAGCTCAACTAACTTTTGAACTAAAATGTGCTGCGGCATATGCATAATTTGCTCAAGTGGAACACCTAGAGCTTTTGATAAACGAATTGCAGTATCCGGAGAAATTTGTAATGGTTTCATAGAAGTACCTCCTTTTTCGTATAGTATAGCATAAGATTGGGGGAGTGAGGATGACTCTTATATTCGCGCACCGCGGTGCGGCGGGGGCGTATCCAGAAAATACAATGATTTCATTTAAAGCTGCGGAATCGTTTCAGGCAGACGGGATAGAATTAGATGTTCAATTTACGAAGGATAAAAAAGTTGTTGTGATTCATGATGAAACTGTCAATCGTACAACGAATGGAAAAGGTGCCGTTCGTAATTACTTATATGAAGATTTGCGAAAATTGGATGCGAGTCACCAGTTTTCGGAAAAGGTAGGTTTTTGCAAAATTCCTTTATTAGAAGAAGTGCTAGAATGGCTAAAATCGAATTGTTTGTTGCTCAATATTGAATTTAAAAATAATAAAATTCCATATTGTGGTTTAGAAGAAGAAGTTATAACACTTATACGAAAGTTTGGCCTAGAAGATCGAGTTATTTTTTCTTCTTTTAATCATTACAGTATGAAAAGATGTCATATGATGGCTCCGGATATTCAAACGGCCATTTTGTATCGAGAAGGTTTACATAGCCCGTGGGCGTATGCGCGAAAAATGGGGGCTACTGCGATTCATCCGAACTATCGTTATCTTCAGGATGCAATAGCTGAATTAACAATGGAGAGCGGAGTTGAAGTGCGGCCTTATACAATTAATGATGAAACGGTTATGCGTAAGTATTTTGATATGAACATATCGGCGATTATTACTGATTATCCAGAAGCAGCGAGAGTGTTATTACAAGCGAAAAAATGAGACCTTTCATTAGAAGGGTCTCATTTTTATGTTCTTTTATCTTCTGAAACGAGCTTGTACTTTGTTTCGTTTACGATCACGATGTACAACAAAGCCTCCAAAGATATAAAAACCGATTGCAAAGCAGAATACACCTATTAAAAATTGTAACCATAATACAGGGATTGGAGATAAAAGAATACCAAATACAGTATCTCTCATCAATTTTATACCTAGCACTGCTAATGAGATGGGGATGAGTGCTAATAGAAGAGCAAGGTAACGCTGCATAGATAACGCTCCTTTTCAGATAATTTTGTATATATCAAATGATGTTATATAGAAAGGGGATTTGTCAAGTGATTGCTGAACGAGTAAGATAAAGGTGTGAAAAATCTTGCAGAGATACTTCGAGAGGAAGTGGGATGTGTGAAACAAAAAGTATTAATTATTGGAGCGGGCGAAGGCGGAAGTACGATTCTTGGTTTGCTGCAAAATTCGAATATATTTAAAGTCGTTGGGGTTATCGATATAAATCCGAATGCAAAAGGATTACAGATTGCGCAAGAACAAGGTATTGCAGTTGGAGAAGATTTAGATTCTTTTCTTACAGTGGATGTGGATGTAATTTTTGATATGAGTGGTGATTACCATTTACATAAGGTTTTATTCGCAAAAAAGCAAGAAAATACACTCCTTATACCAGGGGATGTTGCGAAGATCGTTACGAAGTTGGCACATGAGAAAGAGAATTTAATTGAAAAACTGAAAGGCCAAACGCAGCAAGGAAATTTGATTTTAAATTCTACTCATGATGGAATGATTGTCATTGATTCAGAAGGTTATGTGAAATTATTTAACAAAAGTGCAGAACGTATAACGGGTTATAAAGCGAAAGAAGCGACTGGGAAATATATTTTAGAAGTAATTCCGACTAGTAAGTTACTTCGTATTATACGAACGAAACAAATAGAAGTAAATCATGAATTGACGTTAGGAAATGAAAAGAAGATTATTACAACGCGTATTCCTATTTTAAAAGAAGATGGAGAGGTGCAAGGGGCATTTGCAATTTTTAAAGATATTACAGAAGTTGTAGATTTAGCGGAAGAAGTTACAGATTTAAAAGAAATTCAAACCTTATTGGAAGCGATTATTTATTCATCTGAGGAAGCGATTTCTGTTGTAGATGAGAAAGGAAGAGGTCTTGTCATCAACCCTGCTTATACAAAGTTAACAGGCCTTACAGAGGATGACATAATTGGAAAACCTGCAACGACTGATATTGTAGAGGGGGAAAGTATGCATATGAAAGTACTTCGGACGCGTAGGGCGGTACGAGGGATTCATATGAAAATTGGTCAGAAAAAACGAGATGTCATTGTAAATGTCGCACCGGTTATTGTTGATGGTATATTGAAAGGTAGCGTTGGTGTTATTCGTGACGTATCCGAAATTCAAAAATTAACGCATGAATTAAACCGGGCAAGACAAATTATTCGGACGCTAGAAGCGAAATATTCTTTTGAGGATATTGTAGGAACGTCTGATGAAACGATGGCTGCAATAGAGCAAGCAAAGCTGGGAGCAAACACACCAGCAACCGTATTACTTCGCGGGGAGTCAGGGACTGGTAAAGAGTTATTTGCGCACGCTATTCATAACGGGAGTAATCGGAAATACAATAAGTTTGTTCGTGTAAACTGTGCTGCTATCTCGGAAACTTTATTGGAAAGTGAATTATTTGGTTACGAAGAAGGAGCTTTTTCTGGTGCGAAAAGAGGTGGTAAAAGAGGTTTCTTTGAAGAAGCAAATAATGGGAGTGTTTTTTTAGATGAGATTGGGGAACTGTCTGCGAATACGCAAGCGAAATTATTGCGCGTTTTGCAGGAAAAAGAAATTGTAAAAGTTGGAGGAACAAAACCAATTCCTATTAATGTTCGGGTGATTGCAGCGACGCATGTAAATTTAGAAAAAGCAATTTTGGAAGGTGAATTCAGAGAAGATTTATATTATCGCCTAAATAAAATTCCAATTCAAATTCCGTCTCTTCGTCAGCGAAAGGCAGATATTCCAGCTATATCAGAACGATTGATTCAAAAAATTAATCAAGATTATGGCCGGAATGTAGAAGGGTTAACAGAATCGGCTATTGAATATTTGCGATCGTATGATTGGCCGGGGAATGTCAGGGAGCTTGAGAATATTTTGGGACGGGCGATTATTTTTATGAACTATAATGAGATGTATATTGATGTACATCATTTGCCTTCTTTGCATAAGGAAGATCAAGTGGAATTAAAAGGAAATAATTTATTGCCAGAATTAGAAGAAAAGCCCCTTGAACATTTGGTTACGGAGTTTGAAGGGAACATCATACATGAATATTTAGAGAAGTTTGGTGGGAATAAAACAAAGACAGCGAAAGTGTTAGGAATCTCAGTTCGAAATTTATATTACAAGTTAGAAAAGTATGACCATGCAAAAAATAGCATGCAATAAATTGCGTACCGTGCAATTTATTGCATGGTACGCAAAAAACAACAATTTAAGACAGAATATTATGTAATTTTCCAAAGTACTGATTTCACTGTATTTTGTATGCGTTTTCATAATTGGTATGACCAATTTGAAAAGTTGGCACGATATTTGCTTATTAAATAGACGAGGGACGACGGAAAGGGTTGATTACAAGATATGAAGTTAAAACACTTAATTGATCAAGCAGCAGGGCAGCCTAAAAAAACTGTGGCTGTAGCAGTGGCTGAAGATCATGAAGTAATTGAAGCAGTTGCTAAGGCAATTCAATTACAGTTAGCTCAATTTCGTCTATATGGAAATCAAGAAAAAATTATGGGTATGCTACAAGAGCATGACTTACAAGTTTCAGAACACGTTCAAGTGATTGCGGCATCATCAAGTGCTGAGGCCGCGGAACTTTCTGTTAAAGCTGTAAGAAATGGTGAAGCAGACGTACTTATGAAGGGGAACATCCCAACAGCAAGTATTTTAAAAGCAGTATTAAATAAAGAGTGGGGACTTCGCAAGGGTAGTGTGTTATCACATGTTGCAGCGTTTGAAGTTCCAAATTACGATCGCTTTATCTTTGTTACAGATGCAGCGATGAACATTGCACCTGATGTAGGGCAAAAAGCTGCTATTATACAAAATACTGTTGAAGTTGCCCGGGCAATAGGAATCGAATTGCCAAAAGTGGCTCCGATTGCAGCGGTGGAAGTTATTAATCCAGCGATGCAGGCGACAATCGATGCAGCGATGTTAACCCAAATGAATCGTCGTGGACAAATTAAAGATTGTATCGTTGATGGACCGCTTGCTTTAGATAATGCTGTATCACAAATTGCAGCAGAGCACAAAGGCATAGTAAGTGATGTAGCAGGTAAGGCAGACATTTTACTCGTCCCAACGATTGAAGCTGGAAACGTGCTATATAAATCGCTTGTCTATTTTGCAAATGCAAATGTAGGAGCGATGATTGCTGGCGCAAAAGCACCGATTGTTTTAACATCTCGTGCAGATTCAGCAGAAACAAAAGTATATTCATTAGCTTTAGCAGTTGCGACTGCTTCTAAATAAACCAAAAGGGTAAAACAATTAGGGGGAAATGACAATGACATTAGAAATCTTCGAATACTTAGAAAAATATGATTATGAGCAAGTAGTATTTTGTCAAGATAAAGAATCTGGATTAAAAGCAATCATTGCAATTCATGATACAACACTTGGACCAGCCCTTGGTGGAACAAGAATGTGGACATATGATTCTGAAGAAGCGGCGATTGAAGATGCATTGCGTCTTGCAAAAGGGATGACATATAAAAACGCAGCAGCTGGTTTAAACCTAGGTGGTGCAAAAACAGTTATCATCGGCGATCCACGTAAAGATAAAAGTGAAGCAATGTTCCGTGCATTAGGACGTTACATCCAAGGTTTAAACGGGCGTTATATTACTGCAGAAGATGTTGGTACAACTGTTGATGATATGGATATTATCCACGAAGAAACTGATTTTGTGACAGGTATTTCACCTTCATTTGGTTCTTCTGGTAACCCATCTCCAGTAACTGCTTATGGTGTTTACCGTGGTATGAAAGCAGCAGCGAAAGAGGCATTTGGTACAGACAGCCTAGAAGGTAAAGTAATTGCTGTTCAAGGTGTTGGTAACGTAGCATATCACCTATGCAAACATTTACACGCTGAAGGTGCACAACTAATCGTTACAGATATTAATAAAGAAGCGGTACAACGTGCAGTAGAAGAATTTGGTGCAACAGCAGTTGAACCAAATGAAATTTACGGTGTAGAATGTGACATTTATGCACCATGCGCATTAGGTGCAACAGTAAATGACGAAACAATTCCACAACTTAAAGCAAAAGTAATTGCAGGTTCTGCAAATAACCAATTAAAAGAAGATCGTCACGGTGACGCAATCCATGAAATGGGAATTGTATATGCACCAGACTATGTAATTAATGCAGGCGGTGTAATTAACGTAGCAGATGAATTATATGGATACAATAGAGAACGTGCATTAAAACGTGTAGAGTCTATTTATGACACAATTGCAAAAGTAATTGAGATTTCAAAACGTGATGGTGTACCAACTTATGTTGCAGCAGATCGTCTAGCTGAAGAGCGTATTGCAAGCTTGAAAAATACTCGTAGCACGTTCTTACGCAACGGCCATGACATTATTAGCCGTCGCTAATCTATCATATACAACTTCTACAAAAGCTGTGGTTACCTCTTACGAGGTTTCCACTTCCTTTTGAATTTATAGGTGGAGGTAGCAACATTGTCCTTAAATCGAATCCTTGTTATTAATCCGGGTAGTACATCCACAAAAATAGGTGTTTTTGATAATGAAAGACCCGTTTTAGAAGAAACCATTCGTCATGATGTGGATAAAATCGGTAAATATAAACGAATTATTGATCAATATGAATTTCGAAAAGAAACAATTTTAGAGGTTTTACATTCTCACGGTATTAATATTTCGAAATTAAACGCTGTTTGCGGCCGCGGGGGATTACTTCGTCCCATTGAAGGTGGTACGTATACAGTGAACGAAGCAATGTTAGAAGATTTGAAAAATGGATATAGCGGTCATCACGCTTCAAATCTTGGAGGTATTTTGGCGTATGAAATCGCTTCAGGATTAAATATTCCAGCATTTATTGTCGATCCAGTTGTTGTTGATGAAATGGATCCAATTGCTCGTATTAGTGGTATTTCTGGCATGGAGCGAAAAAGTATTTTTCATGCGTTAAACCAAAAAGCTGTGGCGCGTAAAGTTGCAGAGGAACTTGGTCGTAAATATGAAGATTTAAACCTATTAATTGCGCACATGGGTGGCGGGATAACGGTTGGTGCTCATAAGCAAGGAAAAGTTATTGATGTAAATAATGGTTTGAATGGTGAAGGTCCATTTAGTCCAGAACGTGCTGGAACAGTGCCGGTTGGACAGTTAATAGAAATGTGTTTCTCAGGTGAGTATTACCGCGATGAAATGATGAAAAAGATTGTTGGACAAGGCGGATTAGTAAGCCTTATTGGTACAAACGATGCAATTAAAGTTGAGAACATGGTTGAGAAAGGTGATCCTGAGGCAACACTTATTTATAAAGCGATGGCATATCAAGTTGCAAAAGAAATCGGCGGAGCTAGCACAGTTCTTCATGGGAAAATAGATGCAATCGTTTTAACAGGAGGACTCGCATATAGCAAAATTCTTGTTGATGAGATCAAGGAGCGCGTTCATTGGATTGCTGATGTGATTGTGCATCCAGGTGAAGATGAATTACAAGCATTAGCGGAAGGGGCACTTCGTGTATTACGTGAGGAAGAAGCTTCAAAAGAGTATGTTGTACGAGAAAAAGAAACGGTAGCTAGGGGTTGAGATAATGGCAAAAGAATATGATTTAGTCATCGTTGGCGGCGGTACTGGCGGATATGTTGCTGCTATTCGTGCATCACAATTAGGGCTAAAAACAGCGCTTGTTGAAAAAGATAATCTTGGTGGCACTTGTTTACACAAAGGTTGTATTCCTAGTAAAGCATTGCTGCGCAGTGCTGAAGTATATGCAACGGCGAAAAAGAGTGAAGAGTTTGGCGTTGTAACGAGCAATGTAGAGTTGAACTTTGCTAAAGTGCAAGAGCGTAAAGAAAAGATTGTAACGCAGCTTCATAAAGGCGTTCAGCATTTAATGAAGCAAGGTAAAATTGATGTGTTTGAAGGTATCGGCCGCATTCTTGGACCTTCTATCTTCTCTCCAATGCCGGGAACAATTTCGGTTGAATTTGCAAGTGGAGAAGAGAATGAAATGTTGATTCCTAAAAATGTGCTTATTGCAACAGGTTCTCGTCCAAACTCTTTACCAGGGTTAGAACTAGATGGAGAATACGTAATGTCATCGGATCATGCCCTAAAAATGGAAACGCTTCCGGAATCAATTATCATTGTTGGTGGTGGCGTAATTGGAATTGAATGGGCATCTATGCTTGCTGATTTCGGTGTTGAAGTTACCGTATTAGAATATGCAAAACATGTCTTACCGCTTGAAGATCAAGATGTTTCGAAAGAAATGCAACGTCTCTTGAAGAAAAAGGGAATTAAAGTGGTAACAGGTGCAAAAGTATTACCAGAAACATTGGTAAAAGATAATGGAGTAGCAATTCAAGCCGAACACAATGGTGAAAATAAAGAATTCAAGGCAGAAAAAATGCTTGTATCTGTAGGAAGACAAGCCAATACGCAAAATATCGGCTTAGAGAATACAGATATCATTGTGGAAAAAGGATACATTCAAACAAATGAGTTTTATCAAACGAAAGAATCACATATTTATGCAATTGGTGATGTAATTGGCGGTTTACAACTTGCACACGTTGCTTCTCATGAAGGTATTGTTGCTGTAGAACATATTGCTGATAAAGAAGTTATGCCAATCGATTACTCTATGGTATCGAAATGTGTATACAGTAGTCCAGAAGTAGCTTCTGTTGGTTTAACAGAACAGGAAGCAAAAGAAAAAGGCTATAAGTTAAAAGTAGGTAAGTTCTCATTCCGTGCAATCGGAAAAGCACTTGTATATGGAGAATCAGATGGCTTTGTGAAACTTGTAGTTGATGAAGAAACAAATGATATTCTCGGTGTTCATATGATTGGCCCACATGTAACGGATATGATTTCTGAAGCGGGTCTTGCAAGAGTACTTGATGCAACACCTTGGGAAGTTGCACATACAATTCATCCGCATCCATCATTATCAGAAGCAATTGGTGAAGCTGCATTAGCAGTAGATGGAAAAGCGTTACACGCATAAAAATGTGGATTTAGGAGGTTATGAAAATGGCAGAAGTAAAAGAAAAGCGCCATGAAGAGCTTGGCTTAAGTGATGAGCAAGTAGTAGAAATGTATCGTACGATGTTGCTTGCACGTAAAATTGACGAACGTATGTGGTTGTTAAACCGTGCAGGGAAAATTCCATTCGTAATTTCTTGTCAAGGACAGGAAGCTGCACAAGTAGGCGCAGCATTTGCACTTGATCGTGAAAAAGATTATGCATTACCATACTACCGTGATATGGGTGTAGTACTAGCGTTTGGTATGACAGCAAAAGAGCTTATGTTGTCTGGCTTTGCAAAAGCAGGAGATCCAAACTCTGGTGGCCGTCAAATGCCTGGTCACTTCGGTCAGAAGAAAAACCGTATTGTGACAGGTTCATCACCAGTTACAACACAAGTGCCTCATGCAGTAGGCATTGCACTAGCAGGAAAGATGGAAAAGAAAGATTTAGTAACGTTTGTTACCTTCGGTGAAGGTTCTTCTAACCAAGGTGACTTCCACGAAGGTGCTAACTTTGCTGGCGTACACAAATTGCCTGTTATTTTCATGTGTGAGAATAACAAATATGCAATTTCTATCCCTGTTGAAAAGCAATTAGCATGTAAAAATGTATCAGATCGTGCAATTGGTTACGGTATGCCAGGATACACAGTGGACGGAAATGACCCACTTGCAGTATATAAAGCTGTAAAAGAAGCAGCGGATCGTGGCCGCCGCGGCGAAGGTCCAACTTTAATTGAAACAGTATCATATCGTTTAACAGCACACTCTAGTGATGACGATGATCGTGTATATCGTGATAAAGAAGAAGTAGAAGAAGCGAAGAAAAAAGATTCCATCTTTACATTTGCTGCTTACTTAAAAGAGGTTGGCGTGTTAACAGAGGAATCTGAAAAACAAATGTTAGATGAAATTATGCATATCGTAAACGAAGCAACAGAATATGCAGAAAATGCTCCGTATGCAGCACCTGAAGATGCATTGAAGCACGTATACGCAGAATAGGGGGGAACGTTTCATGGCTGTAATGTCTTATATTGACGCGATTACATTAGCAATGCGCGAGGAAATGGAACGCGATGAGAAAGTATTTGTATTAGGAGAAGACGTTGGTAAAAAAGGTGGCGTATTTAAAGCGACAAATGGATTATATGATCAATTTGGTGAAGATCGTGCGCTTGATACACCGCTTGCAGAATCTGCAATTGCAGGGGTAGCAATCGGGGCAGCGATGTACGGAATGCGTCCAATTGCTGAAATGCAATTCGCTGATTTTATTATGCCAGCAGTAAACCAAATTGTTTCTGAGGCAGCAAAAATTCGTTACCGTTCTAATAATGACTGGACTTGTCCGATCACTGTGCGTGCACCGTTTGGTGGCGGCGTTCACGGTGCATTGTATCACTCACAGTCTGTAGAAGCAATGTTTGCAAACCAACCAGGTTTAAAAATTGTTATTCCTTCTACACCATATGATGCAAAAGGATTATTAAAAGCGGCAATTCGTGATGAAGATCCAGTACTATTCTTTGAACATAAACGTGCATATCGTTTAATTAAAGGCGAAGTACCAGAAGATGATTATGTATTACCAATCGGAAAAGCAGATGTAAAACGTGAAGGTGATGATATTACTGTCATCACATATGGATTATGTGTTCACTTTGCTCTTCAAGCTGCTGAAAAATTAGCGAAAGATGGCATTTCTGCTCACATTCTTGATTTACGTACTGTATATCCATTAGATAAAGAAGCGATTATTGAAGCAGCTTCTAAAACAGGTAAAGTTCTTCTTGTAACGGAAGATAACAAAGAAGGAAGCATTATAAGTGAAGTAGCAGCAATTATTGCAGAAAATTGCTTATTTGACCTTGATGCACCAATTGCACGTCTTGCAGGTCCAGACGTTCCAGCAATGCCATATGCACCAACAATGGAAAAATTCTTTATGGTAAATCCAGATAAAGTTGAAAAAGCAATGCGTGAACTTGCGGAATTTTAATCGGGGGGACTATACATGGCTGTAGAAAATATCACAATGCCTCAGCTTGGGGAAAGTGTAACGGAAGGTACAATTAGTAAATGGCTCGTAAATGTTGGCGATCACGTAAATAAATATGATCCGCTTGCAGAAGTAATGACAGATAAAGTAAACGCAGAAGTACCATCTTCTTTCACAGGAATTGTGAAGGAGTTAGTCGCTGCTGAAGGTGATACACTTGCTGTAGGTGAAGTCGTTTGTGTGATCCAAGTAGAGGGCGCGGATGAGGTAGCTGCGACAGCTGTAGAAGAGAAAACAAAAGAGGAACCAAAAACAGAAGTGGCTTCAGCTGAAAAAGCACCAAAAGTGAAGCAACCAACTGATGGCAAACCTCGTTTCTCACCAGCTGTATTAAAACTTGCAGGTGAGCATAATATTGATTTAGATGCAGTAGAAGGTACGGGTGCAAATGGTCGTATTACACGTAAAGATATTCTGAAGCTTGTGGAATCTGGAAACATTCCGGTAGTTGGTGCGAAGAAAGAAGCAGCACCTGTATCTATGCAGGCATCACAAGAAGCACCAAAAGTGACTGCACCATCAGCTCCAAAGACAGAAGCGGCAAAACCTGTATCTGTACCGACAGTACCTGGCGATATTGAGATTCCGGTAACAGGTGTACGTAAAGCAATTGCTGCGAACATGCTGCGTAGTAAACACGAAGCACCTCACGCTTGGATGATGATTGAAGTAGATGTAACAAATCTTGTATCATACCGTAATTCAATTAAAGGCGAATTTAAAAAGCGTGAAGGCTTCAACTTAACATTCTTTGCATTTTTCGTTAAAGCAGTTGCACAAGCATTGAAAGAATACCCACAAATTAACTCAATGTGGGCTGGTGACAAGATTGTTCAAAAGAAAGATATTAACCTTTCTATCGCTGTTGCAACAGAAGATGAATTATTTGTACCAGTTATTAAACAAGCAGATGAGAAAACAATTAAAGGTATTGCTCGTGAAATTACTGAACTTGCAGGAAAAGTTCGTACAAAATCATTGAAAGCAGACGAAATGCAAGGCGGTACATTTACAATTAATAACACAGGATCATTTGGTTCTGTTCAATCTATGGGTATTATTAACCATCCACAAGCTGCTATTTTACAAGTAGAATCTATTGTAAAGCGTCCAGTTATTATGGATAATGGTATGTTCGGTGCACGCGACATGGTTAACCTATGTTTATCCCTTGATCATCGTGTACTGGATGGCTTAATTTGTGGTAAATTCTTAGGACGTGTAAAAGAAATTCTTGAAAATGTATCAGAGAATAATACGTCTGTATATTAATAAAAAGCTCGCGTCTGCGAGCTTTTTACTTTAGAAAAAATATATTTCTTCACTTTTTATCCCACAATAAAAAATGCCTTCCATTAATGTGACAATGAATAATAATGTATTATGAATTTACGAAAATACATTGCTGATATCCAGTATATAGATATACAATAAGAAAAGAATTTTTTTTTGGAAAATCTTACTGATGAAACTGTAGTATAATGTATTGTATTGTTTAAAAAAGAAAGTTATTCTATATAAGTATTTTATAGATTAATGTGCAATCAGTCGTCAAAATATAAAGAATGTTGACTCCTGGTTTTTTATTTTGCCTTAACAATGTTTCAGGAGGATGTCATGAAGAGAAGTACCGAATTTCTAAAAAGTTTAGATGTAAAATTAATTTTAATTTTGTGTATATTATGCGTCACGAGTATAGCTGCCATATATAGCAGTCAACAAACAGGACAATATGGAAATTCAAATTTTGCAATGAAGCAAGGGATTAACTATGTGATAGGTATTGTGTTATTACTACTTGTTGCAAGTATTGATTTAGATCAACTGCAAAAATTAGCGTGGCCATTTTATATTGTTGGATTTGCTTCAATTATAATACTTAAGATTTCACCATTCAAAGCTTTAACCCCTGAAATATTAGGGGCAAAAAGATGGTTTAAAGTCCCGGTTCTCGGGGCAATCCAGCCATCAGAGTTTTTTAAAATTGCGTTGCTTATTTTAGTTGCTAGTTTAGCAGTCAAGCATAATGAAAAATATAGGGTACGGACTTTTCAAACGGATTTAAGATTAATGGGTAAAATTATTTTAGTATCGATTCCACCTGCTCTACTCGTATATAGTCAGCCTGATACAGGGATGGTTTTCCTATATGCTGCAGGGGTTGCATGTATTTTGTTTATGTCAGGTATTCAAAAGAAATTAATTGCAATATGTACAGTTATTCCACTGACCATATTGTCCACGTTAGTATTTATATTTTTGAAATACCCAGACATTTTTTTCAACAAATTGGTTACTTTACTAAAGCCGCATCAACGGTCACGAATTTTGGGTTGGTTGGATCCATTTGAGCATGTGGATCAAGGTTATCAAACACAACAATCGATTTTAGCGGTTGGTAGTGGGGGAATGGATGGAAAAGGATTTGGATATGGAAGTGTATATATTCCTGAAAAGCATACCGATTTCATTTTTGCTACAATTGCTGAAGAAGGTGGATTTTTAATTGCAGCTTTTGTTGTATTTATGTTCCTGCTTCTTTTATATCGAACAATTATAATTGGGTATTCAGCAGATAATTTGTTCGGTACATTATTATGTGCTGGAGTAATTGGTGTTTTAACATTACAAATTTTCCAAAACGTTGGTATGATTGTTGGATTAATGCCGGTAAAAGGAATTGCGCTTCCGTTTTTATCATATGGAGGAAGTTCCTTATTCTCGAATATGATGATGATGGGGCTCGTCTTATCGGTACGGAAAACATACAAAAAGTATATGTTTTCAGTTAGTTAATTTTTATGTAAAAAGGCTGATTCGTTTTCATGCGAATCGGTCTTTTTTGTATAGATGATCTTAATCATCACAAACTAAAGGGAGTGTGAAAGTTTGTGATGATTAAGGAGTGCAAATTCATGCATATGCATATTTTTGAGGGAGCACATCATCTTTCTCATATAGAATGGATGATTCGAGCTATAATAGCATATATCTTTCTAATTATTGTTGCCAAAGCAATGGGACAACGCTCCATTGCACAACTCCGCTTCTTAGATGTGGTATTAGTTTTATTGTTAGGTGGAAATATTTCCAATGCACTATCCGATGAAAAAGTGGGTTTAACAGGCTCGATGATTACAACTTTTATGCTCGTTGTTCTTCATATCATAAGTTCGATTTTAATGTTGAAATGGGATCGGTGGAGACGTTTTTTAGAACCAGCTCCGGTTATTCTCATACATAATGGTTCAATCGATTTTAGCAATTTGAAAAAAGCAAGAATTACGGTAGAGTATTTATTTTCTGAATTACGCTTACAAAATATTAGTGATATTAAAACAATAAAATTAGCATTATGGGAAGCAAGTGGTGTTGTTTCGGTATTTCAGTATCCAGAATATGAAACGGTATCTCGGCTGGATATGAAAGTAGCTGGTAAAAAATCACCTATTTCATTTATTCTTGTAAAAGACGGGAAAATTCAAAAGGATGTGCTTACTTTATTGGGGAAAACGGAAACATGGGCAAAGGAGGAATTATCAAAAAAAGTATCAATTGAATTGATTCAATTAGCAACGATAGATGAAATGGAAAAAATAAATATTTTGTTAAAAAAATGAAATGAATACGCATTTTACCATCTTATGCATATGATACAATAGTGTGGACAACGAAATAAAAAAAGAAGGGTTTGTTTCGATGGGATATGTAGAGGAGTTACGAAAAGTAGTTGGTCATCGCCCTTTAATTTTAGTTGGTGCTGTTGTTCTCGTATTAAATGAAGGTGGACATGTTTTATTACAACAACGAACAGAACCGTATGGAAAATGGGGATTGCTTGGTGGTTTAATGGAGCTTGGAGAATCCACAGAAGAGACAGCTTGCCGTGAAGTATATGAAGAAGCAGGAATTTATGTGAAAAATTTAAAACTCATTAATGTGTTCTCTGGAGCTAATTACTTTATAAAATTAGCGAATGGTGATGAATTTCAATCTGTAACGACTGCTTATTATACAAATGAATATGAAGGTTTGCTAGCTGTCAATAAAGAGGAAGCGGTTCAGCTTAAATTCTTTCCCGTTACAGAATTGCCTGAGTATATTGTAGGATCACATAAAAAAATGATTGAAGCATATGAGAAGATAGAAAAAGAAAGTAGAAATAATATATAATAGCTATAGAAATACAAAAACACAGTTCTGGTTGGTAGTCCAGACGCATACTAGTATGTCAGTAACCTTCCCCTCCGGGATGTCCAGTATTTCTAATTTTTTTCTAAGGAGGGGCTGTCGATGAAATTGACAGTATATCATGATGGTCAGTTTTTTGTAGGAATGATTGAGGATACACATAAAGGGATTTTGTATGCAGCGAGGTATATTTTTGGTGCTGAGCCATCAGACGAAGAGATACTTGTATTTGTAAATAATACGTTGCTAACGTATTTTAATCACTTTGCCAAATGCGGTGTTAAAGTGGAAGAGAAAAAGCGTCCGAAAAGTATAAAACGTATCATAAGAGAAGCTGCAAAAGAAATGCATACAAAAAGCTTTACGAAGGCACAAGAGGCAATTAGTTTATCTTATGAATTGCATAAGCAAGAAAAGCGAGTGCAATCTAAGGAACAGCGTGAAGCAGAAAAGCAGAAAAAACGCCTTATCAAAGTGCAAAAAGCAAAACAAAAGCATCGCGGACATTAAGAAAAAACGTCTTAGGACACTTGTTCTAGGACGTTTTTTCTATACGCATAAGAAGAATACAAGTAAGTTTACTTGTATTTCTAAAACGGTAACTGGTAAGATATATAGAGAGATCTAGAGGAGGGAAAACATTGATTAACTTTAACTTTTTTATGAATGATGTTGTCCGTCAAGCGCGTGAAGAAATTGTTTCCGCTGGATATACAGAATTAACAACACCATCCGCAGTTGATGAGGCATTTAAGCAAACAGGTACGACACTTGTAATGGTAAACTCAGTATGCGGTTGTGCAGGTGGTATTGCTCGCCCTGCTGCTGCGCATTCCGTACATTATGATAAACGTCCAGATCACCTTGTAACAGTATTTGCGGGGCAGGACAAAGAGGCAACAGCACGTGCACGTGAATATTTTGAAGGATATCCACCATCTTCTCCGTCTTTCGCATTATTAAAAGATGGAAAGATTGTAACGATGGTTGAACGCCATGAAATCGAAGGCCATGAGCCAATGCAAGTCATTGCAAAATTACAATCGTACTTTGAAGAGAATTGTAAAGAGGTTTAATAGAAAATAAAAAACGGTACATACACTTATAAGTGTATGTACCGTTTTTTATTTTGTTCCATTTATTAGGATGTTTGTGGGCAGTAAAATCCTGATTGGTGAGGGCTAATAATCAATAGAAGTTAAAGAAAGTCCCCCTCTGATTAAAGTTTCACTTTATAGGAGGTGAAGTTAATAACATTTGTTTATAATCATTTGTAATGAGAGGGAATATACATGAAATGTATAATTTATACACTAATTTATACATTAATCAACCTAGAAAAACCGTTTTAATAGAATTTGTATTTTATTTTTATTTTAATTGTTGCATAAAAATAAAATTATTGCTACAATACAAACATCGAATAAAAATTCTATAAAACTTTTAAATATACATTATTAGGGGGAAGAAATATGAAGAAGTTATTATCAATTTCATTTGCACTTATTTTAATAATAAGTATGTTTAGTGCTTGTAGTAAGGGAGAAACAAAGGAATCGAATACGAAGAAAGATAAGAAAGTACTCGTTATGGGTACTTCAGCAGACTATAAACCTTATGAATATGTGGAAGCTTCAAAGAGTGATGAAATTATCGGTTTTGATGTTGATATTGCAAAGTATATTGGGAAAGAACTTGGTTATGAAGTGAAAGTGAAAGATATGGATTTTGGAGGATTGTTAGCATCGCTTAGCTCGGGGAAAGTTGACTTTGTTATGGCTGGTATGACACCAACTCCAGAACGTAAGGGAAATGCGGATTTTACAGATATTTATTTTGTTGCTAAAAACATGATTGTTTCGAAAAAGGATTCAGGTATTAAGTCATTACAAGATTTGGAAGGTAAAAAAGTAGGGGTACAAACAGGTTCTATTCAAGAAGAAAAAGCGAATGAATTTAACAAGCAAGTGAACTTCCAGGCGGAGGGGCGTGACCGTATACCAGAAATCGTACAAGAAATTCAGGCTGGACGTTTTGATGCTGCTATTTTAGAAGATACAGTTGCTAAAAATTATTTAGAAAAAATCAAAGGTTTACAAGGGATTGAAATTCAGGAAGCTCCAGAAGAAGTAGGAGCAGCAATTGCCCTTCCGAAAAATAGTGACAAAACAGCAGAATTTAATAAAGTGATTAAGAAGATGCAAGAAAATGGTGAAATGGACAAATTAGTGAAGAAATGGTTTGGCAGCAAAAAATAAGCTGCCTTTCTCTTTTCTGTGAGAGGAATGACAAAAGATGAACTTAGATTTTTCGGCAATTACTCCGTCGATACCATATATATTAAAGGGACTAGAAGTTACACTGAAAATTGTAGCAGTATCTGCTTTAGTTGGTTTTATACTTGGAACGTTATTAGCACTTTGTAAAATTGCTAGAGTAAGAGTGTTAAATATCGCTGCTGATTTATATACATCGATATTTCGTGGTACACCACTTGTCTTGCAATTAATGATTATTTATTTCGGTGTTCCGCAAATGATTGGATATGATATACCAGCATTTTTAGCAGCAGTACTTGCATTTAGTTTAAATTCGGGTGCATATATGTCAGAGGTAATTCGTGCAGGAATTCAGGCTGTTGATAAAGGACAGACAGAAGCTGCGATGGCTCTCGGTGTTCCATATAGAAAAATGATGAAAAATATTATTTTACCACAAGCATTAAAAAATATATTACCAGCGCTTGTGAACGAATTTGCAACACTTACGAAAGAGTCGGCAGTAGTGACAGTAATTGGTGCGACTGATTTAATGCGCCGTGCATATATTGTAGGCGGTGAAACGTTTAAATATCTTGAACCGTTACTATTTGTCGGACTTGTTTACTATATTCTAGTAATTATTCTTACATTAGTCGGGAAAGCAATTGAAGGGAGAATGAAGAAAAGTGATTAAAATTGAAAACCTTCATAAATCATTTGGACAAAATGAAGTACTAAAAGGAATTACGACAACAATCGAAAAGGGCGAAATTGTTGCGATTGTTGGACCGTCTGGGTCAGGAAAATCAACATTTTTACGTTGTATGAACGTACTAGAAACACCTACAAATGGTCACATTTGGATTGGGAATGAAGAAGTGACCAATCCAAAAACAAATATTATGAGTGTTCGTGAAAATGTTGGAATGGTGTTTCAACATTTTCACTTATTCCCTCATATGACAGTATTAGAAAATATTACGTACGCACCAGTAAATGTAAAAGGTGTGGCAAAACCAGAAGCAGAGAAAAAGGCGAAGGAACTTCTTGAAAAGGTAGGATTGCTCGATAAAAAGGATGCATATCCAAACCGTCTTTCAGGTGGACAAAAGCAGCGTGTAGCCATTGCTAGAGCATTGGCAATGGAACCGGAAGTTATGCTTTTTGATGAACCAACATCGGCACTAGATCCTGAAATGGTAAAAGAAGTATTAGAAGTAATGAAATCTTTAGTGACTACAGGAATGACAATGGCAATTGTGACACATGAGATGGGATTTGCAAAAGAAGTAGCTGATCGTGTGCTCTTTTTAGATGGTGGAAAGCTTGTTGAAGATACAAGTCCAGAACAGTTTTTTACAGAACCAAAAAGCAAACGCGCACAAGAATTTTTACAAAAAATATTGTAACATGTAAAAGTTACGTGAATAATAAGGAGAAAAGGATGACAGCTTGTCATCCTTTTTTTATACTTACTGTAAATACGTTTATACATATAGGAGCAATGATATGTTTAGAATTGGATATCGTACAGTGAAAACAGCAGTTGGAACAGGTGCGGCAGTTTTTATTGCGCAGCTATTCGGTTTGGAATTTTATAGTTCTGCGGGCATTTTGGTTATTTTGTGTGTGCAAAATACGAAACGAAAATCACTCCAAGCATCTTTGCATCGGTTTTTAGCTTGCTTATTATCGATGGTATTCTCGTTTTGTATTTTTGAAACAATTGGTTATACACCACTTGCTATTAGTTTGTTACTTCTTACTTTTATCCCAACAGCTGTTATGCTTAAAATTCAAGAAGGAATTGTTACAAGTTCAGTTATTGTCATGCATTTGTATTCATTAAAACATATCACATGGTTAGCGATTGGAAATGAAATTGCAATTTTAACAATTGGAATTAGTGTGGCTTTATTGGTAAATATGTATATGCCAAGTGCAGAAAAAAAATTAAAAGGGTATCAGGAAAAAGTAGAATGGAATTTTAAAACGATTTTATTTGAGATGGCTGTATATTTACGAAATCGAGATAGTACATGGGCTGGAAAAGAATTAATTGAAACAGAGGACATTTTAAAGCAAGCAAAAGAGTTATCCTTCAAAAAACTTGAAAATCAATTTATGCGAGAAGATGATTATTATTATCGGTATTTTGATATGCGTATGCAACAATTTGAAATTTTAGAGCGGATTATGCCGCTTGCAGCTTCCTTATCGTGGTCATATGAGCAATCAGATATGATTGCGGAAGTGATTGGAAACGTGGGGAATTCTATTCGTCCTGAAAGCACAGGTCTTATTTCACTTAGACAATTACAAGAAATGCGAGAGATTTTTAGAGAAATGCCACTTCCTAAGACACGTGAAGAATTTGAAATGCGTGCGAAGCTTGTTCAACTTGTTTATGAAATGGAGCAATATTTACTTATTAAAAGTAGGTTTAAAGGGAAGGATAATGTGAAAGAACTTATATAAATCCAAATTAAAAAGCCAACATCAAACCATTCTTTTTAGGTAGGCAAGAGCATCCGGCCATGCATAGAAGCGGTCAGTTCCTTTTTTCGCCCCATGCCGTGTGAAAATAAAAGAGGAAATAAGTGGAGAGTAGTTTTTGTTTTCATAGCCGCAGCTAATATGTCGAAAAATCAAAATGGATTTATATATATAGGGAAGGAATGAATCATGTCGTATTTTCTGTCCTTACTATTATGTTTTTCTCTTTCACCGATATGGCCTCTTGGAGATAATCCGCGTGCTGGAGATCCATTTATTATTGTAAATAAGCAGACGAACAAGCTTGCTTATATTGATGATGGTAAAATACAAAAGGTCTTTCCTATAGCGACGGGAAAAACAAACGAGTTAACGCCAGAGGGAAGTTTTGATATTGTAATGAAGGCAAAAAATCCTTATTATATTGCGAAGGATATCCCTGGTGGTTCACCAAAAAATCCACTTGGCTCTAGGTGGATGGGATTTAATGCACGAGATACTGACGGGAGTAAATATGGTATTCACGGTACAAATCAGCCAAGCTCAATTGGAAAATATATTTCACAAGGATGCATTAGAATGAAAAAAAATGATGTGGAATATTTATTTGATCGCATTCCAATTGGAACAAAGGTATGGATTGTAAAATCGAAAAGAACATTTCAGCAGCTTGCAAAAGAAAAAGGAGCTCTGGTTTACGAAAAGGTCAACCGAACAAGTTGGCTTTTTCTTTCCACGAACTTGTCTTGACATGTGTACATATCCATGTATTAATGAGGATATACGAAGATTATTGGAAAAGGAGTTGCTCGTATGTATTTGAATCCAAGGCTTTCTTATATGCAGTTTTTTATTGGCTTTCTATTCATTGTGACTTTCATATTGGCAACTTTTAATGTATGTTCTTTTCTGGTGTCAATTGTGTTCATGGCACTTTTAAATGTAACTTTTGTTATAGGAGCGTTTCAGCAAAAACATTATACCAGCTTTGTTATGGCCCTTGTGATGGCTTTTTCATTTAGTATTGTAGCGCTTGTACTAATAATAAAATAAAATATAAATCATTCATTAAAATGATTGTGATTGAACAGGCTGTTTATTTTCTATCCAGGAGAATAAACAGCCTGTTTGTGCTAAAAAAGGACGACATTATATATCGTCCTCCTTACCAAAACATACTTGCTCCAGCGAGTAATGTTGTTACAAGCATTGAAATTAGCATAACGTATATCATAACTTTTTGTGCTTTCTTATTCATGTTAAACCTCCTTACAATCATTCCAACTCTCCCTCGCTATTTGCGGACAGTAACACTCCCACTTTAAAATTCAGCAAAAGCAAAGAAGTTAGGTGGGAGATGAACTGTCCGTAAAAGCCCAATTGGTGAGGATTAATAATTATTGGGGGAATGGAGAACCCCCAATAATTAAAGTTTCACTTTATTGTATCGAGAAATGGAAACATGGACAAGGGTATAGAGAAGACAAAATTCGAGAAGTGTATCTAAAATATAACAGGAAAATTTGAAATACACAGAGAATATAAACAGCATAGGACATAGTTTTTTCGGTGCCTTTTAAAAAAGTTTTGCAAGCTGAAGAATGGAGATACGATAATGAAAATATATGAAACAGAACGTTTGCAATTAAGAGAAATCGATGAGTCGTATGCAGAGCAAGTTCTTCAATATTACGACAAAAATCGTGAGTTTTTAAAGGCGTGGGAAGAATATCGACCAGATGATTTTTTTACATTGGATTATCAAAGAAAACGGTTGCAAAAAGATGAGAAAGAATTTGTAGAAGGGAAAATTATTCGATTATGGATTTTTAAAAAAGGTGATGATACGAATATTATCGGTTGTATTTCTTTCAATTTAATTGTGCGTGGAATTTATCAGTCCTGTGTTCTTGGTTATAAACTAGATAAAGATGAATTAAACAAAGGTTATACGACAGAAGCGCTTAGAAAAGCAATTGAAGTGGCTTTTCAAGAATTCCAATTACATCGTATAGAAGCCCCGATTATGCCCCGTAACTTAGCATCTATTCAAGTTGTAACGAAGATTGGCTTTCAATATGAAGGGGTGTCCCGGAAGATGTTAATGGTAAATGGGGTTTGGGAAGATCATATGCGGTGGGTCCTTTTAAATGAGTAGAAGAAAGCAGATGGTTATCTAGATGTGTGAACCATCTGTTTTTTTAGCTTGTCTTTCGAAACTTTTGCGAAATTCTGTTATAATTAACGATGTTACATACTTAATGCAATGCAGGAGGCGCATTCTCATGATTAATCAAGAACGTTTAGTAAATGAATTTATGGAACTTGTGCAAGTAGATTCTGAAACAAAATATGAAGCAGAAATTTGCAAAGTGTTAACAGAAAAATTTACTGCTTTAGGTGTTGAAGTATTTGAAGATGACACGATGGGTGTAACTGGACATGGTGCAGGTAACTTAATTTGTACTTTGCCAGCGACGAAAGAAGGAGTAGATACAATTTACTTCACTTCTCATATGGATACAGTAGTTCCTGGTAAAGGAATTAAGCCTTCTATTAAAGATGGTTATATTGTATCAGATGGTACTACAATTTTAGGGTCAGACGATAAAGCTGGATTAGCATCCATGTTTGAAGCAATCCGCGTTTTAAAAGAAGAAAATATTCCTCATGGAAAAATCGAGTTTATTATTACAGTTGGTGAAGAATCAGGTCTTGTTGGGGCGAAAGCATTAGATCGTGAACGTATTACAGCAAAATATGGCTATGCATTAGATAGCAATGGAAAAGTGGGCGAAATCGTAGTTGCAGCGCCAACGCAAGCAAAAGTAAATGCGATTATTCGCGGGAAAACAGCTCACGCCGGTGTAGCACCTGAAAAAGGTGTATCTGCAATTACAATCGCAGCAAAAGCAATTGCAAAAATGCCACTTGGTCGTATTGATTCTGAAACAACTGCAAATATCGGTCGTTTCGAAGGTGGCACACAAACAAACATCGTTTGTGACCATGTGCAAATTTTCGCAGAAGCTCGCTCTTTAGTAGATGAAAAAATGCAAGAGCAAGTTGCAAAAATGAAAGAAGTATTTGAAACAACTGCAAAAGAAATGGGCGGTCAAGCAGATGTTGAAGTAAAAGTTATGTACCCAGGATTTAAATTTGCTGATGGCGATCATGTTGTAGAAGTTGCAAAACGTGCTGCTGAAAAGATTGGTCGTACACCTTCTCTTCACCAAAGTGGTGGCGGAAGTGACGCAAACGTAATTGCAGGGCATGGTATTCCAACAGTAAACTTAGCAGTTGGTTATGAAGAGATTCATACAACAAACGAGAAAATTCCTGTTGAAGAATTAGTAAAAACAGCTGAACTAGTTGTTGCAATTATTGAAGAAATAGCGAAATAATTGTAAGCATACGAAAAAAATGGCGTGTAAACCATCATAGGTTTACACGCCATTTTCATTTGGATTCGATTGCTTTTACAAGGCGAATGAGCCAATATAAAAAAATCCAGGGGAGTATATACGTTGTTGCAACACGTACTAAGTGAGGTAGCAGTGCGAAGGTATTCACATTAATATTAAAAACCGGCAGTAGTAAATAATTAATAGCAATAATTAATATAATAACGAGGAACGTGTAATTGAGTTTACTATGGTTTTTTATATCACTCTCTCCTTTTACATAATTATCCATTATTGATTTCAGTATATCAAAAAATAGTCGGAAAGAACGTGTTTTTGTGATTGAAAAGCTCCACTGTTTTTGAGGAATTTGATATAATAAATTCAGGAACAAACGTTCTTTTTTGGGGGGTGAGAAACATGAGAGAAATGTATCCAAAAAACGGTCGTGTCATTCTACATGTTGATATGAATTGTTTTTTCGCGTCAGTTGAAATTGCCCATGATCCATCATTAAAAGGAAAACCATTAGCGGTTGCAGGGAATGAAAAAGAACGAAAAGGGGTTATTGTAACATGTAGTTATGAAGCAAGGGAATACGGAGTACGTACAACAATGCTCCTTTGGGAAGCGAAGCGGTTATGTCCAGAGTTAGTTGTGAAGCACCCGAATTTTAAATTATATCGCGAGGCGTCATTTGAGATGTTTCAAATTCTTTCACGCTTTACTGAAAAGATTCAGCCAGTTTCTATAGATGAAGGTTACTTAGATATAACAGATTGTTATGGATTAGGTTCACCTCTTGAGATTGCTAAGATGATTCAACAAACATTATTAACAGAATTACAGTTGCCATGCAGCATTGGAATAGCCCCAAATCTTTTTCTAGCGAAGACTGCGTCAGATATGAAAAAGCCGCTTGGTATTACTGTGTTTCGGAAACGAGATATTCAGGAATTACTTTGGCCACGTCCTGTTGAAGCAATGCATGGAATTGGTGAGAAAACAGCAGAAAAGCTAAAAGAAATCCATATACATACAATTGAACAGTTGGCAAAGGGAGAAGCGCATGTGATTCGTGCAAAAATAGGAAAGCACGGCGTTGATTTACAAAAACGGGCAAAAGGTATGGATGATAGAGAAGTCGATCCAAATCAAATGGGACAACATAAAAGTATCGGAAATTCAACAACATTTTCGAAGGATATGGATGAAGAGAAGGAATTGCTTGATATGTTAGAGCGCTTATCGAAATCAGTTAGCAAAAGGCTACAAAAACGGACTCTTGTCAGCTATAACATTCAAATTATGATGAAATACTATGATCGGCGTACAGTAACGCGGAGTAAACAATTAAAAAATGCAATTTGGGAAGAATGTGATATTTTTCAAGCTGCTTCACGTTTATGGAAGCAACATTGGGATGGCGATCCGATTCGATTGCTTGGTGTCACAGCTACGGAATTAGAATGGAAAACAGAATCAATTAAACAACTGGATTTATTTTCATTTGAAGAAGATGCGAAAGAAGAGCCACTATTAGCTGTAATTGACCAGATTAATGATAAATATGGAACTCCTGTTTTACAAAGAGGGAGTCAGTTATTTCGAAAGCAGGAGAAATCTTTTCGGCAGAAATTGGAAAATAAATTTATGTAAAAAAGTGTCATGGTAATTTAGTACTCATGACACTTTTTATATTTAACTCGCTTCTAAATCTAATGAAGTTTTCCATCCTGCAGTCGTTACTCCAGATTCCAAAAGCATTTGATTTACTACTTTCTCGATTAAGGCTACTTGATTTGTTACCGAGAATTAGGAAATACTCTTCGAACGGTTTCGGTAAATTCTTCAAATAACCCTGTTACTGGTTTGCCTTGGTTAATTTTGTCCGCATAGTCTCTCATTCGATCTACAAAATCAGGATTTGAAGATACAAATACATGACGAATATCTGGGTCGGTAGCTCTAACTTGATCTGCAACTTTCTTTTCTAATTGCTTTGTGATTTGTCCTTTTACATTTTCACGTAAAACAACTGCAACATAGGCATTTCTATTTGTGACGATTACATTTGCCTTGTCTATTTCTTCTAGTTCAACGATTCGATCTGCCGCTTTATTTGCTATATGCAGTCGTGTTTCATTGTTCGTGACACCGTTCGTATTATTTTTTACTCTTTGAAGGTTAGTGTTGTTTCCTTCGTATGTAACATTTCGTACGCCATTGTTTTCGCGATTATCCAATGCTTTCTCCTTTTGCTTTCCTGCACATCCAAGCAATGAAATAATTGCCAAAAAAATGATTGAAAACATCTTTAATTTTTTCAATGATATCTCTCCTTTACAATACTATGTTTTTAAAATGACCAGTTGGCCATTTATTATTCATAGTAAAAAGGGGATGATATTTTGTATATTTTATAAAAACAAAAAAAGCATCGATTTTCGATGCTTTTTTATTTTTATCCCGCTATTTGCGGACAGTAAGACCCCTATCTCAAATTTCAGTGAAAGCAAAGAAGTTAGATTGGGGATCAACTGTCCGTAAAAGCCCGGTTGGTGAGGGCTAATAATCAGTGGGGGATGAAGCGACACTGATTAAAGTTTCACTTTATAGATTATGAGATGGAAGGATTTTCATAAATCACAATCTCTGAATTGTTTGTTGTTGAAATACGTCGTGCATAATATGTGATAGATGAAGAAATGTATTCAGGTAACGTTCGATTTGTATGCGATGTGGTGTATTCATGAATTAACTCTTTTAAAGTCGTCCATTCTAGTGGTGCTGGGTGATCAGACACGAAAGAACTTACCCAGCGATCAAATGAAGATGAAAAATCAGTTTGTAAACGAAATACTTCTTTCATAGTTAAACGCTCCCTTTATTTGTAATACAATTATTTTACTATAAAACACGAACGATTGCTATTTTTTTATCGTTAACGTTCGTTTAATATAGTTGTCTAGATGAGTAGTTCATAGAAATTCATTTGCCATTTGAAATAACATTCCGTAAGATGAAAGATAGATTCTATAAAGAGCTGGAGGAAAGAAAGTGGAATTTGTATTTTTAGGAACTGGTGCAGGCGTCCCTTCAAAAGGGAGAAATGTTTCGGCAATCGCTTTGCAGTTGTTAGAAGAACGAGGTGAAACGTGGTTATTTGACTGTGGTGAAGCAACACAACATCAAATTTTACATACATCAGTGCGTCCACGTCGCATTGAAAAAATATTTATTACACATTTGCATGGAGATCATATTTTTGGGTTACCTGGTTTATTAGGAAGTCGTTCCTTTCAAGGAGGAACAACTCCATTAACAGTATACGGACCAAAAGGGATTAAGCAATTCATTGAAGTCGCATTATCGGTGAGTACAACACATGTTAAATATCCACTTGAAATTGTAGAAATTACTGAGGAGGGTATTGTTTTTGAAGACAAGCAATTTCATGTAGAAACGAAGAGGTTGTCACATGGAATTGAATGTTTTGGATACCGAATCGTTGAGAAAGACATACAAGGACATCTCCTTGTTGAGAAGCTGCTAGAAGCTGGCGTAAAGCCAGGGCCAATCTTTAAACGTTTAAAAGACGGTGAAGTAGTTGAATTAGAGGATGGAAGGGTTTTACACGGAAAAGACTTTATTGGTCCACCTCAAAAAGGAAGAATCATTACGATTTTAGGGGATACACGTTATTGTGAAGCAAGTAGAATCCTTGCGCAAGATGCAGATATACTTGTACATGAAGCGACATTTGCAGCAGCAGATGAAATCCAGGCACATGATTATTTTCACTCAACAACAGAACAGGCAGCAAGTATTGCATTGCAAGCGAATGTGAAACGGTTAATATTGACTCACATTAGTTCGCGTTATCAAGCAGATACATATAAGGAATTGTTACAAGAAGCTCAGTTGTTGTTTGCAAATACAGAAATAGCTATGGATTTGAAATGTTTTCCAGTAGAACGATAACATTTTACAAACAATGGCAACATAAGTTTGCCATTGTTTTATTTTTTATAAAAAATTTTTTCTCTACAAGATAGTTGAAACTGTTATCATTTGATATCTATATGAACTAATACAGGGATTTTAAGATTTTTAGATGGATATGAGAAAAACACAAAACATCGGTCATTTTGAAAAACTGTTATATAGGTAGTTTGTCTTATTGTTACTACAAGAGAAGTAAAAAAAAATTAATTCTGAAACTTTGAAATTCAACAAAAGTAAGCGTTTCATAAAAAACAAGCTATAATGAGGGCAAATTACAATTCGTCGGGAGTTACAGCGTGCATTTTAGCCATTTTTCGTAACGAAACGAAATTGACTAAAAGAGAGAGGGCATCATGGAGATTATTAAGGGAACCGTATTATTATTATTTGTACTCAGTCTTTTTTCACTCTTTAGTTTCTTGGAGAATCAGCAGGTAGTCTAGGCGGAGTAGCTGGTGCAACTCTTGTTGCGTTAGCAATGGGGGTATCACCTGTTTATGCTATGCTTGTAGGGGCTTCTGTGTTAAAATTTGGATTGCTACCAGGATTTATTGCTGGTTATCTTATTTCATTTTTAGTAAAGAAAATTGAAAAACGTGTACCAGAAGGATTAGATTTAATTGCATGTATCGTAATCGCTGCGCCATTAACAAGATTGATTGCAAAAGGAATGGATCCAGTTGTAACAGCAACATTGAAGCAAATCGGAGGAGTTATTACATCAGCTGCTGATGTAAGTCCGATTGTTATGGGGATTATATTAGGTGGTGTTATTACAGTTGTTGCGACTGCACCTCTAAGTTCAATGGCACTAACGGCACTTCTTGGTTTAACAGGGCTACCAATGGCTATCGGGGCATTAGCTGTAACAAATTCATCCTTTATGAACTATGAATTCTTTAAGCGAATGAAGTTTGGTGATAAACGTACAACGATTGCGGTTGCAATTGAGCCGCTTACGCAAGCAGATTTAATTTCAGCAAATCCAATTCCAGTGTATGTAACAAACTTTATTGGTGGTGCGGTTGCCGGAGTTATTATCTCGATGTTCGATCTTATTAATAATGCAACAGGAACAGCAACGCCAATTGCCGGACTTATGGTTATGTATGGTTTTAATGATCCGATGAAAGTAACGCTATGTTTCTTATGTATTATGGTGTCTGGTATTATTGCAGGATATATTGGCTCACTTCTATTCAAAAACTATCCAATTCGTACAGCGGAGCAAATTCGTGGTACGGGAGGAAAGGCAACAGAATCGGCAGCTTAATAGAATAGTAGTAAGCAATTTTTTATAAAAGATTTAGGAGGAATCATGATGAAATATCGCTCAGTATTTGATATTATCGGTCCAGTTATGATTGGGCCGTCCAGTTCACATACAGCAGGTGCAGCAAGAATGGGGCAAGTTGCTCGTCAACTTTTCCGTCATGAACCAAAAAGAGTTACGATTTCGTTATATGGCTCGTTTGCAAAAACATATCGTGGTCATGGAACGGATGTAGCATTGATTGGTGGTATACTAGGATTTGAAACAGATGATACACGTATCCCAAGTGCGCTAGAAATTGCAAAAGAGCGTGGGATTGAAGTGGACTTTATTGAAGAAGAAGCGAATGCACCACATCCGAATACAGCGAGAATTCGTTTGTATAAAGGAGAAGAGGAGATTGAAGTGGTCGCTTGTTCAATTGGTGGTGGAAAGATTGAAGTGGTGGAATTAAATGGGTTTGATTTACAACTATCAGGAACAAGTCCGGCACTTCTTATTGTAAATAATGATCGCTTTGGAGCGATTGCATCTGTAGCTTCTATACTTGCCAAACATGAAATTAATATTAGTACGATGAGTGTCTCACGTAAGGAAAAAGGAAGAAGAGCGCTTATGGTCATTGAAACAGATGAATTGTTGGCAGATGAAGTTATCGAAGAAATTAAAGGACAATCTAATATTTGTCAAGTAACTATTATGGATTAATTGCAGGGGGGACACACCATGTTTCGGAACGCAGCGGAACTAGTGGCGCAAGCTAAAGAACAGAATGTAAAAATTGCAGAAATTATGATTCAATGTGAAATGGAGACAAGAAGTATCTCTCGTGAAGAAGTACTTGCAGGCATGGAGAAAAACTTAGTCGTGATGGAACAAGCGGTAGAGCGTGGTATTAAAGGTGTGAAATCACCGACTGGTTTAACTGGCGGAGATGCGGTGAAAGTACAAGAGTATATGAAGAGCGGAAAAGGTTTATCTGGGCATACGATGTTGGATGCAGTGAGCAAAGCGGTTGCAACAAACGAAGTAAATGCAGCAATGGGAATCATTTGTGCAACACCAACAGCTGGATCAGCTGGGACTGTACCAGGCGTACTATTTGCGCTCAAAGAAAAATTACAGCCAACACGTGAAGAAATGATTGAATTTCTATTTACAGCAGGAGCATTTGGGATGGTTGTTGCCAATAATGCTTGCATTTCAGGTGCAGCTGGAGGTTGTCAAGCTGAGGTTGGTTCAGCAAGTGGAATGGCAGCAGCGGCAGCTGTTGAAATGGCTGGAGGAACACAAGAGCAAGCAGCTACAGCGATGGCGATTGCTTTAAAAAATATGCTAGGGTTAGTATGTGATCCAGTTGCTGGACTTGTAGAAGTACCTTGTGTAAAACGTAATGCAGCAGGTGCTTCAAATGCTATGATTGCAGCGGATTTATCACTAGCTGGTGTAACAAGTACAATTCCATGCGATGAAGTTATTGAAGCGATGTTTAGAATTGGGCAAACAATGCCAGTTGCACTTCGTGAGACAGCTGAAGGTGGACTAGCAGCAACACCAACAGGGCGTCGCCTTCAAGAAGAGATTTTTGGGAAGAGTAGCAAATAAGAGAATACAATCGTGATAAAAGAACGGAGCTCAGATCTATTTTCTGAGCTCCGTTTATTATTTTTCGTTTGTTAATTGTTCTAATGTTTTTCCAAGTTCATGTGATCGTTTTGTAGCTTGTGTAATACATGCGACGAGTGCTTGTTGAAAATTAAAACTTTGAAGAACCTCGATCCCAGCTTCTGTCGTTCCACCAGGAGAGGTGATTTCTTTTCGTAAGATAGAAGGGTGCTTAGTATTAGCTTTAAGCATTTCAGCGGCACCGATCATTGTTTGTAAAATAAGTGATTTAGCCACAGACTCTTCTAAGCCGATCTGTTTTGCGGCTTCTTCCATTGCTTCAACTACGTAATACACGTACGCAGGGCCACTCCCAGATAGTGCAGTAACAGCATGCATATGTTCTTCTTCCACCACTGAAACAAGGCCAATTGTTTCAAATAAAGATTTAGCAATGTAAATGTGCTGCTCTGTTGTATGCAAGGATGGAGAAATAGCTGTGGCTGATTTTAAAATAGCGGCTGATGTATTTGGCATTGCTCGGATAATCGGAACATTTTTTTGAAGCAGGCTTGTAATAGAACTTGTAGAAACACCTGCTAATAATGAAATAACGAGTTGATTATTCGTTATATATTTTTTTATAGGTTGAAGTGCTTCTGCGACGTCTTTTGGCTTCATTGCAAGGAAAATAATATCCGCATGAGCAAGTAGTTCTTCTTTGTTATGTGTTCCTTTGACACCGTATTTTGTATGTAATTCCTGTAATCTTGTTTCATTTGAGCGGTTACTTACTGTAATTTGTTCACCCGTTACAACCTTCGCATCTAATAAACCGGCGATGATTGCTTCAGCTATAGATCCGGCACCTAGAAAGGAAATATTTTGAATAGACATGATGAAGCCTCCTTAATTTTTGTAAGAAAAACTTATAAATTTACATACATTCGTTTTATTATAGAAAACACCTTCTTTTTATCTGAAAATAATGACAAATTTTTAAAGAAGTTGTAAACTGAAGAGGGATTCATTTTTGAACCGGAGAGAGACGGGGGGCATAAACATGGTAGCAATTCATCGAATGGAGATTCCTGTTCCATTTGCAGTTGAGACAGTTAATGTGTTTTTAGTAAAGGGAGAATCATTAACATTAATTGATACAGGGACAAATACAAAAGAGGCCAGGGCAGCATTAGAAAAACAATTAAGGACTTTAGGATATAGGATAGAAGACATTGAAACAGTAGTGATTACACATCATCATGCTGATCATTGTGGGCTTTTAAATACATTTTCTGAGAAGACAAATATTGTGGGCCATCCTTGGAATGAGCCGTGGATTACGCAGGATTCTCAATTTTTGAAACGTTATCAACAATTTTTTAAAGAAGCCGCATTACAGTTCGGAGTTCCAGAAGCATTTTTGAAGGATGAAGCATTACTTACGACGAAAACACTTAAATATTCTTGTAATAGATCGTTAACGCATACTGTACGAGAGGGAGACAGTATTGAATCGTTACCTGAGTTTACAGTTATTGAAACACCTGGGCATGCTTCGACTCATATTTCGTTATACAGGGAGCGTGATGGACTATTAATTGGTGGGGATGCTTTAATCAGTCATATTTCCTCCAATCCGATACTAGAACCGCCATATGAAGGACAGACAGAGCGAGCGCAACCTTTACTACAATATAATCAAACATTAAAACGTTTAAGTAACATGAAGATTTCACGCATTTTATCAGGTCATGGAGAAGACATTGTGAATGTGAAAGAGCTGATAGAGGGAAGATTGCAAAAACAAGAAACACGTGCTTTCAAAGTGTTAGAATTATTAAAAGAAAAACCGATGACAGCCTTCGAAGTATGTGTGAAATTATTTCCTGTATTATATAAAGAACAATTGCCACTTACGATTTCGGAAACAGTTGGACAATTGGACTTTTTAGCATATAATCAACAAGTGATGATTGATGAATCGTCGCCACAATTGATTTATTATGCAAAGTAGGTGACAGCGATGACGGGACGTTTACAAGAAAAAGTAATCGTCATTACAGGAGCTTCTAGTGGAATTGGAGAACAAGTTGCGATGCAAGTTGCAGCGCAAGGCGCGATTCCTGTATTAATAGCGCGGACAGAAGAAAAACTACGAGTATTAGCTGGAAAGATTAAAGCGACTTACAATACGCCTTGCTATTATTACGTATTAGATGTAAGTGAAGAAGCAGAGATCGATACTGTTTTTGCAAGAATATTAAAGGATGCAGGGCAGATTGATATATTGGTAAACAATGCTGGTTTTGGTATTTTCAAAACGTTTGAAGAAGCGTCCATGACTGAAGTGAAAGATATGTTTCAGGTCAATGTATTTGGATTAGTAGCTTGTACGAAAGCAGTATTACCTCATATGTTAGAGAGAAATAGTGGACAAATCATTAATATTGCTTCGTTAGCAGGGAAAATTGCAACGCCAAAATCTAGTGCGTATGCAGCAAGCAAACATGCGGTATTAGGATTTACGAATAGCTTACGCATGGAGCTCTCAAATACAAATATTCATGTAACAGCGATTAATCCAGGGCCAATTGACACAAACTTTTTTGATATTGCTGATCAATCAGGTACATATGTAAAAAATATGGGACGTTACATGTTAAAGCCAACATACGTAGCAGAGCAAATTGTAAAAGTGATGCAAACGAAAAAGCGTGAAGTGAATTTGCCAAAATGGATGAGTGTTGGGCCAAAACTTTTTGCGTTATTTCCAGGTTTTTTTGAACGTATAGCAGGTAAATCATTAAGTAAAAAATAGGAGATTTCCATTTGGAAATCTCCTATTTTTTATTTTCCCGTAATATATTCATAAACAATATCCTCAATTGCTTCATATACATCGATATTAGGTTCCGAACCAATGGTTGTTTGGACACTTTGAATTAAAGTTTCCCGATCCTCTTTTGAAATAGGTTTACATTGATATTGCCGAAAACTTTTTATCAACATCTTTTCAATTAATTTTTCATTCATGTTTTTCCCCGCTTGCATGTATAAATGTATTGTTTTTATTGTACTTGAAGTATAGAAAAAATACTAGCGTACATCAAAGGTGTATAAAAATTCATGTATAATTATTGTTTTTCTAGAAAAATTACGTTTTTAAAACTTTTAAAATTAATAAATATTTAATTGACTCTATAAATATACAATATTATAATCATATTTAATTTAAAGAATCGATATAAGGAGGAGCATATGAAAGTCGCGATTATTGGAGCAACTGGATATGGAGGAATTGAGTTAATAAGGTTGTTACATCATCATCCATATTTTTCGATTACATCTGTCCATTCTTTTTCACAAGTAGGGGAACGAATAACAAATGTATATCCGCACTTACAAAATTTTATTGTCCATACGTTACAAGAAATCGACGTGGATGTAATAGCGAAGGAGGCTAGTATTGTATTTTTAGCGACACCAGCAGGGGTTTCGGCGGAGCTGACGCCACGCTTGCTAGCGTCTGGTTTAAAAGTTATTGATTTATCAGGTGATTTCCGTATGTTGAATCCTTGTACATATGAAACATGGTATAAAAGGCCTGCTGCAAAGGAAGAAATTCTTCAAAAGGCAGTGTATGGATTAAGTGAATGGAAAAAGTTAGCTATTAAAGAAACGGAATTGGTTGCAAATCCAGGATGTTTTGCAACAGCGGCACTGCTAGCAGCTGCGCCATTAATGCGGGGCGGGATGATAGAGGAAGACTCACTTATTATCGATGCGAAATCAGGGGTGTCAGGAGCGGGAAAAACACCGGCAACAATGACCCATTTTCCAGAGCTGTATGATAATTTCCATATTTATAAAGTGAATGAGCACCAGCATGTTCCAGAGATTGAACAAATGCTTGGTGAGTGGAATAAACAGGCGAAACCAATTACATTTAGTACACATTTAATTCCGATATCGAGAGGGATTATGGTTACTCTCTATGCAAAAGCAAAACGAGATATCCATGCACAGATATTAGAGAAGCTATATGAAGAAACGTATTGTCATGCTCCTTTTGTTCGTATCCGTTCTAAAGGAGAGTTTCCAAGTCCAAAAGAAGTAAGGGGTTCAAATTATTGTGACATTGGAGCGGCTTATGATGAACGAACAGGACGTATTACAGTAGTTTCCGTTATCGACAATATGATGAAAGGAGCGGCTGGGCAAGCAATTCAAAATGCAAACTTATTAGTAGGTCTGGAGGAAACGGCGGGATTACAATATATGCCGCTCTATCCATAAGGGGGAAGAATGATGATTGGAACAGATTCTATTATAAAAGTTGCAAGTGGATCAATTGTAACGCCAAAAGGTTTTGCAGCGATTGGTACCCAGGTTGGGTTGAAAAAAGGGAAAAAAGATATGGGAGCAATTGTTTGTGATGTTCCTGCTAATTGCGGAGCTGTTTATACAACAAATCAATTTCAAGCTGCGCCAGTACAAGTTACAAAAGAAAGTATAGCTGTGGAAGGAAAGCTACAAGCAATTGTTGTAAATAGCGGAAATGCAAATGCATGTACAGGTGTACAGGGGTTACAAGATGCGTATGAAATGAAAACGTTGGCTGCGAAACAATTCCAGCTAAAAGAAAATCATGTAGCAGTTGCTTCAACAGGTGTCATTGGAGTTTCTTTACCAATGGAAGCAATTCGTACTGGTATTTCCTATCTCGTACCATCGAAAGAAAAAGAGAAGGCAGCTTCCTTTTATGAAGCGATATTAACAACGGATCTTGTTATAAAGCAATCATGTTATCAGTTTATGATTGAAGGAAAAGAAGTGACGATTGCAGGGGCAGCAAAAGGTTCTGGTATGATTCATCCGAATATGGCAACGATGCTTAGCTTTATTACAACAGATGTAAATATAGAACAAGAAGCACTCCAGCTAGCATTATCACAAGTTACGAATCATACATTTAATCAAATTACTGTGGACGGTGATACATCTACAAATGATATGGTCGTTGTAATGGCAAGTGGGTTATCAGGAACAACTGCTATTTATACGAATCATACGGAGTGGGAGAAGTTTATGTTTGCTTTGCAAAAGGTATGTGAGGACTTAGCGAAGCAAATTGCTAAAGATGGTGAAGGTGCTACTAAGTTAGTTGAAGTAAATGTATACGGAGCACGAACAGTAGAAGAAGGGAATAAGATTGCGAAACAAATTGTTGGCTCAAGTCTTGTGAAAACTGCAATGTATGGTGAAGATGCAAATTGGGGCCGCATTATTAGTGCGATTGGTCAAAGTGGAGTTGTTATTGATCCTATCGCTGTTGATATTGCTGTTCAGTCTATTCCTGTTTTACAAAGCAGCGAGCCACAAGCGTTTTCTCAAGAGGAAATGAAACAAAAATTAAAGGAATCTGAAATTGTTATTGATGCTCATTTGCACCTTGGAGGGGAGAAAGGAAGAGCTTGGGGCTGCGACTTAAGCTATGACTATGTGAAAATAAATGCTTGTTATCGTACGTAAGGAGAGAGAAGATGAGCGAGTATATCGTAGTAAAATGCGGTGGTAGTATGCTAGAACGTTTAGAACATGTGTTTTTTGAATGTATAGAGCAGCTGAAGAAAAAATATCAAGTTATTGTTGTTCATGGCGGTGGAGCAGAAATTGATGCAAAGCTAAAGCGATTTAATATTCCAATTGAAAAGAAGAATGGATTACGTGTGACGACAAAAGAAGTGATGAATGTTGTTCAAATGGTTTTATGCGGAAGCACGAATAAAAAAATGGTGATGAATTTTCAAAAGCATGGCTTGCATGCAATCGGAATCTCTGGTTGTGATGGGAAATTACTTCAAGTTCAGCCTTTTGATGAGGATATTGGATATGTTGGTGAAGTTAGCGGTGTAGAGACTTCACTATTAAAAGGGTTACTAGATTTGAATTATATTCCGGTTATTGCTCCAATTGGGGTAAGAGGAAACCAGGTTTATAACATAAATGCAGATACAGCCGCAGCCGGAATTGCAGCTGCGCTGGGGGCGAAAGAACTTATTTTTATTACGGATGTAGATGGGATATTGTTCGAAGGGAAGTTGTTAACGAAAGCGGATGAAGCTGAGATCCTACGTCTGATAGAAAAAGAAATTATTACAGGGGGGATGATTCCGAAAGTGCAGGCTGCTCTCACCTCAATACAGATGGGAGTCGAGCATGTCAGCATTGTAAATGGTACAAAACATTTTGTAGGAACATCAGGGGAGTGGGTTGGAACGACGGTAACAAAAGGGGTGAATATCGTATGAGTAGTCATATATTTCCGACATATGGGAGACGCAGTGTTGAAATTGTTCAAGGAACCGGAACAAAAGTGATAGATGAAAGTGGGGAAAAGTATTTAGATTTTACTTCTGGAATTGCTGTATGTAATTTAGGACATTGTCATCCTGTACTTGTAGAAGCAGTAAAAAAGCAATTACAGGAAATTTGGCATATATCAAATCTTTTTCCGCACAAGGCACAAGAAAAGGTAGCTGAATTGCTAACAGAGGGGCGTGAGTTAGATTACGTGTTTTTTTGTAATAGCGGGGCAGAAGCCAATGAAGCAGCGCTTAAACTAGCGCGGAAGCATACGGGGAAATCTCTTGTTTTAACATTTCAGCAATCTTTCCATGGAAGAACATTTGGAACGATGAGCGCAACGGGGCAAGAGAAAGTAAAAAAGGGATTTGGTCCACTTCTTCCATCTTTTTCACATATTCCCTTTAATGATATAGCCGCGCTCAGGGAGACAATGAATGAAGAAGTAGCTGCAGTTATGGTGGAAGTTGTTCAAGGTGAGGGTGGCGTCTTACCTGCTGATATTTCCTTTTTGCAAGAGATTGAGAAGTTATGTAGACAATATGGTGCTCTTTATATAATCGACGAGGTGCAAACGGGTATGGGAAGAACGGGAACGTTGTTTGCTTATGAACAGACCGGAACATCCCCAGATATCGTTACAGCGGCAAAGGCGCTTGGAAATGGGATCCCGGTTGGGGCAATGCTTGGAAAGAAAGAGCTTATGACTGCTTTTTCAGCGGGGACTCATGGTTCAACATTTGGCGGAAATTACATTGCAATGACAGCAGCAAAAGAAGTACTACAAATTATAAAACAACCTTCATTTTTACAAGAAGTAAAAGAAAAGGGAGAATACTTCCTGCAAAAATTAAAGAAAGAATTACTTGATGTTGAATGGATTACTAATATTCGAGGGAGAGGACTTATGATTGGAGTCGTTTGTAAGTGTGACGTCACATTCATTATAGAACAGTTAGAAAAAGAGGGGCTTCTTGTATTGCAAGCTGGAACAAATGTTTTGCGACTTTTACCACCACTCATTGTAACGAATGAAGAAATAGACGAAGCAGTAAATATGATAAAAAGAGTGATTTGTACACAAAAATCACCAATATTATAAGGGGGAAATTCTATGTCAACTATACAAGTACCGAAATTACAAACGAAAGATCTTTTAACATTAGAAGAACTGACGCAAGAGGAGATAATTGCGCTAATTGAATTTGCAATGTATTTAAAAAAAGAGAAGCATGAACCTTTATTAGAAGGGAAAATATTAGGGTTAATTTTTGATAAACATTCAACTCGTACGCGTGTTTCTTTCGAAGCAGGAATGGTACAACTCGGTGGACATGGAATGTTTCTAAGTGGAAAAGAAATGCAACTTGGCAGAGGAGAAAGTGTTTCAGACACAGCAAAAGTATTATCTCATTATATTGATGGAATTATGATTCGTACATTCTCGCACGCAGATGTAGAGGAGCTTGCGAAAGAAGCAAGTATTCCTGTTATTAATGGATTGACAGATGATCATCATCCGTGTCAGGCATTAGCTGATTTGATGACAATTTATGAAGAAGTTCATACATTTAAAGGGATTAAACTTGCTTACCTAGGGGATGGAAATAATGTATGTCACTCTTTACTGCTAGCAAGTGCAAAAGTCGGTATGCATATGACAGTGGCGACTCCCCCGGGGTATGAACCGAATGAACAAATTGTAAAGCGTGCACTAGAAATTGCAAATGAGACGGGAGCAAATATTGAAGTTTTGAATGATCCGGAGTTGGCAGTGAAAGGTGCTGACTTTATCTATACCGATGTTTGGATGAGCATGGGGCAAGAAGATACGGAAGGGAAATACCAATTATTTCAACCGTTTCAAGTGAACGAAAAACTTGTTCAGCATGCGAAAGCAACGTATCGCTTCTTACATTGTTTACCCGCTCATCGTGAAGAGGAAGTAACAGGAGAAATTATAGATGGATCGCATTCTGTTGTCTTTGCGCAAGCAGGGAATCGATTGCACGCTCAAAAAGCATTATTGGTAAGTCTACTTCAAAACATCAAAAAACCTTCCTAATCGGGGAGGTTTTTTTGTTACGAAATGTCTGATGTATATTTGGTGAATGTTCTTTGTATCATTTATAATAAGATGAAGTTAGTATAAGTGAAGTTAAATAGGGTTGTTTGTGTCGTAGTATTAAGTTCATACTACGAAGAGAAAAAACTATTAAAGAGATGATAATTGTGCAAACAGGTAAAAAAACATATTCATTTTTTCAACGTATTTGGAGAGTGCTTAAATTTCATTATTATAAGTTGCTCCGGTCGCCAGAAGGAGCGAAGAAAGTGTCACGTGGATTTGCGATTGGATTTGCTTTGGAAATGTTGGTGATTTATACAGCGTCACTTGTTTATCTTATTTTTTATCCAATTGTACGCTTAGCAAAGGGATCTTTTCCAGCAGCGGTTATTGGTAATATTATCGGAAAAATATCATTTCTTCCGGTAATTTTGTTTCCGTTTGCATATGCATTAGGGAAAACTTTATATCCATTTGAAATAAAGGTAATTCAGCATAAACCATATACAATATCTGATCTTTTCTCGAGTAATATTTTTATTATGTTAAAGAGCTTATTACAGAGTGAAGTATATGTATTAATTGGGATGACAATTTTCGGGGTTGTATTTGGAGTAATATCTTATTTTGTTGTGCATTATTTATATGAAAAGAACCGTAAGTTACGTTTGAAAAAAAGAAAAAAACGCGCGAGAGAACCACTTGTACAAATATAAAGAATGTCACATTCATTTTCCGCCTTGAATATGCTTAAAAAAGGAGGGTGAATGAATGTATTATTACTATGTACCTCAAGCATACTCATATGTGCATTATTATCCTGTTCCTTATACAAGGCAACAGTTTGAAACATATCAGCAAGCGCAGCCTTCTCCGGAGCAAAAACCATACTTAACAACATGGCCGTATTCAAATGTATATTATGGAAACTATTATGAATCATAAAGCTGCTTCCTTTGGAAGCAGCTTTATACGTTTGTTTTCAAAATTAAATTTTGGATCGTTTGAAGCGAGTGAATGAGTTGTTCACGATCGCTTTCCGATAATGTTTGAAAGTTTTCTTTTAGTTTGTCTAAAATGAATTGTTGATATTGACTTACTGACGATTTCCCTTCTAGTGTTAGAGAAATTAAAATGACTCGTCGATCTTTTTCGCTGTAATGACGCTCTATAAGTTCTTCTTGAATCAATTTATTTAATAGAGGTGTCATGTTGGGCCTTGAAATCGCTAATCGCCTTCCGATTTCTGACACTGCTAATGTGCCACGTTCATGCAATAGCAGTAACACCTGTGTATGTGACGGTGGCATGTGCCTTTGTGAAGAAAACTCTCCAGGAAGCATAAATTTGCGATAAAAAAGAGGCACTAACGAAAGAAGATGATCAACAATACGTTCCCATTCGCGTGATTCCATATAAAGGCCCCCTTCCATTATCATTGTAACAAAAAAAGGTACCGTATAAAAATAGAATTGTTCGTTTTTGTTTTAATATTTGTAGGATAGAACTTGTTTAGTAAACGCGTTGGCAATAATTTCATAACCTTTATCATTTGGATGTACTTGATCGTACAGTAATTCTTTTTTATCATTTGGTATTAATTTTCGAATTGGTAAAACAATGGACGGTTGATTCGCTTTTGAAATTGAGTAAACCGCATCATTCCAGCCATCTAAAAACATATCTGCATAAGAAGCAATTGAATCATCGAGTTGTAGAGGGTTATAGAGCTCAGATAGAATGAGTAAAGCATTTGGGTTGAGAGTTCGAACTGTCTTTACAATGTTTTTTACGTCTTCTTCAAAATGAGTTTTTTCTTTATTTAACATTTTAATACCATCTATAACACCTACATCACGATTTAAACGGAATAAATTATTTCCTCCAATATTAATGGTAATTATATTTGCTTCTTTAATTTTTTGCTGCACTTCTTCTGCCTGAATTTTTTGAACGAGACGATCTGTTGTAAGTCCGTTCACTCCAAGGTTTTCTACTCTAATCGGTTTGTGAATTTGTTCCTCTATTTGCTTGGAAGCTAATTCGGAAAACCCTCCTTGTGTCGAGCCATATCCCTTTGCAAGCGAATCTCCTAACACAAGATGATAAAAAGAGTCATTTGTTTGTTTATCAATCCAATGAGGAGTAGATGATGCTGATTTTTCTTTTTGTTTTGTTGTCTCATCGTTCTTTTCAAAATGCGAATAAGAAATGATTAGAAGGAGGAGACAAACAATAATTAAGATGACTTTTTTCATAAATTCATCCTCCTTGTAATTGGTAATTGTATCATATTCAACGGTATAAGCAATGGAAGGGCTTATTATATCTTTATGGAAATTTTACAATAACTTTACAGAAAATTTGTAGAAGTATGTCAAAAAATATTGACGATATGAAAGTAAGTTAGATATGATAATGTCAGATAAGGTGAAACTTCCATCAGTGGGGGATTTTCTTCATCCCTTCACCTGATGGTTAGTTGAACCAATCGGGCTTTTACGGGCAGTTGATCCCCCATCTAACTTTTTTGCTT
>Ga0102589_1000707_pt1 | contig 58735 bp, 47 predicted proteins | sample AraplaMF_Col_mLB_FD_76858 | JGI IMG/M metagenome (GOLD analysis project Ga0102589, IMG submission 76858) | Arabidopsis root microbial communities from the University of North Carolina, USA - plate scrape MF_Col_mLB | ecosystem: Host-associated > Plants > Roots > Endosphere | place: USA...
ATTTGGAGGCGGCCGTGTCGCCCACATGCGGCAGCAGGTAAATCAGCAGCAGCGGCAGGCCGCGCGAGACGACGTGGCCCGTCCACAGCGCGGCGCAGATGTACCAGCCGGCAAAGGGCGCTTCCTCCCAACCGGTGGGCGCGCCTTCGACCGAGCCGAGTATGGCCAGCAGGGACACCTTGGCGAGCACGGTCAGCACCAGCGCCATGGCGCCGAAAGCGCCCATGCGCGAGTCTTTCATGATCTGCAGCGCATGCTCCCTGTCGTGGCCGCCGCCCAGGCCGTCGGCCGTGTCGGCCAGGCCGTCCTCATGAAAACCCCCGGTCAGCAGTACGGTGGCGGCGGTGGACAGCACCGCGGCCACCAGCGGCGTGAAGGTGGTGTCGGGCAACAGGGCCTGCACCAGGGCGTACATGGCGGCGGCGAAGGCGCCGGCCAGGATGCCTATGCCCGGGAAATGCCCCGCGCTGGCGCGCAGCATCTCGGGGCTGTAGCCCACCCATTCGGCCAGCCGCCCGGTGATGGGGATGCGGGTGAAGAACTGCACGGCGAGCAAATACTCGCGCACGAACTGGGCGATGGCGGTCATACGGCGCCCATGGCGGTTTACGCGCCTTCCTTGCCGCTCACGCCGGCCGACTCAAAGCTGGCCATCTCGCCCAGGAAATTGGCCGCCGACTGCAGAAGCGGCCAGGCCAACAACGCGCCCGTGCCTTCGCCCAGGCGCAGGCCCAGGTCCAGCAGCGGGCTGGCTTTCAGGTGGGCCAGCAGCAGGCGGTGGCCGTGTTCGTCGCCGCGATGGCCGAACACCATGTAGTCCTGTGCGGCGGGGGCCAGGGCCCGGGCCACCAGCGCGGCGGCGCTGGCGATAAAACCGTCGACCAGCACCACGCGGCGCTCGCTCGCGGCCTTCAGCATGGCACCGGCCATCATGGCGATTTCAAAGCCGCCCAGGGCGGCCAGCGCGGCAAGAGGATCGGTGGCGCCGGCATGGCAAGCCAGGGCATCCGTCAGCACCTGGCGTTTGTGCGCGAGCTGGGCATCGTCAAGCCCGGTGCCGCGGCCCGTGGCGTCATTAATGCCGACGCTCGCCAGGCGCGCGAACAGCAGGGCGGCGGCCGAAGTGTTGGCAATGCCCATTTCACCGAAGGCGACGACATTGCCGGGCAGCTGGCCCACGATGTCCATGCCGGCCTGCAAGGCGGCGCGCGCCTGCGCGGCCGTCATGGCGGCTTCGTGGCGGCTGTTGCGGGTGCCGTGCGCGATTTTGCGCGGCAGCAGCTGCGGGTGCGGCGCAAGCTCGGCCGCGACGCCGGCGTCCACCACCCGCAGGGCAAAACCGTGTTGGCGCGCGAAGACATTGACGGCGGCGCCGCCGGCCAGCATATTGCCGACCATCTGCACGGTGACGGCCTGCGGGTAGGCCGAAACGCCTTCGGCGGCGATGCCGTGGTCGGCCGCGAATACCACCATTTGCGGCTCGCGCAGCGTGATGGTGTCGCTTTGCTGGACCAGGCCCAGCTGCAGCGCCAGGCCTTCAAGCCGGCCGAGCGCGCCCAGCGGCTTGGTCTTGTGGGCGATCTTGTGCCGCAGCCTGGCCTCGAGCGAGGCATCGGCGGTGGGTTCAATCGCGGGCAGGAGCAGAGGTGGAAAGTCGGGTGCGTTCATCGGTGATCAGCTTGAGGCAGGCGGGGCAATAGCAGGACGGCGCGCTGGCTTCCGTGCGCGCGGGACGTTCACCAGGGACAGGCATGACGTGCGGCAGTTGCACGCACCAGCATTCGGCATCGCCCGCCACCATGCCGCAGCGCAGGCCGGCGCCGCAGCGCGGGCACACCGAGGTGTTGGCCGATGCGGGCCTTGCCGATGGTGCGCCTTGCGGGTTCATGGCGGCGTGCCCTAGCTTTGCAGGAAGAGCCGGTAAACCGGGTTGGCGGTTTCTTCGACATGGGGGTAGCCCAGCGTGTCGAGGAACTCCTTGAAGGCCTTGTTGTCGGCCTTGGGCACCTGCAGGCCCACCAGGATGCGGCCGTAGTCGGCGCCCTGGTTGCGGTAGTGGAACAGGCTGATGTTCCAGCCCGGCCGCATGCTGGAGAGAAACTTCATCAGCGCGCCGGGGCGCTCGGGAAAGATGAAGCGCAACAGACGCTCGTCCTTGGAGAGGGCGCTGTGCCCGCCCACCATGTGGCGTATGTGTTCCTTGGCGAGGTCGTCGTGCGTGAGGTCCAGGGTCTTGAAGCCGTGGCGCGAGAAATTGGCGGCGATCTTGCCGCTCTCGCCCTTGGCCGAGGTGGTCAGGCCCACGAAGACATGGGCCTTGGCGTCGTCGCTGATGCGGTAGTTGAACTCGGTCACGCTGCGCGGGCCGCCGGGCAGCTCGCCTATGACTTCACAAAAGCGCCGGAAGCTGCCGCGCTCTTCGGGAATGGTCACGGCGAACAGGGCTTCGCGTTCTTCGCCGACCTCGGCGCGCTCGGCGACAAAGCGCAGGCGGTCGAAGTTCATGTTGGCGCCGCTCAAAATCGCGGCGTAGGTCTCGCCCTTGGTCTTGTGGGTGGCCACGTACTGCTTGACGGCGGCCACGGCCATCGCGCCCGAGGGCTCGACGATGCTGCGCGTGTCGACAAACACGTCCTTGATGGCGGCGCAGACCGCGTCGGTGTCGACGGTGATGAATTCATCGACGAGTTCGCGGCTGATGCGGAAGGTTTCCTCGCCCACCAGCTTGACGGCCGTGCCGTCGGCGAACAGGCCCACGTCGCTCAGGGTGACGCGTTTTTGGGCATCGACGGACTGCAGCATGGCATCGGAGTCGTTCATCTGCACGCCTATGACCTTGATCTCGGGCCGCACGGCCTTGATGTAGTTGGCCACGCCGGAGATCAGCCCGCCGCCGCCTATGGCCACGAACACGGCGTCCAGCCGGCTGGAGCCCAGGCTTTGCAACTGCATGAGGATTTCCATCGCGATCGTGCCTTGCCCGGCGATGATGTCCGGGTCGTCGAATGGGTGCACAAAGGTCAGGCCATGTTTTTTCTCGAGCACTACGGCGTGAGCATAGGCATCGAAGTAGCTTTCCCCGTGCAGCACGACATTTCCGCCCCAGGCCCTGACGGCGTCGACCTTGAGCTGCGGCGTGGTGATGGGCATCACTATCACGGCACTGGTGCCGAGCTTTTGCGCACTGAGTGCAACGCCCTGCGCGTGGTTGCCGGCCGAGGCGCAGATCACGCCTTTCTTGAGTTGCGCCGGACTCAAATGGGCCATCTTGTTGTAAGCGCCGCGCAGCTTGAAGCTGAACACCGGCTGCTGGTCCTCGCGCTTGAGCAGCACGGTGTTTTTCAGGCGCAGGCCCAGGTTCCTGGCGGGCTCAAGATTCGATTCCACGGCCACGTCGTAGACACGCGCCGTGAGAATTTTTTTCAGGTAGTCGGCGGGGCTGAGCGGCTTGCCGGGCTTGGCAGACGGGGCGGTTTTGGGGCGGGATGAGGCGGGTTTGGTCGGGGTGGGCATGTTTTTCTCGCAGCCTGACATCATAGTGGGGCGAGAAACAAGCGAAGAAGCGCCGCAAGAAGTCGTGCCGGCAAGAAAAAAGGCCCAGACCTTGCGGTCTGGGCCTGTAAATCCACCCTTAGAGGAGGTGGAGGAGACAACCAGTGCACAAAATACCTTGGGATGCCGGGGGCATCGGTATTGGTGCGATGATTTCAGTATAGCGGAGCAATGTTGCGCTGCACAATCTGTTGTGGCACAAACTCCACATTTTTCACGGTTTCAGTTATAAATTTTATGCATAAGGAGCGGAGTTTATGGAATGCACGGTGAGCTGGACGGGCAACAGCACTATCACAGGGTCTCGCTCCAACATGAGCTTTCTCGCCGAAACCGGCAGCGGCCATACCCTGGTGATGGATGGCGCACCCGACGCGGACAAGCCCGAAAACGGCGGCGCCAACCTGGCGCCCCGGCCCATGGAGACCGTGCTGGCGGGCACCGGCGGCTGCACGGCCTATGACGTGGTGCTGATCCTCAAGCGCGGCCGCCAGGACGTGCGTGGCTGCTCGGTCAAGCTGAGCGCCGAAAGGGCGCCGGTGGACCCCAAGGTGTTCACCAAGATCCACATGCACTTCGCGGTGACGGGCAAGGGACTTGCCGCCAGCGCCGTGGAGCGCGCCGTGGCCATGAGCCACGACAAATACTGCTCGGCCACCATCATGCTGGCGAAAACCGCGGAGATCACCACCAGCTTCGAGGTGCTGGAGGTTTAAGCCATCCGGACGGGGCGCCGCCGCTTCAGAGGTAGTGCGCCGTCGTCGTCATGACGCGCGCCGCCGAGCGCATCAGCGCCTTGACCGGCTCGGGCAGCTGCAGGGCGCCGGCCTGCTCGGCCTCGCGCGCATGCAGGGCTTCGTCATCTTTCATCTGCGCCACGATGGCGCGTGACTCGTGGTCGCCCTGCGGCAGGCGCTCCAGGTGGCCGGCCAGATGGGCTTCGACCTGGCGTTCGGTCTCGACGACAAAGCCCAGGCTCAGGCGGTCACCCAGCCGGCTGGCGACCAGCCCGAGGCCGAAGGCGCCGGCATACCAGAGCGGGTTGAGCAGCGAAGGGCGGGCGCCCAGTTCGTCCAAGCGAGCCTTGGTCCAGGCCAGGTGGTCGCCTTCTTCGCGGCTGGCCTGCAGAAAATGCTCGCGCAGCGCCGGGTCGCGCGTGCCCAGCGCCTGCGCCGCGTACAGGGCCTGCGCGCAGACCTCTCCCACATGGTTGACCCGCATCAGCGCGCCGGACAAGGCCTTGTCCTGCAGCGCCAGCTCGGTTTTTTCACCGGGCACGGTGGGACAGGCGCGGCTGGCGCGGGGGGCGGCGAAGAGGGTGCGCAATGCGCCGTCGGCGGCATTCAGCGCGGTGTCGAGTGCGGTGGTCATGGTGCCATGTTAGCGCCAGGCTTGGGCCATGAGAACACCCATGAAAAAAGCCCCCGTGAGGAGGCTTTTTTGCGTAACCGGCCCGGTTTGAGTCCGGGCAGCGGGGTTCCGGTTTAGAACGTGTGGCGGATGCCCAGGGCGATGTTGGTGGAGCCAACGCCGGCCGACGCGGTCACGCCGCCGAGGAAACCGTTGCCGCCTGGGGCAACCTGGCCTTGGCCCTTGTTGTTGAAGCGGGTCAGGACGGCATTCAGGTTGGTGCGCTTGGACAGCGCGTAGGTGTAAGTGAAACCGTAGGAATCGGTATCGGCGTTCACCGTGCGTTTGTCGTCCAGGCGGTTAAAGGCCACCACCCAGGTGTGTGGGCCGGTGGTGAGGCGGTAGCCGATGTGCATCAGGCGGGCGTCCTGGCGGAAGGCCGCGTTGTAGGCGTTCTGGAACGCCGCGCCGACGGCCGCGCTGCCCGTGGAGGTGGTGACCGAAGTGCCGATCGAGGAGATGCCGCTTGGATTGTCGTCCTTGATGGTGGCGTACTGGCCGTACAGGGTGCCGGGGCCGACGTCGACCGTGGCGCCGATGAGGTCGTTGGTCAGGGATTTCTGGCCCAGCTCGTTGTTCTTGCCGTTGTGGCCATAACCCACCGAGAAGCCGTCGCCCTTGTAGGTGGCCATGCCGCCCCAGAACCTGCTTGCGGAGCTGCTGCCCGCAACTTCACCCGCGCCGTACATCAGCAATGCCGTGACGCCGCCGGTCTGGATCGCGTACTGCAGGGTGTTGCTCAGGCGGATGTCGAAGGCGGCGGGCAGGCTGGCGACCTGGCCGGCGGCCAGGCTGGACTGGGTCTGCGAAGCGTCAAACTGCGCGGCCACCAGGTAGCCGGGCGTGTACTGGCGGCCCAGCGTGAAGGCGCCGATGGGGGTCACCATGCCGACATAGGCCTGGCGGTCAAACAGGTTGCCGGCCAGGTTCACGCCGAATGCGCCGGTCGCGAGCGTGGTGTTCACGCTGGTGATGATCGCGTCGCGGGTTGCGACAGGAATCGGAAGGCCCGCGACACCGGCGGCCACCGAGGTGGCGACGCGGTCAGGCATCTGGGTGCCGGAGTTCGGGCGGTTCGTCACGGAACCGGTGTCCAGTTCCAGGCGGTTTTCGAGGGTGAAGATGGCCTTGTAGCCGCCACCGATGTCTTCCGAGCCGCGAAGGCCGAAGCGCGAACCTTCCATGATGCCGCTGGCAATCGTGCTGACGGAGCCTTGGCGCAGGCCGCTGACGTGGTTATAGCCGGCGTCAAGAATGCCGTAGACGGTCACGGTGCTTTGCGCCATGGCGGCCGAGGTGGACAAAAGTCCCATGATCGCAGTTGCAACGAGGGTCAGTTTTTTCATGGAGTCTCCAGGAGTTTTATTGATAAAAAATCGGTGAATGGCGGGAAAATCTTGACGCCCGTCCTTACCCTGCAGGCCGTCTTTGTGAAGGAAAGATTAATGGCGATGGGGTGAACCGTAAAGAGTGCCACTACGGGGGGTATCACTTTCGCGACAGGGGAAAACCCGAGGTTTTTGCCGCCCCGGCAAGGCCCGGAAAAACGCCGGGCAAGTCCATCATTTCCCGCGCATTCCCTCTGTGGCGGCGGATCCCGGGTCCGGCCGGTGGCTGGTCTGGCGCCTCTTCGGTGGATGCCTCAACGTGGCTTAGGGCGGGGGCTCTATTTTGGACGGCCCGTGGTAAGTGAGCCACATTCTGGCGAATCATCACGGCAATTCGGCGAGAAACCGGGTGTCGCTTTGTCTCGGGATTTGCCCTGGGAGACCGGGCTGCCGGCGCGATTTCACCAAAACGATGCATCGCGCGAAAAAAGCGCCATTTTGGTGTGTTCGTGCGATATCGAGAGGCATGTCTGGCCAAAGTGATGCCCTGCTGCAAGGCGCAGTACCCGATGTGTCGCGAGGGGCCAACAATCGGGCGTGAAAGTTGCTAATGGAACGGCAAGGGCTTTGTGCGATTTATGACAGATCGATTGAAATCGACCTGGGGTTAGTCAGAAAGCCCTTTAAATGTTCGCAATTTTTATGTGTTCATGTGTTCCCCACCTTTTTGGAGATTTTTAATGATGAAGAAAAGCCTAGTCGCCCTGGCAGTGCTGGCCGTTTCCGGCGTGGCATCCGCCCAGTCCACCGTGACCATCTACGGCCTCGTGGATGCATGGATCGGTACCGTGAAGGACAACAACCTCAGCCAGTCCGGCGTGAACGTCCCACATCCTTTCTCCGGCAGCGGCGGTGGTCTGCAGACCAGCCGTTTCGGCCTGAAAGGTTCTGAAGACCTCGGCGGCGGCCTGAAAGCCAACTTCCTGCTGGAAGCCGGCTTTGATCCCAGCACCGGTGTTGCCAACGGCTATACCAACCCCTATGGTGCACCGGGTAATTCATCCACCGCGGTCTTCGGCCGTCAGGCATGGGTTGGCGTTTCCGGCGGCTTCGGTGAACTGAAGTTCGGCAAGATGTGGACCCCGTACGACATGGTCAAGGGTTCCGGTGCCGCTGGCTTTGACTCGCTGCTGTTTGCGCCTTCCACCAGCGTGTGGGCCAGCAACAGCTACTCGGACCGCCCAGGTAACTCGATCTATTACGAAACTCCGAATATCAGCGGTTTCTCCGCTGCTGGTATGTACAGCTTCGGTGAGAACAAGACCGCTGCTGTCGGCGCCGGCAAAATCATCAGCGTGAACGTTGCTTACGCAAACGGCCCCATCGGCGCTTCGCTGGCTTATCAGAGCGAAAAAACCACGGCCGCCGCCACCGCCGTCAAGTACACGCAGTTGAACGGCTCCTACGACTTCGGCGTGGTCAAGCTGCTCGGCGCTTACGGCAACGTGAAGAACGGCACCACCCCCATCACCGGCGTTGCGGCGGACAAGACGAAGGAATACCAGATCGGTCTGGACTTCCCTGTCTCCAGCGCGCTGACGCTGTCCGGCGGCTATGCCCGCTCCAAGAGCACCCTGCTGGGCGGAGTTCCCGATCTGAAGCGTACCGGCTACGGCGTGGCTGCCCTCTATGCGCTGTCCAAGCGTTCGAACCTGTACGCTGGCGTTCAGACTGGCAAGGAAACTGGCGGCGCGGCCGAGCGCAAGACCACCACCTACGGCGTTGGCATTCGCCACACGTTCTGATCCAGAGTTGATCTAAAACTCCCTAAAGCCGCTTCTTGAAGCGGCTTTTTTCATGGAGTCGGCTGAAATCAGGCCAGAAACCGGATTCTGGCCAGCCGGAGCCCGGCTTTTGCGGGCGTTGTTTCTTTTCCACGCATCGCTGTTCTTTTGTGGTTTGAGCACAACGGGTTGGCTGTTTTTTCAGGCATTCCTTTGCGAATTGGAGCCCAGTCTGGTGCAATAGACCCAACTTCCCGAAAGGGGGTTGGCCCGGGTCTCTGGTGGAGCCACGAAGACGCAAGTCCAAAATGGTCCCCGTGCCGGAGCCCTATGTTTAACCTTGGAGAAACTCTCAATGAAAAAGACCCTTATCGCTTTGGCCGCACTCGGCGCGATGGCTGGTGCAGCTCAAGCTCAGTCGACCGTGACCATCTATGGTTTGCTCGACGCCAACGTTCAAAGCTTCAAAACCAACGTCGCAGCCGGCGCTGGCGCAACTGCAACGCTGCAAAGCCTGACCCAGACCAAGATTGACTCCGCCGGCCTGAACGGTTCGCGTTGGGGCATTCGCGTTAGCGAAGACATCGGCGGCGGCATGGCTGTCATCGGTAACCTCGAAAGCGGCTTCAACATCGACACCGGCGCTTCCGCTCAAGGCGGCCTGCTGTTCGGCCGTCGCGCCAACGTGGGTATCACCAGCGGCTTCGGTACCGTGACCATCGGTCGCAACTCCAGCTCGTACGACGACGTTGCCGGCGACCACGCCATGATGGGCGCTACCATTTTCGATCCTTCGAATACCAACAACGGTAACAGCATCACCACGCTGACCGCTCTGAACACCGCTGCTGCTGCTGCCGCTGCCGCTCCTACCCCCGCTAACGCTGCTGCTCTCCGCGGCGCGCTCGTGAACGTTGGTGCAGCTTTCCTGAGCCGCAACACGACCTGGGTTGGCTACAACACGCGTTTCAACAACAGCGTCAAGTACGTTTCCCCTAACTTCAGCGGCTTCTCCGGTTCGGTGATGTACGCTCTGGGTGAAGACAAGACCGCAGGCGTGGGCGCTACTCCTGGCACGAACGCAAGCAAGACCGTTTCTGCTTACCTGAAGTACGCAAACGGCCCACTGCTGGTGTCCGGCGGCTACCAGTCTGAAGGCTTCAGCCGCGCTGGCGGTGGCACCCCAGCACTGGAAAACTCCCTGATCAGCGTTGCATATGACTTCGGCGTTGCCAAAGTTGGCGCAGGCTTCAACCGTGCAAAATACAAGGACGTGGCTCCTGGCTCTTCTACCGCTGCACAAAAGGAATGGAACCTGAGCGTTGCAGTGCCCCTGGGTGCTACGACTCTGAGCGCAGGTTACGCACAGTCCAAGGGTGATGACCTGGGCAAGGCTACCGGCTACGGTATCCAGGCTCTGTACTCTCTGAGCAAGCGTACGACCCTGTACGCAGGCGCACAGAGCACCAAGACCTATGACAACCTGGTCAACACGATCAACCTGTTCAATGCTGCAACGCCAGCAACGGCCAGCAACATCGGCCGCGTGACCACCTACGGCGCTGGTATTCGCCACACGTTCTAATTTGAAGCTGGCGTAAGCCAGTTTCTTATGAGAATCCAAAAGCCGCTTCGGGGAAACCCGAGGCGGCTTTTTTTATGGAAAAAGCCGTGCAGTTTTTTGAAACTTTTCCGCGCGCGCCGCGTTGAGTTGTCTGGTTCTTTGTTTTTCTACGTGCATCAAGGCCGCAAGCCTGGCAACCTCCCCGATTGCCCGCCATTTTTTTTATGACCACATCGCCGCCTTTTTTCTCCTTGAGCGCGCTGCGCACCCTTATGGTCATCAGTTGCCTGTCTTTGCTGGCCGCCTGCGCGGGAATAGAAACAAGCGCGCCCGCAGCCAGCCAGGATGTGCAGTGGACGTCGGCGTCGCCCTTGAATTCCAATGCAAGCCCTGTTTCAAGCCCCGAGACGGTGAAGTGGCAGCACTGCGCATTTCCGGGTAAAAAATCCACGCGTTACCGGGCGGTTCGCCTGGACGGACGCAATGCCGTCCTCGGTGAGTCCGACAGCGCCGCCAGCATGCTGCGGCAACATCTGCGTGTCGAGCCTTCGGAACTGGGCAAACTGGGTTTTTCCTGGAAGGTGCCCATGATGATTTCCGGCGCCGACATGACCCAGCGCGACAGCGATGACTCTCCGGTACGCGTGCTGCTGGCTTTCGAAGGCGACCGCTCCAAGTTTTCCGCCAAAAACGCCATGCTGTCTGAGTTGGCGTTGGCCCTGACGGGCGAGCCCATGCCCTATGCGACCCTCATGTATGTGTGGGGCACCCACAGCGCGCCGGAAAGCGTGGTGATCAACCCCCGCACCGACCGCATCCGCAAGCTGGTGCTTGAGTCCGGCCCCGCGCGGCTGGGCCGCTGGCTCGACTACGAGCGTGACATCCGCGCCGATTATGAAAAGGCGTTCGGCGAAGCGCCGGGCGCGCTGGTCGGCATTGCCATCATGACGGACAGCGACAACACACGGCAAAAAGCCTCGGCATGGTACGGCCCTGTCAGCTTGATCAACAAGACCTTGAACGCCTCAGCCGCCCCCGGCATGACCGCCGCATCGGCCAGGGTTTCACAAAGCCCCGTGTTTGCACCGCCATCCCTTCAAGACTAGTATTCAAACTGCTGAACTCGGACCTCACTGACATGCGCGCTCCGGCCACCCTTCCAAGCCTTCCAGCTGCCTCCTCCCTCCCATCCACCGCGGCAGACAGTCCCGACAACGCCGATGACCGGCCACTCCAGCTGCGCGCCAGCGGCCGTGCTTTCGCGCAGATCGTGCAGTACCACCCCGAGCTGACGGCCTTCCGGCGCGACCTGCATGCCCATCCCGAACTCGGCTTCGAAGAGGTCTATACCTCGAGCCGCGTTGTGCATGCGCTCAAACTGTGCGGGGTTGACGAGGTGCACACCGGCATCGGCAAGACCGGTGTGGTGGCCGTCATCAAGGGCCAGCAGCCCGCCAAGGCCGGCGCAAGGCCCATGGTGGGCCTGCGCGCCGACATGGACGCCTTGCCCATGACCGAGCACAACGAGTTCGGCTGGAAGTCTTCCAAGGCCGGCCTGATGCACGGCTGCGGCCACGACGGCCACACCACCATGCTGGTGGGCGCCGCCCGCTACCTGGCCGAGACGCGCAACTTCGCCGGCGACGCCGTGCTGGTGTTCCAGCCCGCGGAAGAGGGGCGCGGCGGGGCCGACGCGATGATCAAGGACGGCCTGTTCGAGCGTTTCCCGGTGCAGGCGATCTACGCCATGCATAACTGGCCCGCGATGCGGCCCGGCACCATAGGCATCAACCCCGGCCCCATGATGGCCGCGGCCGACCGCATCACCATCGAGGTGACCGGCAAGGGCGGCCACGGCGCACACGCTTACCTGACGGTGGATCCCGTGCTGGTGGCCGCTCACATCATTACCGCGGTGCAAAGCATTGTGTCGCGCAACGTCAAGGCCATGGACAACGCCGTGATCAGCATTTGCGCCGTCCAGGCGGGTGACCTGGGCGCCATGAGCGTGGTGCCCGAAACAGCCGTGCTGGTGGGCACCGTGCGCACCTTCAAGCCCGAGGTGCAGAACCAGGTCGAACGCCGCCTCAAGGAATTGTGCGCGGCCGTGGCCCAGGGTTTCGGCGCCACCGCCACCGTGAAGTACGAACGCATCTACCCGGCCACCATCAACTCGCCGGCCGAATACGCGCTGGCCACCGCGGTGGCGGACCAGCTTGTGGGCGCGGAAAACGTGGTGAGCAATCTTGAACCCAGCATGGGCTCGGAAGATTTTTCCTTCATGCTGCGCGTCAAGCCCGGCGCCTACCTGCGCCTGGGCCAGGGCGAACAGCTGCCAGACGGCAAGGGCGGCACCACCGGTGGCGTGGGCAGCCGTTTTCTGCACAACAGCTGCTACGACTTCAACGACAGCGTGCTGCCGCTGGGCTCGGCGCTGTTCGCGGGCATTGTGGAGCGCTCGCTGCCGCTGGCCTGAATTCAGGCGTAGCGCTTGTTGCGCAGGTTGTTCTTCATTTCCTTGAGCAACGGTTGCAGCTTGCTGCCTATGCGCAGCGCCACGCAGGTCGCCAGGATGTCCACGATCATCAGGTGCATGAGGCGCGACACCATGGGACTGTAGCGGTCATAACCCTCGGGGTGGTCGGCCGCCAGGTGGATGTTGCCGGCCGCGGCCAGCGGTGAACCGGTGACGGTGATGACGATGGTGGTGGCGCCGTTTTTCCGGGCGATGTCGCAGGCATCCATCAGGTCGCGCGTGCGTCCCGAATTGGAAATCACCACCACGCAGTCGCCCGGGCCCAGCAGCGAGGCGCTCATGACCTGCATATGGCCGTCGCTGTAGGCAATGCTGGTGATGCCCAGCCGAAAGAACTTGTGCTGCGCGTCTTGCGCCACGATGCCCGAATTGCCCACGCCGAAAAACTCGATGCGTTTGCCGGTGTTGTAGGTCGCCAGCAGCGCGTCGGCGGCCCTTTCCACGGCCACCGAACTCGCATCGTTGCGGTACTTCAAAAACGCCGCCACGGTGTTGTCTATCACCTTGACCATCACATCGGCAGTCTTGTCGTCGGCGTCCACGCTGCGGTGGATAAAGGGTACGCCCTCACTCACACTGCCCGCCAGCTTGAGCTTGAAGTCCGACAGGCCGTCGTAACCCATGCTGCGGCAAAAGCGCACCACGGTGGGTTTGCTCACATGCGAGCGGCCGGCCAGCTCGGTGATCGGCAGGTTGGCAAAGGCCCGCGGGTCGGACAGCACAAGGCGGCCCACGCGTTGTTCGGCGGGGGCTAGGGAGGAAAGAGACGCCTTGATTCGGTCGAGCATGCTCAGCACTCCTCAGACCAGCAATATCCGTCCCTGGCGATCATCGCACTCGAGGCACTTGGCCCCCAGCTGCCGGCGGCATAGGGCCGAGGTGCGCCGGAATCGTTGCTCCAGCTGTCCAGGATGGGCTCCACCCAGCGCCAGGCTTCTTCCTGTTCGTCGCTGCGCACAAAGAGGTTGAGTCGCCCGTCGATCACGTCCAGCAGCAGTCGTTCATAGGCACCCACGCGTTCGGAGCCGAAACGTTTGTCGAAATCCAGGTCCAGTTGCACAGGCGCCAGCGAGGGCGTGCCGCGGCGCTGGTCTGCGCCCTGGGCCAGCAGGTGCAGCTCCAGGCCGTCCTTGGGCTGCAGGTTGATCACCAGCCGGTTGGCCACGTTGGAGCCGGAGGTGGAGGCCTTGAAAATCGCGTGCGGCGCCGGCCGGAAGTTGACCTCGATGTGCGCGTCGCGGCCGGCCAGGCGTTTGCCGGTGCGGATGTAAAAGGGCACGCCGGCCCAGCGCCAGTTGGCGATCTCGGTGCGCAGGGCGACAAAGGTTTCGGTCCGGCTGTCGGGGGGCACGCCTTTTTCGTCGCGGTAACCCGGCACGGCCTCGCCGTCGATGTTGCCGGCCGCGTACTGGCCGCGCACCACGTGCTGCCCCAGCGTTTCAGGCGTCCAGGGCTTGAGCGAGCGCAGCACCTTGAGCTTTTCGTCGCGTATAGCGTCGGCATGCGAGTTGATGGGCGGCTCCATGCCGATGGCGCACAACAGCTGGAGCGCGTGGTTCTGCACCATGTCGCGCAGCGCGCCTGTGCTGTCGTAGAACGCCCCGCGTTTCTCCACGCCCAGGTCCTCGGCGATCGTGATCTGGATGTTGGCGATGGTTTCGCGGCGCCACAGCGGCTCGAACAGCGAATTGCCGAAGCGCAACGCGAACAGGTTTTGCACCGAGGGCTTGCCCAGGTAGTGGTCGATGCGAAAGATCTGCTGCTCGCTGAGCACGCTGCGCACCGTCTTGTTGATGGCGCGATTCGAGGCCAGGTCGTGGCCCAGCGGTTTTTCCAGCACCACGCGCGTCTGCGGGCCGTTCAGGCCTGCGGCGGCAATCTGCTCGCACACCGTGGTGAACAGGCTGGGCGCCGTCGCCACATACATCACGACCACATCGGCCGGCCGCTGCTGCAGCCTGGCGGCCAGCCCCGCGTAATCGGCCGGGTTGGACAAATCCATGCGCAGGTAGCCCAGCAGCGCGGCAAAGCGCGAGAACTCCTCCTCGCTGGGGCGTTTGGCCAGCTCGACATTGTCGAAGCGGGACTTGATCAGGGCGCGGTACTGGTCGTCGGACAAATCGTCGCGCGCCACGCCCACAATGCGCCCGCCCGGCGGCAGTGAGCCATGGCGAAAGGCCTGGAACAGGGCCGGCATGATCTTGCGCCACACCAGGTCGCCGGTGCCGCCGAAGAGGATGAGGTCAAAACTCATGGTAAAAAAGTGTCTTGGTAATTAAGTTTCATATTCTATGGGCATAATGGTAACTCGACCCTGAACCCGCGCGATGCACGCCTCCAGGTGCTCCCGCGGTGTTTCATCCGGACCACTTTCGCGTTTTTGCCCAGCATCCTTGCCATGACCCAACTTGACGCCCTCAAACAGTTCACCACCGTGGTTGCCGACACCGGTGATTTCAAGCAGCTGGGGCAGTTCAAGCCGCAGGACGCAACCACCAACCCCTCGCTGATCCTCAAGGCGGTGCAAAAGGCCGACTACCAGCCTTTGCTCAAGGACACCGTGGTTCGCTTCAAGGGGCGCGCCCTTGACGAAACCATGGACCGCCTGCTGGTGCGCTTCGGCTGCGAAATCCTCTCCATCATCCCGGGCCGCGTTTCGACCGAAGTCGATGCGCGCCTGAGCTTTGACGCCAATGCCACCTATACGCGCGGCGAACGCATCGTCGAGCTCTACCAGGCCGAGGGCATACACATAGACCGCGTGCTGATCAAGGTCGCCGCCACCTGGGAGGGCATACAGGCGGCCGAAAGGCTCGAGCGGCGCGGCATCCATACCAACCTCACCCTGCTGTTCTCATTCGCCCAGGCGGTGGCCTGCGGCCAGGCGAAGGTGCAACTGATCTCGCCCTTCGTCGGCCGTATCTACGACTGGTACAAAAAGTCCGCCGGCGCGGCCTGGGATGAAGCCGCGATGGCCGGCGCCAATGACCCCGGTGTCAAGTCGGTGCGCGAGATCTACAACCATTACAAGCACTTCGGCATCGCCACCGAGGTAATGGGCGCGAGCTTTCGCAACGTGGGCCAGATCACCGCACTGGCCGGCTGCGACCTGCTGACCATCAGCCCCGAACTGCTGGCCCAATTGGCGGCTTCCGAGGCGCCGCTGTCGCGCGCACTCGACGCCAAGGCTGCGGCCGCGCTGGACTTGCCCGCCGTCAACTACGACGAAGCGGGTTTTCGCTACGCGCTCAATGAAGACGCCATGGCCACCGAAAAGCTGGCCGAGGGCATACGCGCCTTCGCGGCCGACGCCGTGAAGCTCGAACAACTGATGCTGGCAGCCTGAGGCATGGCCGTGCAGCCAAGACCCCGCTGCGACCGCACGCCGGCCTGGGCCGCGCTGCAGGCCTGCTTCGACGCCCAGGGAAAATCCTTTGACCTGCGCCAGGCCTTCGCGGCCGACGCCGGGCGCTTTGCGCATTTCAGCCAGGAAGCGCCGCATGTTTTTGCCGATCTCTCCAAAAACCTGATCGACACGACCAGCGAGTCATTGCTGCTTGAACTGGCCGCTCAATGCCGGCTCGAGCAGCACCGCGACGCGATGTTTGCCGGCGAGCTGATCAACCGCACCGAGCAGCGCGCCGTCATGCATTTTTTGCTGCGGAGCCCGGCGGTCCCCGGCATGAGCGGCGACTTCGCGCGCGTGCATGAAACCCTGGACGCCATGCTGGCCTATGCCGAGCAACTGCGCGCCGACGCGGCCATCACCGACATCGTCAACATCGGCATAGGCGGCTCCGACCTGGGCCCGCAGATGGCGGTGCTGGCGCTGGCTGAATTCGCCATCCCCGGCAAGCGTTTTCACTTTGTCTCCAACGTCGACGGCGGCGAGCTGGCCGGCGTGCTGCAAGGGCTCAAGCCGCAGAACACGCTGTTTCTGGTGGCCTCCAAAACCTTCACCACTACCGAGACCATGATCAATGCGCATTCGGCCAGGCGCTGGTTTGAATCGCAGGGCGGCACGGATATCGGCCGGCATTTCGCGGCGCTCACCACCAATGTCGCGGCGGCCAACGCTTTCGGCATCAAGACAACCTTCGGCTTCTGGGACTGGGTGGGTGGGCGCTATTCGCTCTGGTCGGCTATAGGCCTGCCGATCGCCATCGCCATAGGTGCGGCCGGCTTTCGCGAGCTGCTGGCCGGCGCGCATGCCATGGACGAGCATTTCCGCACCGCGCCGCTGGCGCGCAACCTGCCGGTGCGCCTGGGTTTGCTCGACGTCTGGTACCGCAATTTCTATGGCTTCAGCAGCCGCAGCATCGCGCCTTACAGCAGCGCCCTGCGGCGCCTGCCGGCCTACCTGCAGCAGCTTGAGATGGAAAGCAACGGCAAGCGCGTCGACGCCGAGGGCCAAGCCCTGCCTTTCGCCACCTCGCCCGTACTGTGGGGCGAGCCCGGCACCAACGGCCAGCACGCCTATTTCCAGATGCTGCACCAGGGCAGCTCGGTGGTGCCGGTGGAGTTTGTCGCCGTCAAGCAGGCCGGCCACAGCCTGCCCGGGCACCACGCCACCTTGCTGGCCAATGTGCTGGCCCAGGCACAAGCGCTGATGCAGGGCAAGGACGATGTGGGCGGCCACAAACATTTCCCCGGCAACCGGCCCAGCACTTTTTTGCTGCTGGAGCGGCTCACGCCCGCCAGCCTGGGCGCGCTGGTCGCGCTGCAGGAGCACCGCGTGTTCGTCAGCGGCGCTGTCTGGGGCATCAACAGCTTCGACCAGTGGGGTGTCGAGCTCGGCAAGGTGCTGGCCAGGGACATCGAGCCGCGCCTGCAAAGCGGCGACCTGTCCGGCCTTGACGGCTCGACGGCCGGCCTGCTGCGCAAAATTGCCGGCTGATTTACGCAAAACTGTGCTTTTTTCCCTGACGGGAGTGCGCGGTTTCGTGGTCAACTTGCCGCTTCGCTGATTTTTCGATGACTTCGCATCATGTCCAGATCCGTTCCGTCCGGCCGAGCTTCCCTGCAGTTTTCCCAGCTCGCTGCGGCGCTGGCGCTCTTCGCGGCGGTTTTGGCCACCGGCTGCGCAACACGCGCGTCCGATGCTGAGGACTCCGACGTCGAGGAGCCCGTCAGCCAGGGCGGCACTGTGGGTGTGGCCGAAGGGGTGACCGGCACGGCCTGGGCCGAGATGTCGGCGCCGCCCAAAGCCGGCGAACTCAAGCCCGACGACCTCAAGTGGGAGATATTCCGCGTGCCCGGCAAGCAGCCGGCCAGCTACAGCTATGTGCGCCATGAGGGCCGCGACGCGGTGCTCGCCAAGGTCGAGGCTTCCGGCAGCATCTTGCGCCATCGCCACCGCATCGAACCGGACCAGCTCGGCCTGGTGCGCTTTTCCTGGAACGTGCCCAACGCGGGCTCGGGTGCCAACCTCACGCTGCCGCAGCTCGAGGATGTGCCGGTACGGGTGGTGCTGGCCTTCGAAGGCGACCGCTCGCGGCTGTCGATGAAAAATGCCATGCTGTCGGAGCTGAGCCGCTTGCTGACCGGCGAAGAGATGCCGTTCGCCACCCTGGTCTATTCGTGGTCGCGGGTCAAGCAGCCCGGCGAGGTCGTCGTCAACGACCGCACCGACCGCATCCGCAAGATCGTCGTCGACTCGGGCGACCATGGCTACAACGAATGGCGCAGCTACGAGCGCGACATCCGCGCCGACTACCGCAAGGCTTTTGGCGAAGACCCGGGCGCCTTGCTGAGCTTCGCGGTCTTTACCGAAGGTGAAAGAAACGAAGGCCAGCTGCAGGCCTTCTACGGGCCGCTCAAGCTCATACCGGCTTCGGCCTCGGCTGTCGCGAGCAAGTAGCGCCGCGTCAGGGCCCGCTCAAAATTTGTAGCCCAGCTGCAGGGTGAAGCAGTTCGGGTCCAGCACCACGTCAATCGTTTGGCCCGTACTCAGCGTGCCGCGGGTTTTCAGCAGGGTCTTGGTGTAGCTACCCTCCAAAAACCACTTGTCATTGAGGTTGTAGACGCCTCCGACCTGGAAGGACGGGGCCAGCTTGGATTTGAAGGACACGCCGGTGGGCGGGCCGCCGGGGTTGGTCAGCGCGGTCAGCAGGGCGCTGCCCTGCTCCTTGTAAAACCGCACATACGACAGGCCGGCGCCCAGGTAGGGCCGGAACCGTGCTTCGGCCTCGAAAAAGCGGTACTGGCCTATCAGCGTGACCGGAAGGGCCCGGGTGTCGGCCACCTTGCCGAAACCCGCGAGCGTGCCGTCGCCGGTGACGTCATGCCGGAAACCCAGGCCTAGCGGCAGGTGCAGGTTGAGGTGCTCGGTGGCCATGTAGTTGATCGCGCCCGTCACCCGGGTGTCGTTGCTGACGCCCACACGCACGTTGGGTATGTTGCCCGTCAGTGTGCCGCTGTCCACGGAGGGTTTGATGCGCGTGACGCCCGCCGACAAAGACCAGGTGCCGGCCTGTTGCGCGAAAGCGGGGAATGTGGACACGGCCATGATGGCCGCGGCAATCAGGTGTTGTCTGGAAAGGGGCATGGGGCGAGTCCGGTGATGTGGCTGGGTGACTGTTTTAAGGTGTTGGAGGTTCATCCAGGGAATCGGTGTCAATGGTCATGGTAGCGGCAAGCGCCGGTGCGCGCTGGCCTGCATAGGGGTTTTGTCCCGGCGATGAAGCGCAGACGCAACGGCTTTTGTCGATTGAAAACGTTCTTCGTACAAGGTTTATACGGATGTGTGCAATGTGGTTTTGGCCCGCCAAATCGACTGCCGCGCCGGCCCCTCGGCCGCCGCGGTAGCCCCGCGAGGCGCGCCGCATTATCATGCGGCAGGGAATTCACCCTGTTAACACCTTGTGAGGAGGATTACTGTCATGAATTTTGGCCAAGCCATTTCCACCTGCTTTTCCAAGTACGTCACGTTTACCGGACGGGCATCGCGTCCGGAATTCTGGTGGTTCTTCCTGTTCCAGATCATCGTCCTGATCGTCACCGGCATGATCAGCAACATCCTGTACGGCATTGCCGCGCTGGCGATGCTGTTGCCGGGAATCGCGGTGGGCGTTCGCCGCCTGCATGACATCGGCAAGACCGGTTGGCTGCTGCTGATCGGCCTGATCCCGGTGGTCGGCCTGCTGCTGCTGTACTGGTGCGTTCAGCCTTCGGAAGGCCCCAACCAGTATGACGAAGGCGCCGCACCGGGGGTGCCCGCCGGCCCAACGGGCGAGCAATAAAAAAAAGCACGCATAAAAAAAGGGCCGCGAAAGCGGCCCTTTTTGATGGAGCGAGAAGCTCAGGCGGGCATTACATGCCCATGTCGCCCATGCCGCCCATACCACCCATGCCGCCTGGCATGCCGCCGCCGGCGGGTGCTTCGTCCTTTGGAGACTCGGCCACCATGGCTTCGGTCGTCAGCATCAGCGATGCCACGGAAGCGGCGTTCTGCAGTGCGGTGCGGGTGACCTTGGTGGGATCCAGGATACCCATTTCGATCATGTCGCCGTAGGTGTCGTTGGCCGCATTGAAGCCGTAGTTGCCCTTGCCGCCGAGAACCGCGTTGACCACCACGGAGGCTTCGCCGCCTGCGTTGTAGACGATTTCGCGCAGGGGGGCTTCAATGGCGCGCAGCACCAGCTTGATACCGGCGTCCTGGTCGGCGTTGTCGCCCTTGATGGCGCCCGCAGCCTGCTTGGCGCGCAGCAGCGCGACGCCGCCGCCGGCCACAATGCCTTCTTCCACGGCTGCGCGGGTGGCGTGCAGCGCGTCTTCCACGCGGGCCTTCTTTTCCTTCATTTCGACTTCGGTGGCAGCGCCGACCTTGATCACGGCAACACCGCCGGCCAGCTTGGCCACGCGCTCTTGCAGTTTTTCACGGTCGTAGTCGCTGGTCGCTTCTTCGATCTGGACGCGCACTTGCTTGACGCGCGCTTCGATGTCGGCAGCGGCGCCGGCGCCGTCGATGATGATGGTGTTTTCCTTGCCCACTTCGATGCGCTTGGCCTGGCCGAGGTCGGCCAGCGTCACTTTTTCGAGCGACATGCCGACTTCTTCAGCGATGACCTTGCCGCCGGTCAGGACGGCGATGTCTTCCAGCATGGCCTTGCGGCGGTCGCCGAAGCCGGGGGCCTTCACAGCCACAACCTTCAGGATGCCGCGCAGGGTGTTGACCACCAGCGTAGCCAGGGCTTCGCCCTCGACTTCTTCGGCGATGATCAGCAGCGGACGGCCGGCCTTGGCGACTTGCTCCAGGGTGGGCAGCAGGTCACGGATGTTGCTGATCTTCTTGTCGTAGAGCAGAACGAAGGGGTTGTCCAGCAGTGCGGACTGCTTTTCAGGGTTGTTGATGAAGTAGGGGGAGAGGTAGCCGCGGTCGAACTGCATGCCTTCGACGACGTCGAGTTCGTTCTGCAGGGACTTGCCGTCTTCCACGGTGATCACGCCTTCCTTGCCGACCTTGTCCATTGCGTCAGCAATGATCTTGCCGATGGATTCGTCGGAGTTGGCGGAAATCGAGCCGACCTGGGCGATTTCTTTGGAGGTGGTGGTGGGCTTGGAGGCCTTCTTGAGCTCTTCGGTCAGGGCCAGCACGGCCTTGTCGATACCGCGCTTCAGATCCATGGGGTTCATGCCGGCGGCAACGTACTTCATGCCTTCGCGGACGATGGCCTGGGCCAGAACGGTGGCGGTGGTGGTGCCGTCGCCGGCGTTGTCGGAGGTCTTGGAAGCGACTTCCTTGACCATCTGCGCGCCCATGTTCTGCAGCTTGTCCTTCAGTTCGATTTCCTTTGCGACGGACACACCGTCCTTGGTCACCGTGGGGGCGCCGAACGAGCGCTCCAGAACCACGTTACGGCCTTTGGGGCCCAGGGTTACCTTGACGGCGTTGGCCAGGATGTTCACACCCTCGACCATGCGTGCGCGGGCTTCGCCGCCGAAAATGACGTCTTTTGCTGCCATGTTTAATTCTCCAGATTCAGTTAATAAGGGGTTTGAGGCGGCGGAGAGTTATTTCTCGACCACTGCAAACAAATCTTCTTCTTTCATGACGAGCAGTTCGTCGCCGTCGACCTTGACGGTCTGGCCGCTGTATTTGCCGAACAGCACGCGGTCGCCCACTTTGACGCCCACGGGGCTCAGTTCTCCCTTGTCGTTCTTCTTGCCTGGGCCAACGGCCAGCACTTCGCCTTGATCAGGCTTTTCAGCGGCGCTGTCGGGAATGACGATGCCGGAAGCGGTTTTGGTTTCGTTTTCCACGCGTTTGACGATCACGCGGTCGTGCAAAGGACGAAGTTTCATGAGAGCTCCTTGTTTGAGAACACTGGTTTTAGGAATCAAAAAGCACCCACTAAAGTGAGTGCTCGTTAACTTTTGTGGATTGACAGGGCTTTGTTAGCACTCAATACCATCGAGTGCTAATCATAGAGGCAATTGGGACGGTTTTCAAGGCGCGAGGGCCCGAAAGCTCAGGTTTTGGCGCTTTTCGCGCTGTGTCATGGGCCAGGACTTCAGTCGGCCATTCAGCGCCCGCAGCTCCTTCCCCCGCGCAAATAGTGGCCCAACCGCCGGCTGACAACGGGATGGCGCCTGGTCCTACGCACAACACCGCTGCCGAAAACCCGCCATTCAGGGGTCCTCTGGCTACTATTTATTCAGGTGTTACAAGCCGCTTCGTTCTTTAACGGGGTGTTGCGGATTGTGCGTGTCAGGCCGAAAGGCTTTCACAACCGCATTCAGTGCACGTAATCATGACGCTTCAAAAACCGTCCGACAAAATTTTTCTCTCAACCGGCATCCCCGGCCTGGACAACATCCTGGGAGGGGGCCTGATCAAGGATCGCATTTACCTGATCGAAGGCGAGCCGGGAACCGGCAAGACCACCACAGGCCTGCAGTTCCTGGTGGACGGCGCCAAGCGCGGCGAGTCCGTTGTCTACATCACGCTGGCCGAAACCGCCGCGGAGCTCGCCGGCGTCGCCGAATCCCACGGCTGGGCGCTGGACGGCATCCATATCCACGAAGTACTGCCTTCCGAGAACCTGCTGATGCCGGAGGCCGAATACACCATGTTTCACCCGTCGGAGGTGGAAATGGGCACGACCACACAGATGATCCTGTCGGTGATCGAAAAACAGAAGCCGACCCGCGTGGTCATCGACTCCCTGTCTGAGTTGCAACTGCTGGCCGACACCCCCTTGCGCTACCGCCGCCAGGTGCTGGCGCTCAAGCAGTTTTTCGCCAGCCGCTCCTGCACGGTGATGCTGCTGGACGACCGCACGGCCGCCGGCATAGACCTTCAGGTGCGCAGCATCGCCCACGGCGTGATCACGCTGGACCAGTCGGTGAAAGACTACGGCGCGGAGCGCCGCCGCGTGCGCGTGGTGAAGTATCGCGGCATCGCCTTTCGCGGCGGCCTGCACGACTACGACATCCAGTACGGGGGCCTGTGCGTCTACCCGCGCCTGGTGGCGGCAGAGTCGCGCGTGATGGGAAAACGCGTGCAGCTGACCAGCGGCCTGCCCGAACTCGACACACTGCTGGGCGGCGGCCTGGAGGAGGGCACCAGTACCCTGATCGCCGGGCCCCCCGGCACCGGCAAGTCCTCACTGGCGGCACAGTTCGTCACGGCGGCCGCCAAGCGTGGGCAGAGCAGCGCCATGTTCCTGTTCGAGGAAGCCGCCAACAATTTGCTGAACCGCGCGGACGGCCTAGGCATGGACATTCGCAGGCCCTACGAGAGCGGCATGCTGACGATTCAGCAGATCGATCCCGCCGAGTTGTCGCCCGGCGAATTTTCCACTGTGGTGTGCCAGGCTGCCGACCGCGGCTGCAAGGTCGTCGTGATCGACAGCATCAACGGCTACCTCAACGCCATGCCGGACGAGCGTTTCCTGACCACGCATTTGCACGAGTTGCTGACCTACCTGGGCCAGCGTGGCGTTGTGACCATCCTGGTGGGCGTGCAGCAGGGCATGCTGGGCGGCCAGATGTCCACCATGGTGGACGCCAGCTACCTGGCCGACAACGTGCTGATGCTGCGCTACTTCGAGCACGACGGAGAGGTCAAGCAGGCCGTCTCTGTGTTCAAAAAGCGCGGCAGCCTGCACGAGCGCACCATCCGCGAGTTTTCCATGTCCCGCGGCGGCATCCACGTGGGCGCGCCGCTGCGCGGTTTCCGCGGCATCCTCACGGGGGTGCCCGTCTACACCGGCAGTGATCCTGAACTGGGCGCCTCCCGCGGAGCGAAGTAGTGGAGCGGCGTATCGTCATCTGCGCGCCCACCGGGCGGGATGCGGCGCTGACCGCCAGAGTGCTGCAGTCCGTGGGCATCCACAGCATCGTTTGCCCGACCCGTGAGGAACTCATGCGGCAACTGCCGCTGGGCGCCGGTGCCCTGCTACTGGTCGAGGAAGTCGTCAGCGGCGCGGCCATGCGGCCGCTGGCGGATTATGTGGCTTCGCAGCCCACCTGGTCGGACATTCCCATCCTGCTGCTGACCCGCAGCGGCGCCGATTCGCTGGACGTGCAGCGGGCCGTGGAGCACCTGGGCAACGTGACGCTGGTGGAGCGGCCGGTGCGCACCATCGCGCTGATCACGGCCACGCGTTCGGCCGTGCGCGCGCGTGAAAGACAGTACCAGGTGCGCGACGCCGACAAGCGCAAGGATGAATTTCTCGCCACCCTGGCGCATGAGCTGCGCAACCCGCTCGCGCCCATCCGCACCTCCATGGGCATCCTCAAGCACCTCTACCCGGATTTGGGCCAGATCACCGAACTGCGCAACGTGGTGGACCGGCAGGTGGCCCACCTCACGCGACTGGTGGACGACCTGCTGGACGTGGCCCGCATCACCAGCGGCAAGGTCACCCTGAAAAAAACAAGGATCACGCTGGCGTCGGTAGTCAATCATGCGGTGGAGATTTCCAGCTCCGTCATAGAGAGCAAGCAGCACAGGCTGGAGGTGCACGCGCCCGATCCGCCTTACCTGCTGGAGGCCGACCATGCGCGCCTGGTGCAAAGCGTCGCCAACCTGCTGGTCAATGCCGCCAAGTTCACGCCCGCGGGCGGGCATATCGTGCTTCGCGCGCAGGTCGAGGGCCCTATGGTGACGTTCCGGATCGCCGACAACGGGATCGGGCTGGAGCCTTCTTCGCTGGCCAAAATCTTTGACCTGTTTGCCCAGACGCCCGTGCCCGGTGAAGCGCCCACCGGCTTGGGCATTGGCCTGAGCCTGGCCAGGCAATTTGCCGAGATGCACGGCGGCACCCTCCATGCGCGCAGCGAAGGCCTGGGTTGTGGGAGCGAGTTCGTGCTGGCGCTGCCGGTGGTGCTGGACGGCGAGCGGCCCAGCGTCCCTGCCCCGGTGCCAGCTTTCACGCCGTCCGTAAAAACCAGAAAAATCCTGGTTGTGGACGACAACGTGGATGCCGCCAATACGCTGGGCGGCCTGTTGGGTATGGACGGGTTCACCGTGACAACGGTGTACGACGGGGTAGCCGCCGTCGCCGCCGCCAGCGTCCATCGGCCCGACGCGATCGTCATGGACATCGGGATGCCCGGCATGAACGGGTATGACGCGGCGCGCCTGATCCGGCAACAGCCCGGCAATGAAAAAACCGTGCTGATCGCGCTCACCGGGTGGGGGCAGGCGAGCGACAAAACGCAGGCCGGCCTGGCGGGGTTCAACCACCATTTGGTCAAGCCGATTGATTACGACAGCCTGGTGTCCTGCCTTGCTGATTGAACAAAGCAAACCTGGGCAAAGCCTGGGGGAACGTGCGGCTGATCGTGCTTGTCCTACAAGGATTTCCTCCCCCGCTGACGCCTGGAGGCGGGAGGCGAACCTAAATTCAAAGTCCAGTTACTCTGAATCCTCACCGGCGTCACCATGTTTTTAGACAGCTTTCCCCTGTATGAGCCCGAAAGCCGCCCCACGCGGCCTCCACGAGAGCCTGCCCTGGAGACGGCAAAGTCACGCAGTGCCTGGCCTTTTGTCGTCACGGGAAACAGCCTGGGCTTTGGCGTGCCACAGGGCTCCAAGCCTGCGGACGCGGCGGCATTGCCCGCAGCCTCGTTCAGCCCGTCCAGCAGTTTTGTAACCTGATGAATTGCGGCACATTGCGCCGCTCCTGATGTTGAAAGCCGAGGGAAGCATGAATTCCAAAACCAGCGCGGAACCCTCAACGCGAAGCGGTGGCGCGAAAACACCCCGCAAGGGCCCTGGGAAAAATTCCGCCGGCGAATTCGGCCGGGAGGGCACCAACAAAACCATTGCGCAGCCCAAGGCCGATAACGCGCCCTCCGAGGAACTGGGCAATACCCCGCATATCGAAAAAACGCCTTATACGCGCGGTTGAGGTTCAGGCCTGCCATCATCCCCAGCGGGCGGCACCTGTGCTGCCGCCGTCCGCAACACCACCAGCGGCAATGTGGCCGAGACGGCCGTCCCCTTGGCGGTATTGATATCCAGCCGGCCCCCGCACGCTTCCACCCGATGTCGCATGCCCTGCAGGCCGTGGCTCGAAGCCCTCACGGTGCGTGGATCGAACCCCCGGCCGTCATCGTGCACGGTGACGATGACGTAATCCTTGTAGCTCAGCAGCGTGATTTCCACGTTCTGCGCCTGGGCATACCGGGCGATATTGGTCAGGGCCTCCTGGACCAGCCTGTAGACGGTGAGCTGTATGGTGTCGTCCAGATCCGCCGGCTCAAGGTTGGTGACGATGCTCAAGCCCGAACGCTGCGCGAACTCACGCGTCAGGATCTCCAGGGCCGGCACCAGCCCGAAATTGGACAGGGAGGACGGACGCAGGTCTTCAATAATGCGCCGCTTCAGGGCGATGCCGCTGTTGAGCGTTTCAATCAGGTGCTCGATGCGGGCGGGGAGGTCGCCGTTGTCGCCTGACAGTTTGGCTTTGATGCGCGTGATGTCCAGCTTGGCTGCCGTCAGCAGCGCGCCGAGCTCGTCATGAAGCTCGCGCGCCAGATGTTCTCTTTCCTGTTCCCGGACCTGCTGCAGGTGGGTCGCCAGTTCGGTCAGGCGGCTGGTGCGCTCCCTGACCTGGACGTTGAGCAGGTCGCGCTCGGCCTGCAAGGCCGATTGCTGGCGCTGTCCGGCCTGCTCCAACGCGGCGGTCTGGCGCAAATACAGCCAGAAGGCCGCAAAAGCGATGGTGGCCACGAAGGTAATTCCCAGGCGCGCCAGCAGCAGGGAGCGCCGCACTTCCGCGTAACCGCTGGCGGTGTCCTGGTTGGTCTCCTCGATGAGCTTGCCGGCGCTGTCGCGTATGACGTCCATTTGCTCCTTGCCCACCTCGGTGGTCAGCACAAAACGCCAGACGTCGTCTTTACCCTCGTTTTTCATGCGGATGGACAAATCCATTTCGGCCAGCTTGCGCTGCACCGTCCGTCCCAGCAATGCCAGCGTGCCCGTCTGGTCCCCCCGCGAGGCGAGCAGCTCGCGCAACTGGTCCTGTGTCTGGCCGATGTCCGCGATGGCGGCTTTATAGGGCTCCAGGTACATGGTGTCGCCCGTCAACAGGTAGCCGCGCTGCCCGGTCTCCGCATCGAGCACGTCGCGCAGCAGCCGCTGGACATGGCTGCGTGTGAGGTGGGCCTGCGCCACCTCGTCCATCGCATCCATGGATTTGTCATACGACAGCTCGCTGATGCCGATCAGGGTGAGCACGGCGATCAAGGCGCAGGCGACGTTGACGGCCATTTTGTGGGGGGTGCTTCGCATGGGAGCTTTCCTGGAATTCCTGAAATGGCGCCACCGGCCGGGCGCAGGCCTCTATTGAGTCAAAGCATGAAAAAAGCCACCCGGAGGTGGCTCTATATTGCTGGCATTTTGCAGGCTGCGGCGTAGGACGCCGCGCCTTGCCGCCGTGCAGCGGCCTTGTCCGTCTTTTAGCTCCGGCGCGGGCTTTCAGCCCTTAACTTCGCTGCGCGAAGTTAGCCTGCGCTGAAAGTCAGACAAGCGCGCTTCGCGCGGGGGCCTTACAGGCCCGCAGCTGCGCGGAGCGCCGCTGCCTTGTCTGTCTTCTCCCACGTGAATTCCGGCTCGTCGCGGCCGAAGTGGCCGTAGGCTGCCGTCTTTTCGTAGATGGGGCGCAGCAGGTCCAGCATCTGGATGATGCCCTTGGGGCGCAGGTCGAAATGCTCGTTGACCAGGGCCGAGAGTTTTTCGTCGGAGATCACGCCCGTGCCTTCGGTGTACACCGTGACGTTCATGGGGCGGGCCACGCCTATGGCGTAAGCCACCTGGATCTGGCACTGGCGGGCCAGGCCGGCTGCCACGATGTTCTTGGCCACGTAGCGGGCGGCGTACGCAGCCGAGCGGTCCACCTTGCTGGGGTCCTTCCCGCTGAAGGCGCCGCCGCCGTGCGGGCAGGCACCGCCGTAGGTGTCGACGATGATCTTGCGGCCGGTCAGGCCGCAATCGCCCTGCGGGCCGCCGATGACGAAGCGGCCGGTCGGGTTGATCAGGTATTTGGTGTCCTTGAGCCACTCTTTGGGCAGCACCGGCTTGATGATCTCTTCAATGATGGCTTCGTTGAACGAGGCCTTCATCTTCTTCGGCGTCTCGCTCTGGTCGGGGCTGTGCTGCGTGGACAGCACCACGGTGTCTATGCTGTGCGGCTTGCCGTCAACGTAGCGCATGGTGACCTGGCTCTTCGCGTCGGGGCGCAGGAACGGCAGGCGGCCATCCTTGCGCAGCTGGGCCTGGCGCTCGACGAGGCGGTGCGCGTAGTAAATAGGCGCAGGCATCAGGTCGGGCGTCTCGTCGCAGGCGTAGCCGAACATCAGGCCCTGGTCGCCGGCGCCGGTGTTCAGGTGGTCGTCGGAAGCGTGGTCCACGCCCTGGGCGATGTCGTTGGACTGCTTGTCGTAGCAGACCATGACGGCGCAGCCCTTGTAGTCGATGCCGTACTCGGTGTTGTCGTAGCCGATGCGCTTGATGGTGTCGCGCGCAACCTGGATGTAGTCGACGTGGGCGTTGGTGGTGATCTCGCCGGCCAGCACAACCAGTCCGGTGTTGGTCAGGGTTTCGGCGGCGACGCGGCTGCGCGGGTCCTGCTTGAAAATCGCGTCAAGAATCGCGTCGGAAATCTGGTCGGCGACCTTGTCGGGATGGCCTTCGGAGACGGATTCGGAAGTAAAGAGAAAATCGTTCGCCATTGCGTACACTCCATGAAGTTTGTCGGCGCGTTGCCGGCTGGGGTGCTTCGGCGAACGCTTTAGCAGTTTGGTTTAATGTCGCCCTGCAAGTTGTTCAGTAACTCGGCGACAGCGCCCATTATATGACGGCCTTTTTTTGGCCGGACTGGCCCTCTAATACCCCTTTTACTCCGTCACTTTTTGCCCGATCAATGCCCTGGTTGTTCCGATTCTTCGCCCTCTGGCCGCTGGCCGCCCTGCACGCGCTGGGCGCCGGGCTGGGCTGGCTGGTCTGGGCGCTGAGCCCGCGCTACCGCGCGCAGTTCCGCGCGCATGTGGCGCAGGCCGGCCTGCCGTTCGAGGTGGCACGCCCGGCGATCGCCGAGGCCGGCCGTTTTATCGCCGAGCTGCCCAAGTTGTGGATGCGACCCGCTGCGGAGTCTTGCCTGGGCAATGTGCGCGTGGAAGGCCAGGCCAACGCGGAGCAGGCATTCGCCCAGGGCCGCGGCGTGATTTTTTTCGGCCCGCATTGCGGCAGTTTTGAACTGGGCCCGCAGGCGCTTGCCGAACTCTACGGGCCCATCACCGCCATCTACCGCCCCGCGCGCAAGGCCTGGCTGGCGCGGCTGGAGCGGCTGGCGCGCGACCGCCCTCAACTCACCGTTGTTCCGGCATCGCTGAGCGGCATCCGCCTCATGCACAAAACCCTGAAAGCCAACCACGCCGTGGCCTTGCTGACCGACCAGGTGCCGCCGGAGGGCTTGGGGGTCTGGGCCCCGTTCTTCGGCAAGCCGGCTTACACCATGACCCTGGCGGCGCGGCTGGCGCTGCAAAGCGGGGCCGTGCTGTTGCCGGTAAGCTGCGAGCGCCTGCCGCATGGCAGTGGCTACTTCCTCAAGATATGGCCGGCGGTCCAGGGGGTTGAGCCCGACGCCGCCGGCAAGCCACGCGCCGAACTGCTGCAGGCCGTGACGCAGATCAATCGCGCGATTGAAGCCATCGTGCTGAGCCAGCCCGGCCAGTACCTGTGGGGCTACGCACGCTACAAGACACCACGCAAGGAAGCCCCGCTTTGAAGACCGCCCGCCAGATGGCCAGCCGGCTCGTAACCCGCGGCGGCATTCTCTTTATGCAATTGCTGGCCCTGGTGCCGCTTTCGTGGACGCGTGCGCTGGGCGTGCTGCTTGGCTGGGTGCTGTATGCCGTTGTCGGTGCCCGCCGGCGCGTGGTGGATACCAACCTGGCTCTGTGCTTTCCGGCGCTTTCCGCGGATGAACGGCGCCGGCTGAATGTGCAGACCTTTGTGTATTTCGCCCAGGCTTGGCTGGACCGCGCATGGCTGTGGCATGCGCCCAAGGCATGGGTGCAGCGCCGCGTGCACCTGACCGGCGCCATTGAAGAGCTCGCGGGCAACGCGCCCACGGTGATTTTTTTGCCGCATTTTGTGGGCCTGGACGCGGCCTGGACCGCGGTGGCGCTGCAAATGCCCAGGCCTTCCACGACGATTTACACCGACCAGTCCAACAAGCTGGTGGACCGCTGGATACTGCGCGGGCGCCGTCGCTTTGGCAACCTGCGCTTGTTCGGACGCGCCGCGGGTGTCAAGCCCATCGTGGCGGCGCTGCGCGAAGGCCAGCCTCTTTATTTACTGCCCGACATGGATTTCGGCCCCAGCGATTCCGTGTTCGTGCCTTTTTTCGGCGTGCCGACCGCCACTGTCCCCTCGCTGTCGCGCTTCGCCAAACTGGGCCGGGCGAAGGTGCTGCCGCTGCTGCCGCGCATTACCCCTGGAGGTTATGAGGTGCAGGTGTTGCCGGCCTGGGCCGATTTTCCCAGTGAGGATCCGGTAGCAGATACCGCCCTTATGAATGCCAGGCTGCGCGATTATGTTGAGACCATGCCCGCGCAGTATTACTGGGTGCACAAGCGCTTCAAGACCCGGCCTGAAGGCGACCCGTCGATGTATTGAGCCGGCGCAGGCCTGCGGCCACTAGCATAAAAAATCCTGTAGGTGTGCCGCCACCAAGGCTGGCTGCTCATGGACTATCCAGTGGGTCGCGCCTTCAATGCGCTGCAATGTTATTTCCGGAACGTAGTCTTCGAGGCCATCCAGCAGGGCCGCCGGCAGGGCAATGTCGTCCATGGCCCAGAGCACCAGGGTAGGAAGATGGATTTCCAGCATCTCGCGCGGAATCGCCACAGCTGCCGCGGCCGGATCGTTGTGCGGCGGTCCGGGCCGGGGTGGGCGCAGCGGCGAGGCGCGGTAGTAGTTGCAGGGCCCGGTCAGGCCCTGGCGCCAGATGGCGCGGTATTGTCCGCGCACCGCATCGGTGAGCCAGGCATGCGGGCCGTCGACCGCACCCATGTTGGTAAAAAACTCCCAGAGACGGCGAAAGTCGTCCTCGGCCAGCAGCGCCTCGGCGTCGGGGCGGATGAGGAAATTCATATAGGCACTGGCGGCCTGCTGCGCCGGCGACTGCTGTAGCTCGCGCAAAAAAGTGCCGGGGTGCGGCGAATTGATGATGGCCAGTCTTTTCATCAGGGCCGGATGGCTCGCCGCCAGGTTCCAGGCCACGGCACCGCCCCAGTCATGGGCAATCAAACATTCGAGTTGCCCGCCCTCCAATGCGATCAGTGCCGCGATGTCCTGCACCAGGTGCTTGGGCCGGTAGGCGGCGGCTTCGGCCGGCGCGCTCGATTGCTCGAAGCCGCGCAGGTTGGGCGCGATGCAGCGAAAGCCGCCGTTTTCGGGCTGGGCAAAGTGTTCGAGCAGGCCGTCCCAGACAAAAGCGGCTTCGGGAAAACCGTGCAGAAACATCAGCACGGGCCGGCCTTTGGCGCCGCTGGCGCGGCAGGAGAGGGTGATGCCGTGGGGCAGGGCCTGCAAGCTGGTTTCAATCATGGCGCTACGCTTTTCTCTCGATAGCCCAAAGCGCCGGCCGGCTCAATCGTTGATTTCAGGCAAATCGTCGGGCGCGGCTTTGGCGGGACTGCCCGGCTTTTCAGCCGGATGGGCCCAGTCCCACAAATGCTGGGCGACTTCCTCGACGCCCTGGCGCTTCAGGGAGGAAAAGAGTTTGACGTCTCCGCCGCCGGCCTGCAGTCGCACAATGGACAGCGCCTTGGCCGCCTCGGTCTTGTTGAGCTTGTCCGATTTGGTCAGCAGCACCAGGAATTTCAGGCCTTCCTCGACACGCGGCCGGATCACGTCGAGCAGGATCTCGTCGAGCTCGGTCAGGCCAAGGCGCGGGTCGCACAGCAGCACCACGGCCTTGAGGTTGTCGCGCGTCTGCAAATAATTGCCCATCACCTGCTGCCAGCGGTACTTGGCTTCCTTGGGCACGGCCGCGTAGCCGTAGCCCGGCAGGTCGGCCAGCACCGCGTCCATCACGCCTTGCTTGCCCAGGCTGAACAGGTTGATGCTTTGTGTGCGGCCGGGCGTCTTGGAGGCAAAGGCCAGCCTGTGCTGCTGCGTCAGCGTGTTGATGCAGGTGGATTTGCCCGCGTTGGAGCGGCCCACAAAAGCGATTTCGGGCACGTCGACGCGCGGCAGGTGCTTGAGTTCGGGCGCGGTGGTGAGGAACTTGGCCGTGTGCAGCCAGCCCATGGCAATCTTGGGGTCGGGGGCGCCGGTTGCGGCGGGAGCGGGTTTGGGCGGCGGTGCGGAAGTCATGGTCGGGCGGTCCCTGAAGGTCGGTTGCATGCCGGCGGCGTGCGTTGAAAGGGGCCAAAGCCCCTGTGGGCGCGGCTTGGGAGGCCGTCAACCGGCAGGGAGCTCCCGGCGGCTTGCCGCGGCAAGACCCCGAATAATCGGGGGTGCCCTGAAGCCATTGTAAAATCAGAAAGTTATACGTTTTGTGCGCCAACCAATTAAAACCCCCGATATGAAGCTGTTCGTTACTTCCCTCCTGGCCGCTTTGCTGGCCGTGCCCGCCGTATCGTCCTTCGCCGCCGGCGAAGCAGCCGCACCCGCGCACGATGCCGCCCCGGCCGCCGCAGCGGCTCCGGCCAAGGTTGCCAAGCCTGACCTGGTCAAGGGCGAAGCCAGCTTCACCGCCGTGTGCGCGAGCTGCCACGGCGCCGACGGCAATTCCGGCACGCCTGCCAACCCCAAGCTGGCGCAGCAGCACCCCGAATACCTGATCAAGCAGCTGCAGGAGTTCAAATCCGGCAAGCGCAAAAACCCCATCATGCAGGGCTTCGCCTCGGCGCTGTCCGACGATGACATGAAAAATATCGCCTACTGGGCCACCTCGAAAAAAGCCAAGACCGGCTTCGCCAAGGACAAGGAACTGGTCGCCCTCGGTGAGCGCATCTACCGCGGCGGCGTGCAGGACCGCCAGATCGCCGCCTGCGCGGGTTGCCACAGCCCGACCGGCGCCGGTATCCCTTCGCAGTACCCGCGCCTGAGCGGCCAGCATGCCGACTACACCGTGACGCAGCTGACGGCTTTCCGGGACGGCGGCCGCAAGAACAGCATCCCCATGACCCAGGTCGCCGCCAAGCTCAACGACCGCGAAATCCGCGCGCTGGCCGACTACATTGCCGGCTTGCGCTGAGCCGGTGCCCGCCAGGAGGCGGGCTTTTTTGCCGAAAATACACGCAGGCCGACTGCAGTATTGAACCCAAGCCGCTAAAACCAATCACACCAAGGCGGGTCTTTCTGATGAAAGCCCGCCTTTTTTCTTTTCCCTTTCGCCGGCTCCGGCCAGCCTGGTCCCGATTCCATTTCAAACATGACAGTTTCCACCCAGGGTATGAAAGTCAATTGGGGCTCCCGCAGCTTGCGGGCGTCGGTGGAGCTGCTGTCGTCCATGCGGTTTTCCATTTCGCTGCTGACGGTGATCTGCATCGCGTCCATCATCGGCACGGTGCTCAAGCAGGCGGAGCCGCTGGGCAACTATGTGAATCAGTTCGGCCCGTTCTGGGCGCAGGCCTTCAGCCTGCTGAGCCTGAACACGGTCTACAGCGCCTGGTGGTTTTTGCTGATCCTGGCCTTTCTGGTCATTTCCACCTCGCTGTGCATCGCGCGCAACACACCAAAAATCCTGGCGGACCTGAGCCAGCTCAAGGAGAATGTTCGCGAGCAAAGCCTCAAAGCCTTCGGCCACCGCGCCGAGGCCGCGCTGGCCGAAGCGCCCGAAGCCGCCGCGCGCCGCATAGGCCAGACACTGGTGCAAAGCGGCTGGAAGGTCAAGCTGCAGCAGCGCCAGACGCCTGAAGGCGGCGGCTGGATGGTGGCCGCCAAGAAGGGCGCGGCCAACAAGCTGGGCTACATCGCGGCGCACAGCGCCATTGTGCTGGTATGCGTGGGCGGCCTGCTGGACGGCGACATGATCGTGCGCGCGCAGATGTGGCTCAACGGAAAATCCATCTACACCGGCGGCGGGCTGATCGCCGATGTGCCGGTGCAATATCGACTGAGCGACAGCAACCCGACCTTTCGCGCCAACTTGCTGGTGGCTGAGGGCACGCAGTCCGGCACCGCCATCCTGAACCAGCCCGGCGGCGTGTTGCTGCAGGAGCTGCCATTTTCCATCGAGTTGAAAAAATTCATCGTCGAGTACTACTCGACCGGCATGCCCAAGCTGTTCGCCAGCGACATCATCATCCACGACAAGGAAACCGGCGAGAAGATTCCGGCGCGCGTGGAAGTCAACCACCCGGCGCGCCATCGCGGCATCGAGATTTACCAGTCGAGCTTTGACGACGGCGGCTCCAGCGTCACGCTCAAGGCCATTCCCATGGCGGCAGCCACCAAGCCGTTTGAAATCCAGGGCACGATAGGCGGCACCAGCAGCCTGAGCAATGGCCAGGGCGAAGGGGCTGAAAAGCTGACGCTCGAATACACGGCGTTGCGCGTCATCAATGTCGAAAACTTTGCCGCGGGCGGCGGCAACATGGGTGGCTCCGGCGCTGACGTGCGCAAGGTCGACCTGCACCAGGCCATCGATTCGCGCCTGGGCGCGGCCAACAAGACGGTCACGCAAAAAGAGTTGCGCAACGTCGGGCCCAGCGTGAGCTACAAACTGCGCGACTCCGCCGGCCAGGCCCGCGAGTTCCACAACTACATGTTGCCGGTCAAGACCGACCCTGGCGAAAACAGCCCGGCTGTCTACCTGCTGGGCGTGCGCGAGACGCCCTCGGCCCCCTTCCAGTACCTGCGCATTCCGGTCGATGCCGAAGGCGGCATGGACACCTTTTTGCGCCTGCGCGCCGCGCTGGCCAATCCGGCCCAGCGCGAGCTGGCCGTCAAGCGCTATGCCAGCCAGGCCATAGGCCGCGACCGGCCCGAACTTGCGCAGCAGCTGGCGGCCTCGGCTTCGCGCGCGCTGGCGCTGTTCGCCGGCAGCGGCCCCGATGCGGCCAACGGCAATGGAAAGACCTCGGCGGGCCTGCAGGCGATTTCCGACTTCATGGAAGCCAACGTGCCCGAGGCCGAGCGCAATCGCGCCGGCGAGGTGCTGGTGCGCATACTCAACGGCGCGCTGTTCGAGCTGGCCCAGATGACGCGCGAGCAGGCCGGGCTCAAGCCCATGCCGCAGGACGAGAAAACCCTGGGCTTTATGTCGCAGATGGTGCTGAGCCTGTCGGACGCCCATTTTTACCCCGCGCCCATGGCCTTTGAACTCAAGGATTTCACCCAGGTTCAGGCCAGTGTGTTCCAGGTGGCGCGCGCCCCGGGCAAAACCATTGTGTACCTGGGCTGCGCCTTGCTCATCCTGGGTGTGTTTGCCATGCTGTACGTGCGCGAGCGCCGCGTGTGGGTCTGGTTGGCACCCCGTAGCGCGGCCTCTGGGGGCGAGGGTGGCAATGCCGCGGCTTCGGTGCCAGAATCGGCTTCAAGTAGCCAGGCCACCATGGCCTTGTCCACCAACCGCAAAACACTGGATGGGGACAAGGAGTTCGAGATGTTGAAAACGAAACTGTTGCAGGCGCCTTTATGAATACCTCCACCATCAACACCACGGCGGTGAACACCACCACGCTGAAGGCCGGCGGCGACACCACGCTAAGCCTCAATGAGGGCTACTTCGCCCGGCGCAATGTGCTGGACTGGGTGTTTGCCGTGCTGGTCGCCGGCGGCTTTCTCTACGCCTTCGCCCGCTACGGCGCGTTCATGGACGTCTACGAAAAAGGCATCCTGCTGGCGGCCATTCCGGCGGCCATCGCAATGGGCTGGTTCTGGCGGCCGCTGCGGGTGCTCATGGTGGTGGTGAGTGCCTTTGCCCTGCTGGGCATTGCGTCCTACCAGGGCGATCTCGCGCGGGCTGAGCAGGTGTTCTGGCTCAAGTACTTCCTCTCCAGCCAGTCGGCCATCTTGTGGATGAGCGTGCTGTTTTTCATGAGCACGATTTTTTACTGGCTGGGGATGTTTGCAAGCGGCACAGTCAATTCGCAGGGCCATAGCAGCCATAGTGCCGTACTCGAGTCGGTAGGGTCAAAAATCGCCTGGGCCGCCGTCAGCATGGCCTTGATCGGTACGCTGGTGCGTTGGTATGAAAGTTACCTGATTGGTGCGGACGTCGGGCACATACCGGTCAGCAACCTGTATGAGGTGTTCGTCCTTTTTTGCTGGCTGACCGCCACCTTTTATCTCTATTTCGAAGCGCAGTACAAGACCCGCACTTTGGGGGCGTTTGTCATGCTGGTGGTCAGCGCCGCCGTCGGCTTTCTGCTTTGGTACACCGTTGTGCGAGAAGCGCATGAGATTCAGCCCCTTGTGCCCGCGCTCAAGAGCTGGTGGATGAAGTTGCATGTACCGGCCAACTTTATCGGTTACGGAACTTTCGCCCTCTCCGCGATGGTTGCGCTGGCCATGTTGCTCAAAACCGCGACCGCAAGGGCGCTGTGGATCGGGCTGGTTGCCCTGCCGACTGTGCTGGTCGTTTTGCCGTTGACTGCCTTGATGGTCTTTGGGTCGGCTGAAATGGCCCCCGCCATGGGCAAGGCTTTGCGAATGATCGTTCCCGCCATCATCTTCTTTGCGGCCGTCATTTGGGCGCGCAAGGCGGTGAATGCCCACACCCCGGACCCCGTCGTCATGGACGATCTGATGTACAAGGCTATCGCGGTGGGCTTTGCCTTCTTCACCATCGCCACGGTACTGGGCGCCCTATGGGCTGCCGAGGCCTGGGGCGGTTACTGGAGCTGGGACCCCAAGGAAACCTGGGCGCTGATTGTATGGCTCAACTACGCGGCCTGGCTGCACATGCGGCTCATGAAAGGCCTGCGCGGCGCGGTTTCCGCCTGGTGGGCCTTGGTCGGCCTCCTGGTGACCACCTTTGCCTTCCTGGGCGTCAATATGTTCCTCTCGGGCCTGCACAGCTACGGAACCTTGTAGCCGGCGAGGAGTCCTTGTAGAAGCCCCCGGCTGAATCCGTGTAAGAAATTGCCGCGTATTCAGACTAAGCCATAACGGATTTTTCAAGGACGCCCCCATGCTCATCAAAACCCACGCCAACGGCTTCGATCACCTTGTTCCCAGCGAGATCACGCCGCGCGGCATTTATCAAGGCCGCCGTGACCTGATCAAGCTCATGGCCACGGGTGCCGCGGGTGCTGCCATGGCCGGCTGGGCGGGGCGTCAGGCCCTTGCGCAGACGGTGCAAAAGCCCGGCAAGCTTGCGGCCCTGCCCGGCGGCAAATCGGCGGTGGCCGGCGCGGTGAGCATGGAAAAAATCACCGACTACAAAGACGCCTCCAGCTACAACAACTACTACGAGTTCGGCACCGACAAGGCCGATCCGGCCAGGAACGCCCACACGCTGGTGACCAAGCCCTGGTCGGTGGCCGTCGAAGGTCTGGTCAAGCAGCCCAAGACCTTCACGCTGGAAGACCTGATCAAGCTGGCTCCGCAGGAAGAGCGCATTTACCGTTTGCGCTGCGTGGAAGGCTGGTCCATGGTCATTCCCTGGGTTGGCTATTCGCTGTCCGAGCTCATCAAAAAGGTCGAGCCCCTGGGCAACGCCAAGTATGTCGAGTTCATCACACTGGCCGACCCCAAGACCATGCCTTTTGTGGGTTCGCGCGTGCTGGACTGGCCCTATGTGGAAGCCCTGCGCATGGACGAGGCCATGCATCCTCTGGCGCTGCTGGCCTTCGGAATGTATGGCGAAGTACTGCCCAGCCAGAATGGCGCGCCGGTGCGCATGGTGCTGCCCTGGAAGTACGGCTTCAAGAGCGGCAAGAGCATCGTCAAGATCCGCTTCACCGACAAGGAGCCACGCACGGCCTGGAACAAGGCCGCAGCGCAGGAGTACGGCTTTTATTCAAACGTGAACCCGGACGTCGACCACCCGCGCTGGAGCCAGGCCACCGAACGCCGTATTGGTGAGGACGGCCTCTTTGCCAAGAAGCGCAAGACCCTGATGTTCAACGGCTATGAAGCCCAGGTGGGCCAGCTCTACGCCGGCATGGACCTCAAGAAGAACTTCTGATGGCCACCCTGTTGGCATCGCGGCAAAAATGGTTGCTGCATCCTGCCGCAAAACCCATTCTTTTTGTTGTTTGCCTGCTGCCCTTTGCCTGGTTGTTCTATGGCGCTTTTACCAACCAGCTGGGCGCCAACCCGGCCGAGGCCCTGATACGCGCCACCGGCGACTGGACGCTGCGTTTTATCTGCATAGTCCTGGCAGTCACGCCGCTTCGGGTGATCAGCGGCACGCCGGCGCTGGCGCGCTTTCGGCGCATGCTGGGGCTGTTCGCGTACTTCTATGTGGTCGTCCATCTGCTGAGCTACAGCTGGTTCGACATGGGCTTTGACTTTGCCGACATCGCCAAGGACATCGCCAAGCGGCCTTTTATTCTCGTGGGTTTTTCGGCCTTTGTACTGCTGACGCCGCTGGCGGCAACTTCTTTCAACGCCGCGATCAAGGCCATGGGCGCCAAACGCTGGCAGTGGCTGCACAAGCTGGTCTACCTGATCGCTGGCCTGGGGCTGCTGCATTTCTTCTGGATGCGCGCCGGCAAGAACAACTTCGCCGAGGTGTTTGTCTACGCTGTCATCGTTGCCGTGCTGCTGGGCTGGCGCGTGCAGCAGTTCCTCAAGAAAAAGAAGCCGCAAACAGCCTACGGTGTGCGCGGCAGGCTGTCTTAAGAGTTCCGGCCTTCAGCCGGCCACCAGCTGTTCCTGGCGCATCTGGTCTTCAACGCTTTCCCGGCGGCGAATCAGGTGCGCTTTGTCGCCGTCAACCAGAATCTCGGCTGCGCGGCCCCGGGTGTTGTAGTTGCTGGCCATGCTCATGCAATAGGCCCCCGCCGACATCACGGCCAGCTTGTCGCCCGCCACCACTGCAAGCTTGCGGTCGCGGCCTATCCAGTCGCCGCTTTCGCAGACCGGCCCGACTATGTCATAGGTCATTTCGGAAGCGCCCTCGCTGGGTGTGGCCGATAGCGGGGCTATGGCGTGGAAAGCCTGGTACATCGCGGGACGCGGCAGGTCGTTCATGGCTGCATCGATGATGCAGAAGTTTTTGTGTTCGCCGGGTTTGACGTACAGCACCTCGGTCAGGCACACGCCGGCATTGCCGACCAGGGAACGGCCGGGTTCAATCATGAGCTTCTTGCCGCCGTAGCCGCGCGCGTCCAGGCGGGCCAGCAGTTGCTGCCACAGCACGTCGGCCTCGGGCGGGCTGTCATTGTTGTAGTTGATGCCCAGGCCGCCGCCGAAGTCGATGTGCTCCAGCGTGATGCCGGCGGCTTCGATGGAGGCGACCAGGTCCAGCACGCGGTCCATGGCGTCAAGGTAGGGCGTGGCGTCGGTGATCTGCGAGCCGATATGGCAGTCGATGCCCACCACCCGCAGGCCCTTGAGGGAGGCCGCGTGCTTATAGATGCGCAGCGCATCTTCATGCGCCACGCCGAACTTGTTGTCCTTGAGGCCCGTGGAAATATAGGGGTGCGTCTTGGGGTCCACATTCGGGTTGACGCGGATGCTGACGGGTGCGCGAAGGCCCTGGGCCAGTGCCACCTCGGACAGCACGTCCAGTTCGGCCTCGCTTTCGACGTTGAAGCAGCCTATGCCGGCGGCCAGCGCTTTGCGCATTTCGGCGCGGGTCTTGCCTACGCCCGAGAAAATGATCTTGCCGGCCTCGCCTCCTGCGGCCAGCACGCGGTCCAGTTCGCCGCCCGAGACGATGTCAAAGCCGCAGCCGGCCTGGGCGAACACCTGCAGCACGCCCAGCGAGGAGTTGGCTTTCATGGCGTAGCAGATCTGCGCATCGCGGCCGGCAAACCCACGCTGGTAGGCGGCCAGCGCCGACAACATGGCGGCTTTGGAGTACACGAAGAGCGGTGTGCCGTGGGCGGCGGCGAGCTCGCTCAGGCGCAGGTTTTCAACAAAGAGCTCGCCATCGCGGTAGGCGAAATGCGGATGGCCGGGGAGGAGTGGGCGGGTCATGGGTGCTTGAGGTGTCAAAACGAAGGTTCGGGGTATCTTAAGGATCGGGCGGCCCGCGCGCCATGACCGATTCAAGGTCTCTTTCGGCCGCCGCCTTGGATTTGAAGGTTGGAGCCGGTGATGGCCTGAAACCTGGCGGTGCGAAGGGGCAAATACCGTAACCTAGCGCCCGGCGGAGGCCGGCAAGGCCGGTGCGGTCACGGCGGCCGGCGCCTCAGGAAGCGTGGTGCTGGGTTGGGTGGACAGGGGCGGCGAGACGACGCCGGGAACTTTGGGTGGCACCGGAAGGTACAGCGGGCCTTTCTGGCCGCAGCCGGCCAACAAGGCAGCGCCGGCCACAATCGCGGCAAGGCCATACCGGAAGGTGGGATTGCGGCCGCGGCCTAAAATTTGAACTGAAGAAACCATGACGGGATTGTAATGACGGACCTCGAATACCAGGATCTGGCCGAAAGTGCGCTGCAGGCTGTGGAAGCTGCCTGCGACCGGATCAACGACGAAACCGATGCGGACATCGACAACCAGCGGACTGGCGGCATGATCACGCTGACTTTTTCGAACCGCAGCCAGATCGTCATCAACCTGCAAAAGCCCCTGCAGGAAATCTGGATGGCAGCCAAAGCCGGCGGCTTTCACTACAAATACAGCAATGGCCGCTGGGCTGATACCAAGGATTCGAGCGAGTTCTTCGCCGGCTTGTCGCGCTATGCGAGCGAACAGGCTGGACAGCCGCTGGTGTTCAAGATGCAGGACTGACTCCCCTGCAGCGGCAGCGGCAACGCAAATAAAAACGGCCCTTATGGGCCGTTTTTATTGATCGGTGCACCGACCGCTCAGTTTTTGAACAGGTCCAGAATGCGCTTTTTCTCATCCGAGGGCGGAAGAACCTGGATCGCGCCTCCTGATGCAGCCGCGCTGGCCGGCTGGCCGGCGTTGGTCGCCGCCGGATCCTGCTGGACGCCTACGGTGCTGACGCCTGAGCCCCTTGCGTATTCGCTGTAGTACCACTCGCCGCCGACATTGACGACGCCTTCCGGCGGCGGGTACTCGGCGACTGGCACACCCTTGAGCGCATATTCCATGTAGTTGATCCAGATCGGCAGGCTCAGGCCGCCGCCGGTTTCACGGTCGCCCAGCTTCTTGGGCGTGTCATAGCCCATCCAGACGGCCGCTGCCAGTGTTGGCTGGAAGCCCACGAACCAGGTGTCTATGGAGTCGTTGGTCGTGCCGGTCTTGCCATAGAGGTCGGGGCGCTTGAGTGTGGCCTGGGCTTTGGCCGCTGTACCCGAGCGCGCGACTTCCTGCAGCAGGCTGTCCATGATGAAGGCATTGCGGGCTTCAATGGCCCGTGCCGATTCGTCCAGCACGGGCGGCTTGCTTTCCAGCAGGACCTTGCCGCGCTGGTCGGTAATTTTGGTGACCAGGTAAGGATTGACGCGGTAGCCACCGTTGGCGAACACCGAGTACGCGGTCGCCATTTGTATGGGAGTGACCGAACCGGCGCCTAGGGCCATGGTCAGGTAGGCCGGGTGCTTTTCCGCTTCAAAGCCGAAGTGGGTGATCCAGTCCTGCGCGTAAGGCGCGCCAATGGCCTGCAGGATACGGATGGAAATCATGTTCTTGGACTTCTTCAGGCCGGTCCGCAGGCTCATGGGGCCTTCGAAATTGCCGTCGTAGTTCTTCGGCTCCCAGGGCTGGCCGCCGGTCACACCGGCGTCGAAGAAGAGGGGGGCGTCATTGACCACGGTGGCCGGGGTGAAGCCTTTTTCCAGTGCGGCCGAGTAGATAAAGGGCTTGAAGCTGGAGCCGGGCTGGCGCCAGGCCTGGGTCACGTGGTTGAACTTGTTTTTCTCAAAATCAAAGCCGCCCACCAGCGCGCGTATGGAACCGTCGCGTGGGTCCAGCGCGACGAATGCACCCTCGACCTCAGGCAGTTGGGTGATTTCCCAGGTGTTCTTTGGCGTCTTTGCCACGCGGATCAGGGCGCCACGGCGTATCTTGATGTTGGGGCCGGCTTTGTCGGCCAGGCCGGACTGAGCGGGTTTCAGGCCGTCGCCGGTGATTTCGACGGTTTCGCTGTTCTGGCGCATGGCCAGGATGCGTTTGGGATTTGCTTCCAGTACCACGGCCGACATCACGTCGCCGTTGTCGGGGTTGTCGGTCAGTGCGTCGTCAATCGCGTCCTCGGTTTCCTGGGGATTGACGGGCAGGTCTATGAATTTTTCGGGGCCGCGGTAGATCTGGCGGCGCTCGTAATCCATGATGCCTTTGCGTAGCGCCTTGTAGGCCACGGTCTGGTCGGTTGCGCGCAGGGTGGTGTAGACGTTCAGGCCCCGTGTGTAGGTTTCGTCGCCGTACTGGTTGTAGATCAGCTGGCGCACTGTCTCGGCGACGTATTCGGCGTGCACCCGGCCGGCGTCGGGCCCGGTCTTGACCTTCAGGGGCTCTTCCTTGGCGGTTTTGGCCTGTTCGGCTGTGATGAAGCCGTTTTCTTCCATACGCTCAATGATGTAAAGCTGGCGTGCCCGGGCGCGTTTGGGGTTGATGATGGGGTTGTAGGCCGATGGCGCCTTGGGCAGGCCGGCCAGCATGGCTGCCTCGGAAATCGAGATGTTCTTCAGCGGCTTGCCGAAGTAGGCCTCCGATGCCGCGGCAAAGCCATAGGCCCGGTTGCCCAGGAAAATCTGGTTCATATAGATCTCAAGGATCTGGTCCTTGGTCATTAGATGTTCCAGCTTGAAGGTCAGCAGGATTTCATAGATCTTGCGGGTGTAGCTTTTCTCCGCCGAGAGGTAGACGTTGCGGGCCACCTGCATGGTGATGGTGGAGGCGCCCTGGCTCTTGGCGCGGCCCACATTGGCGAAACCCGCTCGGATCACGCCCAGGTAGTCCACGCCCCCATGAGAGAAAAAGCGTGCGTCCTCAATGGCCAGCACGGCGTCTTTCATGACCTGGGGTATGTCCTGGATGGGGGTCAAGCTGCGGCGCTCTTCGCCGAATTCGCCTATCACGACGCCGTCGGCGGAATAAACCCGCAAGGGCAGCTTGGGCCGGTAGTCCACCAGGTCAGAAATGTCGGGCAGGTTGGGATAGGCAACCGACAGAGCCACGGCTACGAACAGCAGGATGCTGACGACGCCTGCCAGCAACAGCCCCGTGCTCCACAAAAGGAACTTGACCAGCCAGCGCGGCAGCCAGGACTTGCCCGAGGAGCTTGACTTGGCGGGGCTGGAGTTTGAATCAGGAGAGGAGGGCGTGGAAGGCATGTAGGCAATCGTAAAGTCGCGTCACTATTATAAAAATCCTGGAAACCGGGGTATATCGGACTGGTTGCGAAAGGTCACACTTTTACGTTTGCAGACACCGTTTTGCGGGAACCAGCTCGCTTGCACTCAGTTACAAGCGTCGGCTTTTGACAACGGTCTGGGCGCGCAGAACAGGAAAAATCCTTACTGCACAAAGAGCTTACTGCTACTATTCAAGTGATTTCTTAAGTATGCAGGGCTACATATTAGCCGTCATTTGGGGACTGCCTTGATCTCTCTGGGGTCGTTATTCAACCGCCAACAACCCGCTTTGCTGGGTTTGGATATCAGTTCGTCCAGCGTCAAGCTGGTGGAGTTGAGCCGTGACAAGGCCGGTAACCTGGTGCTGGATCGCTGCGCGATCGAGCCCCTGGAGCGTGGCTGGATCACGGACGGCAACGTCGAGAAATTCGACGAAGTCGCCGACGCCGTGCGCCGCCTGGTCAAAAAGAGCGGAACCCGCACCAAAAACGTCGCCATGGCGCTGCCCGCTTCCGCGGTCATCACCAAAAAAATCATCCTGCCCGGCGGCATGACGGATGCCGAACTCGAAACCCAGGTCGAGTCGGAAGCCAATCAATATATTCCCTTTTCTCTTGATGAAGTCAGCCTTGACTTCTGTGTGGTCGGGCCCAGCGCTACCTCCAACGGCGATGTCGAGGTACTCATTGCCGCGTCGCGCAAGGAAAAGGTCCAGGATCGCGAAGGCTTGGCGGAGGCTGCGGGGCTCAAGCCCATCGTGGTCGACGTGGAATCCTATGCATCGCGCCTGGCGACCGCCCGTCTCATTGAAAACCTGCCGAACAAGGGGGTGGACACCATGGTCGCCCTGTTCGAGGTCGGGGCGCTGACTACCAGCATGCAGGTTATCAAGAATGACGAAGTGCTGTACGAGCGCGATCAGGCTTTTGGCGGTGCGCAGCTGACGCAGCTGATCGTGCGCCAGTACGGGTTTTCGTCCGAAGAGGCCGAAAGCAAAAAGCGCAGTGGCGACTTGCCGGAAGACTACGGCTCCGGGGTTCTGAAGCCCTTTGTGGAAAGCATGGCCCAGGAAATTGGCCGCGCCCTGCAATTCTTCTTTACCAGCACACCGCACAACAAGGTTGACTACGTCATGCTGGCCGGCGGCTCGTCCGCCCTGCCGGGGCTGACCGATTCCGTTACTCAGCAAACATCCTTTGCCTGCCTCCTGGCCAATCCCTTTGAGGGCATGGAGCTTGGCGAGGGCGTGCGAGAGAAGAAAATGCGCCGAGAGGCATCGTCTTACCTGACCTCCTGCGGTCTGGCTTTGCGGAGGTTCCTGCAGTGATTCTGGTCAATCTGCTCCCGCACCGCGAAGCTGCACGCAAGCGCAGGCGCGAAACTTTTTTTGCAACATTGGGCGTCGCGGCCCTTGTCGGTGGCCTGATTTGCGGCGCGGTGTACTCCTGGTACCTGGCTCAGATCGAAAACCAGCGTAGCAAGAACAACTTCCTGAAAACCGAGATCACGCGTCTGGAAAACCAGATCAAGGAAATCTCTACCCTGCAGGCGGAGATTGCGGCGCTGAGAGCGCGCCAGAACGCGGTGGAAGATCTTCAGGGTAATCGCAACCTGCCTGTCTACCTGCTGAGCGAGTTGGTCAAACAGCTGCCCGATGGCGTGTACATCAACAGCATGAAGCAGGAGAACCAAACGGTGCTGATATCCGGTGTGGCTCAGTCCAATGAGCGGGTTTCTGAGCTACTGCGAAACCTGTCCAACAACAGTCCCTGGCTGACCAGGCCTGAGCTGATCGAAATCACGGCCAGCTCGGTGTCGTTGACCCCGCGCGACCAGCGGCGCGTGTCCAATTTCTCCATGCGGGTCGGGCTCAAGCGTGCGACCGAGCCCAAGGCACCCGGGTCCGCGCCGGCTGGCTCGGTCCCTGGGCCGGCGGCTGCGGCGATCCCGGCCAAGGCCTGAAGCAGGTTGAACGATCATGGCAAAAACTCCTAAAATTTCCGTCGATTTCTCGGCGATCCAAAACAGTCTGAAGGCGCAGTTCACCGGGCTTGATCCCAATGATCCTCCTTCATGGCCGGCACTGCCGCGCTATCTACTCTGCGTTGCCGTCACGGTGATCGTGGTTGTCGCGCTGTGGTTTGTCTGGCTGAGTTCCTCGGACGAGGAATTAGTGGCCGAGCAAGCCAAGGAAGTCCAGCTGAGGGAAGACTACAAGAAGAAGCTGGTGCAGGCGGTAAATCTGGACGCACTGAAAAAGCAGCGCGAGCAGGTGCAACAGTATGTGACTCAGCTTGAGAAGCAGCTCCCCAGCAAGGCCGAAATGGACGCCCTGCTATCCGACATTAACCAGGCTGGTTTGGGTCGCAGCCTGCAGTTCGAGTTGTTCCGGCCGGGGCAGGTGAGCGTCAAGGAATACTACGCCGAATTACCCATTGCGGTGCGCGTCTCGGGCCGCTATCACGATATCGGCGCTTTCGCCGCCGACATTGCCAATCTCTCGCGCATCGTGACATTGAACAACCTGAGCCTCGTGCCGACCAGGGACGGCAATCTCGCGTTGGATACCACGGCCAAGACCTTCCGCTACCTCGATCCCGAGGAAGTGGCCCTGCAGCGCAAGAGCGCCCCGGGAGCCAAAAAATGAGACTTAACAACTATGCGCTGACGGGAACGCTGGCGTTGACCTTGCTGGCGCTGACCGGCTGCGGTTCGTCCGAACAGGAAGAGCTTCAGCAATGGATGACGGAGCAGCGCAACGCGACAAAGCCTAAAGTGGACCCGTTGCCGGAGCCGACCAAATTTTCGCCACAGGCCTATAACCAGGAAGGCGCCATAGAGCCTTTCAGCAACCAGAAACTGACGCAGGCACTCAAACGCGACTCCAATCAGGCGACGGCCAATGCGGGCCTGATCACTCCGGAACTGAGCCGGCGCAAGGAGCCTTTGGAGGCTTACCCACTGGATGCAACCTTCATGGTCGGAAGCCTGATCAAGGTAGGCCAGCCGGTGGCGCTGGTCAAGGTTGACAACCTGATTTACCAGGTGCGGGTCGGCAACTATCTTGGGCAGAATTACGGCCGTATCACACAAGTTGGGGAAACAAGCCTTTCCCTGCGGGAAATCGTGCAGGACGCTGCGGGCGAATGGATTGAGCGGACGGCGACTTTACAGCTATTAGAGGGATCAAAATGAACAAGCAGACATGTGCATTTGAGGCAGAAGGTACGGGAGGCGGCCTGACGCGTTTGCTTGAACGTGTGTTGCGCGGCGCTTCGCTCGCCGCGGCCTTGTCGCTGATGGTGGCGGTCTTGCCGGCGACCGCGCAGGCGCAAAACTCGATTCAATCGGTGACCGGTTCGGTCCAGGGCGGCTCCGAGATCATCCGCATTGAGCTGGCCGAGCCCCTGACCGCCATTCCCAGCGGCTTTACCATCCAGTCGCCAGCTCGCATCGCCCTGGACTTTCCGGGCGTCAGCAATGCCATGGGCCGCTCTTCGGTGGACATGAACCTGGGCAACCTGCGCTCCGCAAACGTGGTGCAGGCTGGCGAGCGCAGCCGCGTGGTGCTTAACCTCAAGGCGCCTTCGACCTACAAGGCTGACATTCAGGGCAAATCGCTGCTGATCACCCTGGATCCCTCCATCGCTGCCAACGCTACGTCCCCCGGCCCGGCCCCTGTATTTGCGGAAAGCCGCAACCGTGACATCCTGCCGCTCAAAGACGTGGATTTCCGCCGCGGCACCGACAGTGCCGGGCGCGTCGTCGTGGGTCTGTCCAACAACGAGGTGGGTGTCGACATACGCCAGCAAGGTCAGACCCTGGTAGTTGAATTCCTGAAGACAACCCTGCCGGAGGGCTTGCGCCGCCGGCTGGATGTGGCCGACTTCGGCACACCGGTGCAAACCGTCACAACCTTCCAGACCGGTGACAAGGTCCGGATGGTGGTGGAACCCAAAGGCGCCTGGGAACATAGCGCTTACCAAAGTGACAACCAGTTTGTCCTGGAAATCCGACCCCAGAAGGTGGATCCGACCAAAGTGACGCAAGGCCCTGGTTACACCGGCGAGAAGCTGTCCCTCAACTTCCAGAACATTGAAATCCGCTCCCTGCTCCAGGTGATCGCCGACTTCACGAACTTCAACATCGTCACATCCGACTCCGTGACGGGTAGCGTTACGCTGAGGCTGAAGGATGTGCCCTGGGACCAGGCTCTGGACATCATTCTCCAGTCCAAAGGGCTGGGCATGCGAAAAAACGGCAATGTGCTGGTCATCGCACCCAAGGACGAACTGGCCGCCAAGGACAAGCTTGACCTGGAATCTCGTGCTGCGATCCAGAGCCTTGAGCCGGTCCGCACCCAATCTTTCCAGATTAATTACGCCAAGGCTGCGGATATCGCGGCACAGATCAGTGCGGGCGGCAGTGGACCGGCCAGTGCCCGTATCCTGTCCCAGCGCGGAAGTGTCATTGCCGAGCCACGGACCAATCTGCTGTTCGTGACCGATATTCCGTCCAGGCTGGAGCAGGTGCAGAGCCTGATCACCAAGCTGGACGTGGCGGTTCGCCAGGTGCTGATCGAAGCGCGCATTGTCGAAGCTTCGGATAGCTTCGGAAAGTCACTGGGCGTGCGGCTGGGCGGTCGGCCCTTCAACCAGAACACCAACACGGCGTTCGGTGGTAACTACAGTGCAACGACGGCCGGTACCACCGCCGGCGAATTCCTGAGCCTGCCGGCCGTGGGACAAAACGGTTTCTCGGCGGGGACCTTTGCCGTCTCTCTGTTCAATGCCGCAAAGACGCGATTCCTCAACCTGGAGATTTCCGCTTCTGAAGCCGATGGCAAATCCAAGATCGTTTCGAGCCCGCGCGTCGTTACGGCGGACCAGGTCAAGGCACTGATTGAACAGGGCACGGAACTCCCGTACCAGCAAGCTACCTCCAGTGGCGCCACGTCCATCAGCTTCCGCAAAGCCAACCTGAAACTTGAAGTCACGCCGCAGATCACCCCCGAGGGCAACATCATCCTGAACGTCGATGTGAACAAGGACAGCGTGGGTCGCGAAACGGCCAACGGTTTTGCGATCGACACCAAGCACATCCAGACACAGGTGCTGGTGGAAAACGGCGGTACCGTGGTAATAGGCGGTATATTTGAGCAGAATGACCGCGACAACGTCACCAAGGTTCCATTGCTGGGTGACTTGCCTGGTGTGGGCAATCTCTTCAAGCAGACCACGCGCTCCGCCACGAAATCCGAGCTGCTGGTGTTCATTACGCCGAAGATGCTGACCAACGGATCGGCATTGCGCTGAACTCCGGGCAGCCGGCATCGCCGCTAGGCGGGGCCGGTTTGGTGGGAAAATGCAGGTAACGGCGGGCCCTTTGGGGCCTGTCGCGTTTGTAAGCCGGTTCATTTCCACCTTGACTCCATCCACGCATCCCCGGGCGAAAGCCCCCAGACTCCATTGAATGCAAACCCCTTGAGAATCGCCTGCGTGGGCCTGCCGGGTTCGGGGAAATCCACTGTCGGCCGGCACCTGGCCCGCAAGATGGGCTTGCGCTTCATTGATTCGGATCAGGTGATCGAGCAACGCATCGCCTGCTCCATTCGGGAGTTTTTTGAGCGGGAGGGAGAAAATGCCTTCCGCGATATCGAGCAGCAGGTCATCGACGAGCTGACTCAGGGACAGTCTTGCGTGCTGTCCAGCGGTGGTGGTACCGTGCTGCGCTCTGCCAACCGCCAGAATCTTCGCGAGCGCGCGCAAGTCGTTTACCTGCACTCCATTCCCGAAGAGGTGTTTCGTCGCCTGCGCCACGACCAGAACCGGCCCCTGCTTCAGGTGGCCGACCCGTTGGCCAGGCTCAGGGACCTTTATGCAGCCCGTGACCCCCTGTACAGGGAAACCGCCCATTTCGTGATTGAGACCGGCCGCCCTTCGGTGTCCACTTTGGTCAACATGATCCTGATGCAACTCGAACTGGCCGGGTTGCTGCCAGCTCCCGCTTCCTGATTGCCGTTCGCCGTTCGCCGTTCGCCGTTCGCCGTTCGCCGTGCGACCGTCGCGCCGGATGGGCGAGGTGCCTCTACACTCCCATCTATGCACGCAAATTCCCCTTCAGCGGTTGCGCAGGTTCATATCGACCTCGGTGATCGCAGCTACCCGATCGTTATCGGAAACGGCCTTCTCGGCGATGCGCTGACTTACCAGAACCTTCCGAAAGCCGCCACCGCGCTGGTGGTGTCGAACACAACGGTGGCCCCCTTGTATGCCGAGCAACTGAGCCAGGCACTGCAGCGGCGCTACGAGAAGGTATTACTGGTCACCTTGCCCGACGGTGAGGTCTACAAGGACTGGCAGACGCTGCAGCTGATTTTTGACGGCTTGCTTGAAAACGGTTGTGACCGCAAGACGGTAATGTTTGCGCTGGGCGGCGGTGTGGTGGGTGACATGACCGGTTTCGCAGCCGCCAGTTATATGCGAGGCGTGCCCTTTGTCCAGGTGCCTACGACCTTGTTGGCACAGGTCGATTCTTCAGTGGGCGGCAAGACGGCCATCAACCACCCGCTGGGTAAAAACATGATCGGTGCCTTCTACCAGCCGCTGCTGGTGGTTTGCGATCTCGATGCGCTGGCGACGCTGCCAGCGCGTGAACTGAGTGCAGGCCTGGCTGAGATCATCAAATACGGCCCGATTGCCGATATGGCTTTCCTGGCGTGGATAGAGGCCAATCTTGACGGGTTGCTGGCCAGGGAGCCTGCGGCCATGGCCCACGCGATCCAGCGCAGCTGCGAAATCAAGGCCTGGGTTGTCGGCCAGGACGAGCGCGAAGCCGGCCTGCGCGCTGTCCTGAATTTCGGCCACACCTTCGGCCATGCGATTGAGTCCGGCCTGGGCTACGGCGAGTGGCTGCACGGGGAGGGCGTTGGGTGCGGCATGGTGATGGCCGCGCACCTGTCCGAGCGTTTGGGCCTGGTCGACATGGCATTTGTGGAGCGGCTGACGCGGTTGGTGCGGCGGGCCGGGCTCCCGGTCAAGGCACCGGTGCTGTCCACTGATGACAATGCCGGGCGCTACCTGGAATTAATGCGCGTCGACAAAAAATCCGAGGCCGGCGAGATACGTTTCATCGTGATCGATGGCCCAGGCAAAGCGGCGCTGCGCAGCGCGCCTGACGCACTGGTGCGCGGCGTGATCGACCAGTGTTGTACGTAGTCCTGGGGAGCGTGAACCATGACCTTGGCGCCCTATGCCTGTGATCCCGCGCAGTCGCGCGGCCGTCGCTACACCGAGCCGGCCGCGCCCACGCGCTCGGACTTCCAGCGCGACCGGGACCGCATCGTGCACTCCACGGCCTTTCGCCGTCTGGTTTACAAGACACAGGTTTTCCTCAACCATGAGGGCGACCTGTTCCGAACCCGCCTGACCCATTCGCTGGAGGTTGCGCAGCTGGGGCGCTCCATTGCCCGCACGCTTCAGCTCAATGAAGACCTCGTGGAGGCCATCGCGCTGGCGCATGATCTGGGTCATACGCCTTTCGGCCACGCGGGCCAGGATGCCCTGAATGCCTGCCTCAAGGCCTCTCATCCTGAAAGCGCGGGCTTTGAGCACAACCTGCAAAGCCTGCGCGTCGTGGATTCGCTGGAAGAGCGTTACCCGGCCTACAACGGCCTGAATCTCAGCTTTGAGACGCGCGAGGGCATCCTCAAGCATTGCTCAAAGCGCAACGCGCGCCGCATCGAGTCGCGCGAACCGGGCGGTGTGGCGCGCCGCTTTGTGGACCAACCCCACGAAGGACCGCGCTGGCAGCAGCCCAGCCTGGAAGCACAGCTCGCGAACCTGGCCGATGAGATCGCCTACAACGCGCACGATATCGACGATGGTGTGCGCTCCGGCCTGTTGACACTGGAGCAGCTCGAGGATGTCGAACTCTTCAGCCAATACTGCCGTGAAACGCGGCTGGCCCATCCAGGCGTGCAGGGCCGCCGGCTGCTGTTTGAAACCATACGCCGCATGCTCAGTGCCCAGGTCTACAACGTGATGGACGCAACATGGGTGGCTGTCCACAAGGCGGCGCCCGCAAATACCGATGAGGTGCGCCAGCACCCGGCGCTGGTTTGCTTCACGCCTGAGATGGAGCGGCAGTCCGCTTCGCTCAAGCGATTTCTTTTGAAAAACCTCTACCGTCATCCCAAGGTCGTGGAGACCACGCAGGCTGCCAAAGTGGTGGTGTCCGATCTGTTCGAGGCCTATATGGCAGACCCCGCCCAGATGCCGCAGGCGCATATAGACCGCTTTGACGGAGTTGATGCACCGCACGCCGCGGGTGCCAAACCGGAGCGGGTGGTGGCCGACTACATCGCAGGGATGACGGACCGGTTTGCAGCCAAAGAACATGAGCGCTTGAAGGGTCGGGCCGCTTTCGCGGTTTGAATCGTTAGCCTGGGCTTCGCACCCTGTGACCGAATCCCAAGCCGGCCGCACAACCGCCAGCTCATCGCGGTGACCTTGCGTTCGAGTGCTGTCTGGTTCATGGCCCTGGCCTTTGCGACCTATTCAGGCCAGTGGCTGGCGGTAGTGGGTTTTCTGCCGTCCATCTATGCTCAGGCCGGGCTGGCGGGCAGCTGGACGGGACCGCTGACGGCGCTCGCAGCCGCCGTCAACATCATCGGCAATGTTGCCGCCGGGCGCCTGCTGGGCCGAGGCCTGCCGCCGCTGGCCCTAATGGCTGCGGGTTTCTTCGCAATGGCGGGCGGTGCCTTGCTGGCATTTTCTGGGCTAATGCCGCCGGCGCTGCAATACGTCGCGATCCTGGGCTTTTCCATGCTGGGTGGCCTGGTACCCGCGACCTTGTTCAGCCTGGCAGTCCGGCTTGCACCCAGCGCCGATACGGTCTCCACCACTGTGGGCTGGATGCAGCAGTGGTCGGCATTGGGTCAGTTCGCCGGCCCACCGCTGGTCGCCTGGGTGGCCGCCACGGCGGGGGGGTGGCAGTGGACAGGCTGGGTTAGCGCTTCAAGCTCCGCCCTTGGCTTGCTCCTGGCGGTGCGGCTTCACCGTTTGCAGGTGCACGGAAAATAAGCAAGTGGCGTTCCGGCCGGGCAGCTCAGGCAAACAGGACGGCGCATAGGCTTATACCGTGTCGGCATTTCCCCCGGTGTCTTTTTGGTGCGGTAAGGTTTACGCTTGGAGTTCGTGCACACTTTGTGACATTTTTTTGGAATCTCAAGGTAGGGCGCGTGCTCCAACTGCGGGCATCAAACCTGCTTTGCTATTTTTGTTTCTCAAAAGGTGTTGTCATGAGCTTCAATCGGCGTCAGTTTGTTTTTGGTGGTGTATCGGCAGGCGCTGTGGTGGCAAGTCCGTCGCTGTGGGCGCAAGGCAAGACCGCGCGGAAAATCGTCGTCGGACAATCCGTGCCGCTCACCGGCGCCGCCGACCAGATTGGTCTGGCTTATCTCAATGGCGCCAAGATCTACTTCGATTCGATAAATGCAAAGAACGGCGCAGGCGGCTACAAGATCGAAGTCAAGGCCCTTGATGACGGCTACGTCCCGGCCAAGGCCGCTGCCAATGCCAAGCACCTGATTGACGAAGACGTGGATGCACTTTTTGGCTTCACCGGCACCGCCAGCTGCGACGCGGCCTTCGCCGCCGCGAAGGCCTCCAATACCCTGTTTTTTGCGCCTTTTGCCGCGTCCGACGCGCTGCATGATCCGTCGCTCGCCAACGTGTTTCACGTGCGGCCCGCGTTGGCCGATGAGGCCTACAAAATTGCGCGCCATTGCGCGACGCTGAACCAGGACCGCATCGCGGTGTTTGCTGAGGACGACGCAATGGGCCGTGGCGGCCTGGCGGCCGTCAACCAGGCGCTGGTCGACCTGAAGCGGCCGCCCATCGTCGGCAGCGCACTGTCGCCGGTCAACAGTGACAAGGTAGACGCGGCCGTGGCCTCGCTGATGAAGGTGCAACCCCAGGCGGTCATCCAGGTCAGCTTGTTCAATTCATCGGCGGCTTTTATCCGCAAGATGCGCCAGGCCGGCTTCGGTGGGCAGTTCCTCAATTTTTCTGTTGTGGGCATAGACCCGCTCTTCAGTGCCCTGGGCAAGGAAATCGGCGGCGTCGTCATCTCCCAAGTCGTGCCGTCACCGCGGAGCACCGGCACGCCGCTCATCAAGGAATACCTCGATGTGTTGAACCAGACCGATCAGACGCCCAGCTATGAAAGCGTGGAAGGCTACATCGCCGCCAAGACTTTTGCCGAAGGCGTGCGCCGCAGCGCGTCCGGCAGTGGAAAGCCCGACCGCGCCAGCCTGCAAAAAGCGTTTGAATCGATGACCGACTACGACGTGGGAGGTTTCCGCGTCAACTTGCGCGCCAAGAAGTACGAATCTGTGCGTGCGATCGACCTGGTCACCATCACGCCTGACGGCAAAGTCGTCCGCTGACGGTGAAGCCCTGGATCGGACAAACTGGCTCTTTCAGGGGTCAAGAGGACGGAGGTGGGAATTAGGGTCAGATTCCAATATCATGGTGCCAACTCCAGATATTGCATTTCATGGCCCGTCTTCCCCGTCTGACGCTTCCCGGCTACCCTCATCACATCATCCAGCGCGGCAATAACCGCCAAGCCGTTTTTTCTTCCGCCGCCGATCACCAGATGCTGCTGCGGCTGCTCGACGAGAGCGCGCGCAAATTCGGCGTGGCCCTGCATGCTTACGTGCTGATGGACAACCATTTCCATCTCTTGGCTACACCGAGTACGGCGGACGGCCTGCCGCAGATGATGCAGGCCGCCGGAAGACGTTATGTGCGCTACTTCAACGACAGCCAAGGGCGTTCCGGTACCCTGTGGGAGGGGCGTTACCGCGCCACGGTGATCGAGGCGGAACGCTATTTGCTGCCCTGCATGGCCTATATCGACCTGAACCCGGTCCGCGCGGGGCTGGTGGCCGAAGCCAGGGACTATCCGTGGTCCAGCCACGGCCACTATGCGGGCTTGCGGGTCGACAGCCTGTTGACGCCGCATCCCCTGGTCTGGGCGCTGGGCAACACACCTTTTGCCCGTGAGGCGGCGTACGCCGGGTTGGTGCGCGCCGGCATCACGATTGCGCAGCGGGATTTGCTGACCCGCTCGGCCCTCAGCGGCTGGGCGCTGGGTGGGGATGAATTCCTGGCCGAACTGCAAAAGCGTACAGAACGTCGCGTGACCAAAAATCAGGCGGGGCGGCCGGCCACGACGCCCAAAGAGGACTTGCCATCGACCTGAATCATGCTGTTCCATGGCTTTTTGCATTCGAATTTAATATGTCCCTAATTAAATGTTGATTAAATTTATCGATTTTTAATTAGAATCTGACCCTATTTAAACTTCTTGGCATTGTTGTTGCACTGCACTATGCTCCCCATTCCCTGCGAAAAATCATGAAACTGCGGATGGGTGCGTTGCGGTCCTTTAAATGGGCTGCGTTTCACGCCCCATCCCTCCCGACGAGGAATTGCCATGACCACGGCTGCTGAAATCAAGCATTTTGAAGAAAACGGTTTGTACGCTGGTGCCAACGAACACGATGCCTGCGGCGTCGGTTTTGTGGCGCACATCAAAGGGCACAAAAGCCACGCCATCGTCCAGCAAGGCCTCAAGATCCTCGAAAACCTTGACCACCGGGGCGCAGTGGGTGCTGACAAGCTCATGGGCGACGGCGCCGGCATCCTGATCCAGCTGCCCGACGCGCTATACCGTGAAGAAATGGCCGCGCAGGGCGTCCAGCTGCCGCCGCCAGGCGAATACGGCGTCGGCATGGTCTTCCTGCCCAAAGAGCACGCTTCGCGCCTGGCCTGCGAACAGGCGCTGGAACGCGCCGTCAAGGCCGAGGGCCAGGTGCTGCTGGGCTGGCGCGACGTGCCGGTCAACCGCGACATGCCCATGTCGCCCACCGTGCGCAAAAAAGAACCCATCCTGCGCCAGATCTTTATCGGCCGCGGCAACGACGTGATCGTGCAGGACGCGCTCGAGCGCAAGCTCTACGTCATCCGCAAGACCGCCAGCGCTGCCATCCAGAACCTGCGCCTGACGCACAGCAAAGAATATTACGTGCCCAGCATGTCCAGCCGCACGGTGGTCTACAAAGGCCTGTTGCTGGCCGATCAGGTGGGCACTTACTACCGCGACCTGACCGACACGCGCTGCGTCTCGGCGCTGGGCTTGGTGCACCAACGCTTTTCCACCAACACCTTCCCCGAGTGGCCTCTGGCCCACCCCTACCGCTACGTCGCGCACAACGGTGAAATCAACACCGTCAAGGGCAACTACAACTGGATGAAGGCGCGCGAAGGCGTGATGTCTTCGCCGGTGCTGGGCGCCGACCTGCAAAAGCTCTACCCGATCAGCTTTGCCAGCCAGTCCGACACCGCCACCTTCGACAACTGCCTGGAGCTGCTGACCATGGCTGGCTACCCGATCAGCCAGGCCGTGATGATGATGATTCCCGAGCCCTGGGAACAGCACACGACCATGGACGAGCGCCGCAAGGCCTTTTATGAATACCACGCCGCCATGCTGGAGCCCTGGGACGGCCCGGCCTCCATCGTCTTCACCGACGGCCGCCAGATAGGCGCCACGCTGGACCGAAACGGCCTGCGTCCCTCGCGCTACTGCGTGACCGACGACGACCTGGTCATCATGGCCTCGGAATCGGGCGTGCTGCCGATTCCCGAGCACAAGATCGTGCGCAAGTGGCGTTTGCAGCCCGGCAAGATGTTCCTGATCGACCTGGAACAGGGCCGCATGGTCGATGACGAGGAAATCAAGGCCACGCTGGCGCACAGCAAGCCCTACAAGCAGTGGATCGAGAATCTGCGCATCAAGCTCGACGACGTGGCCGGCAAGGCTGCCAAGCCCGTCGCGGCCGCCGCGCCTGCCTCCGACATTCCCCTGCTCGATCGCCAGCAGGCCTTCGGCTACACCCAGGAAGACATCAAGTTCCTGATGTCCCCCATGGCCGCCAACGGCGAGGAAGCCACCGGCTCCATGGGCAACGACAGTCCGCTGGCCGTACTGTCCAACAAAGACAAGCCGCTCTATAACTACTTCAAGCAGCTGTTCGCGCAGGTGACCAACCCGCCTATCGACCCGATACGCGAAGCCATCGTGATGTCGCTGGTGTCCTTCATCGGCCCCAAGCCCAACCTGCTGGACATCAACCAGGTCAACCCGCCCATGCGGCTGGAAGTCAGCCAGCCGGTGCTTAACGTGGCCGACATGCAAAAGCTGCGCGACATCGAGGCGCACACCCAGGGCAAGTTCAAGAGCTACACCCTGGACATCACCTACCCGCTGGCCTGGGGCCACGAGGGCGTGGAGGCCAAGCTGGCCTCGCTGTGCGCCGAAGCGGTTGACGCGATCAAGGACGGCAAGAACATCCTGATCGTGAGCGACCGCGGCATCAGCGCCACGCAGGTTGCCATCCCGGCCCTGCTGGCCCTGTCGGCCATTCACCAGCACCTGGTCAAGGAAGGCCTGCGCACCACGGCCGGCCTCGTGGTGGAAACCGGCTCCGCCCGCGAGGTGCACCACTTCGCCGTGCTGGCCGGCTACGGCGCCGAAGCCGTGCACCCCTACCTTGCCATGGAAACCCTTGCCGAGCTGTCCAAGGGCCTGCCGGGCGAGCTCAGCACCGACAAGGCTGTGTACAACTACACCAAGGCCATCGGCAAGGGCCTGTCCAAGATCATGTCCAAGATGGGCGTGTCCACCTACATGAGCTACTGCGGCGCCCAGCTCTTCGAGGCCATAGGCCTGAACCGCGACACCGTGGCCAAGTTCTTCACCGGCACCGCCAGCCAGGTCGAGGGCATGGGCGTGTTCGAGATCGCCGAGGAAGCGCTGCGCATGCACCGCGCCGCTTTCGGCAACGACCCGGTGCTGGCCAACATGCTGGATGCCGGCGGTGAATACGCCTGGCGGGTGCGCGGCGAAGACCATATGTGGACGCCGGACGCGATCGCCAAGCTGCAGCATTCCACGCGTTCCAACAACTGGAACACCTACAAGGAATACGCCCAGCTGATCAACGACCAGAACCGCCGACACATGACGCTGCGCGGCCTGTTCGAGTTCAAGATCGACCCGTCCAAAGCCATCCCGATCGACGAGGTCGAACCGGCCAAGGAAATTGTCAAGCGCTTTGCCACCGGCGCCATGTCGCTGGGCTCCATCAGCACCGAGGCCCACGCCACGCTGGCCGTTGCTATGAACCGCATAGGCGGCAAGAGCAACACGGGCGAGGGCGGTGAAGACCCGAACCGTTATCGGCAAGAGCTCAAAGGCATTCCGATCAAGAAGGGCGAGACGCTCAAAAGCGTGATCGGCCCGAAACAGGTCGAGGTCGACCTGCCTCTGCAGGACGGCGACTCGCTGCGCTCGCGCATCAAGCAGGTGGCCTCGGGACGCTTCGGCGTCACGGCCGAATACCTGGTGTCAGCCGACCAGATCCAGATCAAGATGGCCCAGGGCGCCAAGCCGGGCGAGGGCGGCCAGCTGCCCGGCGGCAAGGTCAGCGAGTACATCGGCCAGCTGCGCTACTCGGTGCCCGGCGTCGGTTTGATCTCGCCGCCGCCGCACCACGACATCTATTCGATCGAGGACCTGGCCCAGCTGATCCACGACCTGAAGAACGTTAACCCGCGCGCCAGCATCAGCGTCAAACTGGTCAGCGAAGTCGGCGTCGGCACCATCGCGGCCGGCGTGGCCAAGGCCAAGTCCGACCACGTGGTGATCGCCGGCCATGACGGCGGCACGGGCGCTTCGCCCTGGTCGTCCATCAAGCATGCAGGATCGCCCTGGGAAATCGGCCTGGCCGAAACCCAGCAGACCCTGGTGCTGAACCGCCTGCGCGGCCGCATCCGCGTGCAGGCCGACGGCCAGATGAAAACCGGCCGCGATGTCATCATCGGCGCGCTGCTGGGCGCCGACGAATTCGGCTTCGCGACCGCACCGCTGGTAGTCGAGGGTTGCATCATGATGCGCAAATGCCACCTCAACACCTGCCCGGTCGGCGTGGCCACGCAGGACCCGGTGCTGCGCCAGAAATTCAGCGGCAAGCCCGAGCACGTGGTCAACTACTTCTTCTTCGTCGCCGAAGAAGCCCGCCAGTTGATGGCGCAGCTCGGCGTGCGCAAGTTTGACGAGCTCATTGGCCGCGCCGACCTGCTGGACACGCAAAAAGGCATTGAACACTGGAAGGCCCGCGGCCTGGATTTCAGCCGCCTGTTCTACCAGCCCAATGTGCCCGCCGACGTGCCGCGCCTGCATGTCATGGAGCAGGACCACGGGCTGGCAAAAGCGCTGGACGTGCGCCTGATCGAAAAATCCAAGGCCGCGATTGAAAAGGGCGAAAAAGTCCAGTTCATCGAAGTCGCGCGCAACGTCAACCGCACCGTGGGCGCCATGCTGTCGGGCGAACTGACGCGCCACCACCCGCAGGGCCTGCCCGACGACACGCTGCGCATACAGCTTGAAGGCACGGGCGGCCAGTCCTTCGGCGCCTTCCTGGCCAAGGGCATCACCATGTACCTGATTGGCGACGCCAACGACTACACCGGCAAGGGCCTGTCGGGCGGGCGCATCGTGGTGCGCCCCAGCATAGACTTCCGCGGCGACGCGGTGAAGAACACCATCGTCGGCAACACCGTGCTCTACGGCGCGA
>Ga0102589_1000710_pt1 | contig 58657 bp, 54 predicted proteins | sample AraplaMF_Col_mLB_FD_76858 | JGI IMG/M metagenome (GOLD analysis project Ga0102589, IMG submission 76858) | Arabidopsis root microbial communities from the University of North Carolina, USA - plate scrape MF_Col_mLB | ecosystem: Host-associated > Plants > Roots > Endosphere | place: USA...
TGCCGTCGTGCACGTCGCCGATGTACATGCCCGGACGCTTGCGCACGGCTTCCAGACCACGCAGCACGGTGATCTTGCTGGAGTCGTAGGTCTGGGGGACGGCAGGGGTCGAAGCGGCGGACGGATCTTGCGAGGGATCGTGCTCGATGTGGGTCATTCGGCGACAGGCTCCGTCGACGCGTGGCGAGGCCAGCGTCGAGACACATTAGCTATTCAAACCGGGAGTATAACAGCCCGGAATTCGGACATTGCGGACAGTGGCTGACCCGTCATCCATGGTCGGGACGGGCGTTCCTCAGCGGGTCGGGACCGCCCCATGTTCCACGTGGAACCGATGCACCGGAACGTCCAGCGAAAGTCCGGGCGGGGCTTCGGTGCCGGTGATGAAGACCTGGGCACCGCTGGCCTGAAGGCGCGCCAGCACCCTTCCTTGATGGTGGCGATCGAGCTCGGACGCAAGGTCGTCCAAGGCCACCACGGGCCATTCGCCCTGGATCTGGTCGTGGTGTTCAGCCTGGGCGAGCAGGGCCGCCAAGGCGGTGAGTTTGGATTGCCCGCGCGAGAGGGCTTCGCGGCCCGGCAGATTGCCGAACACGACCCGCCAGTCGGCACGATGCGGCCCTACGGAGGTGTAGCCGGCGCCCAGGTCCCGCTCGCGGGCAAGCAGGAGGGCATCGGCAAGGGACATCTCCTCGCGGCGCCAGCCCGGGGCGTACTCCAGCCGGCTTTCGCCGAGCGCGGGGGCGAGATCAGCCAGTAACGGTTCGAAGCGCTGCTGCAGCAGGTCCAGATAGCGCTCCCGGAAGCGGCTGAGGGGCTCACCGGCCTCCGCCAGCTCGTGATCCCAGGCGCCGAGCTGGGCGTCGCGCGCCCGGGCCTTGAGCAGGGCGTTGCGCTGCTTCAAAGCCCGGCTGTAGCGGCGCCAGACGGGAAGGAAGTCGTGTTCCACGTGGAACAGACCCCAATCGAGGTAGCGACGGCGGGACTCGCCACCGCCGGTGATCAGCGCATGGCTCCCGGGTTCGAAGGTCACGACGGCGAGCGCGGCGCACAGATCGCCGAGCTGGGCTACGCCCGCACCGTCGAGGCGTCCCGTCCAGTCCTGTCCGGTATGGCGGAGGCCCGCCTTGCGGGTGCGCTCATCGACCGCGCCCCGACCGGCCTTTTCCCGCCACTCGACAAACACTTCGAGCCCGGTATCACCGGCGCGGATCAGCCCATCGCGGACACGGCCCCGAAAACTGCGTCCGTAGGCCATGAGATGCAGGGCTTCCAGCACACTCGTCTTGCCCGCGCCGTTGTCCCCCGTGATGAGGTTCAGGCCGGGAGCGGGGTCGAGGCGGAGTTCCTGGAAGCGGCGCAGATGGCGCAGCTCGAGTCGGGTGACGTGCATCGCGGCAAGTTTAGCGGACCGCTAAAACAAAACGCCCGGCACATGGCCGGGCGTCGATGTTCCACGTGGAACGGAACCGGATCAGAGACGCAGCGGCATCACGACGTGGCGGCAACGATCATTCGCCGCCTCGCGCACCAGCGCGGACGAGTTGGCGTCGCGCAGCATGATCACGACGTGTTCGTCCTTCAGCGCGGTCAGCGCGTCTAGCAGGTAGTTCACGTTGAAGCCGACGGCGAGATCGTCGACGCGCGTATCGGCTTCGACTTCTTCCTGCGCTTCTTCCTGCTCCGGGTTGTGAGCGCTGATCTTCAGCTGGCCCGGAGACACTTCGAGGCGGACGCCGCGGTACTTCTCGTTCGACAGGATCGCCGCACGCTGGAGCGATGCGCGCAGTACTTCGCGATCTATGCGGACTTCGCGGTCGGCGCCGATCGGAATCACGGCCTCGTAATCCGGGAAGCGACCGTCGATCAGCTTGCTGGTGAAGGTGACATCGTCCCGCTTCACGCGAAGGTGGCCGCGGCCGAGTTCCAGTTCGACCTCGCGCTCGCCGCCTTCCAGCAGGCGCTGCAGTTCCTGGACACCCTTGCGAGGCACGATCAGCTGGCGCTTGGTCTGGGCACCGTTCTCCAGCGGCGATTCACACAGCGCGAGGCGATGGCCGTCGGTGGCCACGCAGCGCAGGCTGGATTCGCGCAGGTCGAACAGCAGGCCGTTGAGGTAATAGCGAACGTCCTGCTGCGCCATCGCGAAGGCCGTCCGCTCGATCAGCTCCTTCAACGCCGCTTCCGGAACGCGGACGCGCTCGTTGGCCTCGACCTCGTCGATCGACGGGAAGTCGTTGGCCGGAAGGCTGGACAGGGTGAAGCGCGACCGGCCGGCCTGCACCGTGATCTTTTCCGCCGACTGCGAGACGGTGACCTTGCTGCCGTCGGGCAGGGCGCGAACGATCTCGAACAGCTTGCGTGCCGGAATCGTGGTTTCGCCGTCCTGTGCGTCATCCACCAGAACGCGCGAGACCATCTCCACTTCCAGGTCGGTACCGGTCAGCGAGAGCTGCCCGTCCTTTACCTGCACCAGCAGATTGGCCAGAACCGGAAGGGTCTGGCGGCGCTCGACGACGTTGACGACCTGAGCGAGCGGCTTCAGAAAGACTTCGCGTTGAAGGGAAAAACGCATGCGGACCCCGTCCCCGTGCCATTACTAAGTATGTGGAATAAATCAAAAGCATGGTGGTGATGGTGTCGCCGAAAATCCGGGAAAACCATCTCAAGCCTTTGATTACGAAGATTTTTATTGCTCTTGAAACTTCGGTAGAACTGCCCTGGCAACCAGCGGACAATCTGTGGACAACTCTAGCGCACCGCCCGGGTGTCGAAACTGTCCACAGCTTGTGCCCGCACCATACACGGCTTGCCCCGTGCGGACGGGGATAAGTATGTATCGGCGGCCGCGGCTTTGCGCTGGCCGCCGGTGCATCACTCGCTGAGCTTGCGGATGAGTTTGTCCCAGTCCTCGCGCAGCTTGCCGTCGGTCTCCATCAGGGTGCGGATCTGGCGGCATGCATGCAGCACGGTGGTGTGGTCGCGGCCGGCGAACGCGTCGCCGATCTCCGGCAGGCTGTGTTCGGTCAGTTCCTTGGCCAGCGCCATCGCCATCTGGCGCGGACGCGCCAGCGAGCGCGTGCGGCGCTTGGACAGCAGGTCCTTCATCTGCAGGCCGTAGTAGTCGGCCACGGTCTTCTGGATGTTCGGGATGCCGATCGCCTGCTGCTGCGCGCGCAACAGGTCGCGCAGCGTTTCCTGCGCGAACTCCACCGTGATCGCGCGGCCGGTGAAGTTGGCGCGCGCGGCGAGCGTGTTGAGCGCGCCTTCGAGATCGCGCACGTTGCTGCGCATCTTCTTGGCGAGCAGGAACGCGACTTCCTCGGGAATGTGCGCGCCGCGCTCGCGCGCCTTGGAGAGCACGATCTGCGCGCGCGTCTCGAAGTCCGGCGGCTCGATCGCCACGCTCAGGCCCCAGGCCAGGCGCGATTTCAGGCGCGGTTCCAAGCCTTCGACTTCGCGCGGGTAACGATCGCAGGTCAGGATGATCTGCTGCTTGCCGTCGAACAGCGCGTTGAAGGTGTGGAAGAACTCCTCCTGCGTGCGGTCCTTGCCGGCGAAGAACTGGATGTCGTCGATCAACAGCGCGTCGACCTGCTGGAACTGGCGCTTGAACGCATCCATCGTCTTGTCCTGCAGCGACTTCATCATCGCGCTGAAGAACTGCTCGCTGCGCAGGTAGAGCACCCGCATGTTCGGATTGGCTGCGCGCATCGCGTTGCCGGCGGCGAACATCAGGTGCGTCTTGCCCAGGCCCGTACCGCCGTACAGCAGCAGCGGATTGTGCGCACGATCGCCCGGCTTGAGCGAGGCCTGCCACGCGGCGGCGCGGCCAAGCTGGTTGCTGCGGCCTTCGACGAAGTTCTCGAAGGTGTAGTGGTTGTCCAGGTGGCCGTTGAACGGCTCGCTGGGCGTGGCGCGTGCGGGCGCCACGAATGCTGCCGCGACGGCTTCGGGAACCGGCGCCGCGGCGCGCGGCAGCGAGCCGATCTCCAGGCTCACCTCGCCGCTGCCGGCGAAGTACGCCAGCAGCTCGCGGATGCGCGGCAGGTAGCGCTCGCGGACGTGTTCGACCACGAACGCGTTGGGCGCGTACAGCACGGTCTTGTCGTCGCGCTGGGTCGCCTGCAGGGGTTTGAGCCAGGTGTGGATATCCTCGGCCGGGAGTTCGGCTTCAAGGCGTTCGAGGCAGCGGGGCCAGGCATCCATCGGTTCGGGAATCTTCGTCTGTTGTGCGACCGATGCCGGAAGCACCGGTAAACCGCGGCGAAAAGCGTCCCGCCGCGCGATGTGCGGATCGCGGCGAACGGGTCGGGGGGTGTGGGCAGACTATCACCGGGACCGGGCGCGGAACAGGACTTGTCCACAGGTGAATTAACAGGTAGTCCACAGGGCTTGCCCGCATCGCGGGCTGGCCCTCCCAAAGTTTGCTGCGCAAACTTCGGGCCCCGCGCATCGCTTCCACACCCCGCTTCGCTGCCGCGAAGCGCCCCCTGACTCAGGGGGCTCATGTCGCTTCGCTCGTCGCGCGACGTTGCCCTGATCGCGCCGCGCCTCTGCCAAGCAGCGTAGCCCGGGTAAGCGAAGCGCACCCGGGGCTGTCACGCATAACCCGGGTGCGCTTCGCTTACCCGGGCTACGAGGGGAGATCGCCAACGCGAGCGCGGTCGCAGGCCCGTAACGTTGGGCCACATGGGTTGCGCTGTTACCATTCGCCGCCGCCGTGCCGGATCTTCGACCGCAACACCGGTCGCCCAACGTCGCGCCTCGCCGCCCAATGCGGCCTTTTCTCCGCGCCAGTTGACTGCCCCTGCAAAGCGGCGCATAATCTCCAGTCTTTTCCGTCGTTTACGCATAGAGCCGGACCATGGCCACCAAGCGCACCTACCAGCCCAGCAACCTCAAGCGCAAGCGCGACCACGGCTTCCGTGCCCGCATGGCGACCGCCGATGGCCGCAAGATCCTTGCCCGTCGTCGCGCCAAGGGCCGCAAGCGTCTTTGCGCCTAAGCGTCGCTGCTGCCGCATCGCGCGGCAGCCGTGCACCGGCCCTCGCCGGTAGCTCCAGATGACGTCGGCCCGCTTCCCGCGTAGTGCGCGGGTTCGCGCGAAGCCCGATTTCGACCGCATATTCCAGCACGGACGGCGCACGGCGCTGCCCGTGCTGGCTTTGCATTGGCTTCCTGGCGACGTTCCCGCTCGCCTGGGGCTGGCGGTTTCCCGCAAGGTCGACAAGAACGCCGTCGGTCGCAATCGCATCAAGCGCGTCCTCCGCGATACCTTCCGCCGCCTGCGCGGGCAACTCGCTGCGGGCGACTTCGTCGTGGTCGCTCGTCCGCCCGCGCGTCAGGCCACCGGTCCGGAACTCGTCGCCGCCTTCCAGGGTCTGCTGCAACGCAGCGGCGCCCTTGCGCCGCCTGCCGCGTTGCCCCTGTCACCGGCGACCGGCACAATGCCGGCCGCTTCCCCTTCCGCCCCTACGCCGCACGTCGAACGCGGCTGAGCCAGCCTGTCGCCCATGAACCAGACCCGTGTCTTCCTGATCTTCGCCTGGCTGATGGTGGCGACCCTGCTGTGGATGGAATGGGGCAAGGAGAAGGCCGCGCCTCCAGCACAGGCCGAGGCGACGACCATGACGACGCCTGGCGCCGATGTCCCCAGCGTTCCGGCACCCGATGGCGCCGCCGTGCCCTCGATTCCGGGCACCGCGACGACTCCGGCCGCCGCAGTCGCAGGCCAGACCGCCGAGGCGCCGGCAGTGACGGTCACCACCGACGTGCTCAAGGTGGTCCTCGACGGCGGCGAACTTCGCCAGGCCGATCTGCTCAAGTATCCGCAGACCGCCGATCCCGACAGCCCGCCGGTGCATCTGTTCGCGCACGACCGCACGAACTACTTCGTCGCGCGCAGCGGCTGGATCGAGCAGAACGCCGCGGGCACCCGCGCCGTCTTCGTGCCCGAAGGCCCCGCGCGCGATTTCGCGCTGGCGCCGGGTGAGCGCAACGTCGTGGTGCCGTTCGTCTGGAACGGCCCTAATGGCGTGACCATCCGCCGCACCTACACCTTCACCCGTGGCGACTACGCAGTGAAGGTCAGCGACCAAGTGGTCAACGCGGGCACGCAGCCCTGGAAGGGTTTCGTCTATCGCGAGCTCAGCCGCGTCCCGCGCGCGCTCGTGAAGAAGGGCCCGATGAACGCCGAGCAGTACAGCTTCCAGGGCGCCGCCTGGTACACGCCGGCCGACAAGTACGAGCGCCGCAAGTACGACGACTTCGCCGGCGACGGCCCGCTCGACAAGGAAAGCACGGGCGGCTGGATCGGCATGCTGCAGCATCATTTCTTCGGCAGCTGGATCCCGCAGACCGACCAGCCGGCGCTGTTCTCGCTCAGCCAGCTCGATGGTCGCTACACGATTTCCGCCAAGGGCCCGGCGTTCGACGTCGCGCCCGGCACGAAGGTGGAAACGTCCGCACGGTTGTGGGCCGGCCCGAAGCTGGTCAAGGCGATCGAAGCCCAGCACGTGCCGGGTCTGGATCGTGCCATCGACTTCAGCCGCTTCAGCATCATGGCGACCATCGCCGGCTGGTTGTTCTGGGTGCTGGAAAAGATCTACGGCCTGGTCGGCAACTGGGGCTGGTCGATCGTCGGCCTGGTGTTGCTGATCAAGCTTGCGATGTACCCGCTGTCGGCCGCGCAGTACAAGTCGATGGCGAAGATGCGCAAGTTCCAGCCGCGCATGGCGCAGCTCAAGGAGCGCTACGGCGACGACAAGCAGAAGCTCCAGATGGCGATGATGGAGCTGTACAAGAAGGAAAAGATCAACCCGGTCGGCGGCTGCCTGCCGATCCTGCTGCAGATGCCGATCTTCCTGGCGCTGTACTGGATGCTGTCGGAATCGGTCGAACTGCGCCACGCGCCGTGGATCGGCTGGATCACCGACCTGACCTCGCGCGATCCGTTCTTCGTGCTGCCGGTGATCAACGTCGCGATCATGTGGTTCACGCAGAAGTTGAACCCGACCACCGGCATGGATCCCATGCAGGCGAAGATGATGCAGTTCATGCCGCTGGTGTTCGGCGTGATGTTCGCCTTCTTCCCGGCCGGCCTGGTGCTCTACTGGGTTACCAACGGCGCGCTGGGCCTGCTCCAGCAGTGGTGGATGATCAAGAAGTACAGCGAAGCACCGGCCAAGGCGTAATACGCCAAGCCGCATCGCACGAAAGCCCGCCGAATGGCGGGCTTTTCGTTGGGAGATCCGAAGAGCGCAACGCCGCCGTTCGGAAGAAATCTCCGGCAGACCCGCAAATCGCGCGGCATGATGCGCGCACCGGAAAACGTCGACACAGGCACAGGGAAGAGGATGTACTCACGCAACGTCACGCTCGCCGCCTTCCTCTCGCTGGGCTTGTTGCTCACAGCCTGCAATGGCGAGCACGCCACGAGCGGGGCGCAGCAAACCGGCAGCGGACAAACCGCGCCGAAATCGCCGGCGGGTCAGAGCCAAACGCACGCGATCCACGAAGCGCTGCTCGCCCAGCTGGCCAACCATCGCCGCATCATCGTGCTGCTCGCCGACGACAAGTCGCTGGCACCAGCCACGCGCCAGAGCGCCAGCGCGATCGGGCAGACGCTGTTCCACGAAAACCTCGAACGCCGCGATCGCATCGGCGAGCAGTTCGGCAAGCTCCTCGCCACGAAGGACGCGACGCGCTTCGACGCGATCGCCACGGAAATCGACTTCATCGAATCCGCGCCGGAGATGTACGACGCCGATCGCCTCGCCTTCGTCGAAGTGCTGCGCGACCTGCACGACCGCCTCGGCAGCGAAACCTCCCTGCCGGCCATCAAGCTGCGCCAGCGCATCGCGCAGGACCTCGACGCGCTGGCGGAAATCGAACGCAACTACAGCCGCGAGATCGCCGACATCTTCGGGCGCTTCGGCACGCGCGCCATCGAGCTCAAGCGCGAGAAGTGGAACGACTACCTCGCGCACCTTCGCAAGCTGTACGACCGCGACGCGCTTCTGCGCGAGCACGGCGTGATCGAGCCTTACCCGATGTCGCTGAAGGACAGCGATCGGGAGATCTTCGGCCGAGACCTGCCGCCCAAGACCGTCGTGCTCACGTTCGACGACGGCCCGCATCGCGCGTACACCGAGGAAATCACCGCGATCCTGAAGCGCTACGACGCGCCGGCGACCTTCTTCGAGGTGGGCCGGAACCTGGGCAGCGTCGATGCGAACGGAAAGCCGACACTCGGCCCGATGGCTTCGCTCAGCCGCGACCTGATCGAACAGGGCTACACCGTCGGCAACCACAGCCTTACACATGCACAGCTCTCGCGCGAAACCGGCGCCGCGCTGCGCAGCCAGATCCTCGATACCGACACGCTGCTGCGCGACATCGATGCCAAGCGCGCACCGCTGTTCCGCTTCCCGTACGGCGCACGCAACGCCGAAGGCCTGCAGATCCTGGGCGAGGCGAAGTTGAAGTCGGTGATGTGGAACATCGACTCGCTCGACTGGGCCGATCCGGTGCCCGACTCCATCGCGCAGCGCGTGCTCGAACAGGTGCACGCGCAGCAGCGCGGCATCGTGCTTTTCCACGACATCCACGAGCGCACCGTCAAGGCGCTGCCGACGATCCTCGACCGCCTCGTTGCCGAAGGCTATCGCTTCGCCGCATGGAACGGCCGCGATTTCAGCGCCGCGAGCGAACCGGCTGCGCAGCAGACCGTCACCACCGGCTACGACCAGTCGTGGGCGATCGTGATCGGCGTCGACGATTACGCACGCTGGCCCAAGCTCGGCTACGCCGCCAACGATGCGCAAGCCATCGCCGACACGCTGCGCACGCAGTTCGATTTCCCGTCGTCGAACGTGATCGTGCTGAAGAACGGCGAGGCGACGCGCAACAACATCCTCGCCGCCTTCCACGACCGCCTCGCGCACGGCGGACTTGGGCGCAACGATCGCGTCTTCGTGTTCTTCGCCGGCCACGGCGCGACGCAGCGCCTCGCATCGGGTCGCGAGCTGGGCTACATCATTCCGGTGGACTCCGATCCCGATCGTTTCGCCAGCGACGCGATCGCGATGAGCGACATCCAGAACATCGCCGAAAGCCTGCCGGCCAAGCATGTCCTGTTCGTGATGGACGCGTGCTACAGCGGCCTGGGCCTCACGCGCGGCGCGGGCAGCACGGCCTTCCTTCGCGAAAACGCGCGCCGCACCGCGCGCCAGATGCTCACCGCCGGCGGCGCCGACCAGCAGGTCGCCGACAGCGGGCCGGATGGGCATTCGGTGTTCACCTGGGTCCTGCTGCAGGCGCTGGGCGGGCAGGGGGATCTCAACGGCGACGGCCTCATCACCGGCACGGAACTGGCGGCGTATGTCGCGCCTACCGTGTCGGGCATCTCGCAGCAGACGCCGGCATTCGGTTCGTTGCCCGGCTCGCAGGGTGGCGAGTTCGTATTCCAGATTCCGCATCGCGAGGAGTTCCTCACCGCGAACACGCAACAGTTCTCCAGCGACGCGATCGACCTCAACCGTCAGGTGGAAGCCGTGCGTCCTGCCGACGATGCGAAGCCGGTGGTCGTCACGAACCTGCAAGGCGCACAGGAAAAGCTCGTCGTGCCGGCCGCGGGCGCCGTTTCCGATCGCGAACGCGCGCAGCGCGCCAACGATCGCGGCCTGCAGCTGTACAAGGAGAAGCGCTACGCGGAGGCCGAAGCCGAATTCACCGAAGCCCTGAAACTTCGACCGGATTTCGCGCTGGCGGCGAACAACCTCGGCTTCCTCTATTACCGCCAGGGACGCTACCCGCAGGCGGCGCGCTGGCTGGAAAACACGCTGAAGATCGACCCCTCACGCGCGGTGGCCTATCGCAACCTTGGCGATGCCTATCGCCAGCTCGGCGACAAGGAAAAGGCGGCACGCGCGTATCGTACGTACCTGGAGCTGCAACCGGCCGGCGCCGCCGCGACCGAAGTCAACGAGCAGTTGAGGACGATGTGACCACGCACCTGCCGCACGAACCCGATCGCGACACCATCGCCGCGATAGCCACCGCGCCCGGCGCGGGCGGCGTCGGCATCGTGCGGCTTTCGGGTCCGCGTGCGCGCTTCATCGCGCAGGCGCTGATCGCGCGCGAACTCGCACCGCGTCAGGCGCATTACGTGCGTTTCCGCGACGAGGGCGGCGATACGATCGACGACGGCATCGCGTTGTATTTCGCCGCGCCCGCGAGCTACACCGGCGAGGATGTCGTCGAACTGCAGGCGCATGGCAGTCCCGCCGTGCTGCACGAACTCGTCGCGCGTTGCGTCGCGCTCGGTGCGCGTCGCGCACGACCCGGTGAATTCAGTGAGCGGGCCTTCCTCGAAGGTCGCCTCGATCTCGCGCAGGCCGAAGCCGTCGCCGACCTGATCGCCGCCGCCGATGTACGCGCCGCCCGCGCCGCGCGTCGTGCGCTGGACGGCGAGTTCTCGCGTCGCGTCGAAGCCATCGGCGACGAACTGCTCGCGATCCGCGTGCATGTCGAAGCGGCGATCGATTTCGCGGACGAACCCATCGACACGCTCGGCGGAGCGCAACTGCGCGCGAGGCTGGGCGACACCGCGATCGCGCTCGACGAACTGCTGAAGGCCGCCGAACGCGGACGTCGCCTGCGCGATGGTCTGCACGCCGTCATCGTCGGGCCGCCCAACGCCGGCAAGAGTTCGCTGCTCAACGTGCTGGCCGGCAGCGACCGCGCGATCGTTACCGACATCGCCGGCACCACGCGCGACCTGTTGCACGAAACCATCCGCATCGATGGCGTCGAACTCACGCTTGTCGATACGGCCGGCCTGCGCGAAGGCGGCGATGTCATCGAGCGCGAAGGCATGCGCCGCGCGCGTGGCGAACTACAACGCGCCGACCTCGCGCTGGTGGTGCTGGACGCGCGCGATCCCGAAGGCGGACGCGCGGCCGTGAGCGATGCGATCGCCGACGTGCCGTTGCGCGTCTGGGTTCACAACAAGGCCGACCTGCTCAACGCCGACGTTCCCGAAGCGCACGACGCACTGCAGGTCTCCGCGCAAACCGGCGCCGGCATCGAGGCCTTGCACCAGCGTCTGCGCGAGCTGGCGCAGGGCAACGCCGATGCCGCCGGCGAAGGCGCGTTCACCGCACGCGCGCGTCACGTCGATGCGCTGGCGATCGCGCGCGAACACCTGGCACACGCGCGCGCGGAGCTGGATCGCGAAGCGCTCGACCTCGCTGCCGAGTCGCTGCGCCTGGCGCACGACGCGCTCGGGGAGATCACGGGCCGCGTCCATGCGGACGACCTGCTGGGCCATATCTTCTCCAGCTTCTGCATCGGCAAGTAGACCGCCACACCTTTGACGTGGATCAAGGCGCACGCCACGCGTGCGCGTGACAGTGCGCGCACTCCCCACCTCGAGTGCCGCATGCAGACCATCGAAACCGACGTGATCGTCATCGGCGCAGGCCCCGCCGGACTTTGCCTGGCGCGGGCGCTCGACGGCAGCGGCCTGCGCGTGACCGTGCTGGAACGCGAAAGCGAGGCGACGCTGCGTGCGCCGAAGTTCGATGGGCGCGAGATCGCACTGACGCAGCGCTCGGTGCGGCTGCTGCGCGACCTGGGCCTCTGGCCGAAGCTCCCGCCGGACGAATGCCATCCGCTGTGCGAAGCGCGCGTGTCCGATACGGACGTATCCACGCCGCTGCGGGTCGCCGGCGGCGACGAGCCGCTGGGCTGGCTCGTGCCCAACCACGCGATCCGCGCGGCGGCGTTCGAAACGGCGATGGATTCGCGCGACGTGGAATTGCACGCCGGTGTGCGCGTTGCGGCGGTCGAAGCCGATACGGAACACGCCCGTGTCCGCCTCGAAGACGGGCGCGAGTTCGCCGCACGTCTGGTGATCGCCGCCGACGGGCGCTTCTCCGAAACCCGTCGCGCGCTCGGCATCGCGACGCGCATGCACGACTTCGGCCGCGCGATGCTGGTCTGTCGCGTGACCCACGAACATCCGCATGAAGACACCGCCTGGGAATGGTTCGACCGCGGCCAGACGCTGGCGCGGCTCCCGCTGGGGCGCGCCGAGCCTTCCGGGCACCGATCGTCGGTCGTGCTGACGCTGCCGGCGGCGCAGATGCGCGTCGTGCAGGCGATGGACGATGCGGCCTTCGCGAGCGAGATCGCACGCCGCTTCCACGGACGGCTGGGCGCCGTGTCCGATCCCGGCGAGCGCCACGTCTACCCGCTGGTCGGCGCGTGGGCGACGCGCTTCGCCGGCACGCGCGTGGCGCTGCTCGGCGATGCGGCCGTCGGCATGCACCCGGTGACGGCGCACGGCTTCAATCTCGGCCTGCTGGGCGTGGAGCGGCTGGCCGGCGAACTGCGCCGCGCCGCGGCCGAAGGCGCGGATCCGGGCGACCCGGTGCGGCTGGCGCGCTACGACCGCGGGCATCGTCTGGCGACCGCGCCCCTGCATCTGGCCACGCGCGGCGTGGTCGCCTTGTTCACCGACGACCGCGCACCGGTTCGCGCACTTCGCGCCGGCGTGCTGCGCGCGAGCGCGGGTTTCCCGCCGTTCCGGCGGCTGCTCGCGAAATTCCTCGCCGACCGTCCCGTCGCGCCGGGCCTCGGAAAACACCGCATTACCGGCGCGCATGCGCCCGCTGAATAGGGCGATGGGCGGCCATGGAGCGCCGACCGATGGTAGGCTCGAAGGGCCGTTCGCTTGACAAACAGGGCCCGCTCACGCGATCTAGTGCCTGTGTGCTCGTGACGGCGCACTTCAGGGGAGCTTTGCCAATGACGTTCGTTAATCCACAAGACCGGCGTTCGCGCCGAGTGTCTGTCGTATCGCAGCTGTCCGTCGCGCTGGCCCTGTGCTGCGCGCTGGCGGCCTGCCAGAAAGAAGAAGCCGCCCAGCCCACCGCCGCCGCGCCGGCCGCCACCCAGGCTGCGCCTGCGGTCACGGCGGAGACCGCGGTGTCGGCCAAGGTGACGGCGCTGACCGCCGACCAGCTGCGCGAAGCGGCCCGCAAGGCGTACGCGGAAAACCGCTTGTACGCACCGGCCGAAGACAACGCGGTGGAGTACTACCTCGCGCTGCGCGACAAGGCGCCGGGGGACGCCGCCGTGTCCAGCGCGCTGACCGACCTGCTGCCGATGACGGTCATCGCCACCGAGCAGAGCGTCAATCGCGAGGACTTCGCCGAAGCCCAGCGACTGGCCGCCCTGCTCGAGAAGGCCGATGCCCAGCATCCGGCGCTGGCGCGCCTGAAGGCGAGCATCGCCGCCCAGCAGGACGCTTCGTCCAAGCGCGCCGCCCAGCAGCAGCTGACGGCCGAGGAAGAGGCCAAGAAGAAGGTCGAACTCGAGAAGAAGCGCGTCGAGGACCAGAAGAAGCAGCAGGAAGAGGCCGCGCGCCAGCTCGCCACGCAGCAGGCCGCGACCAAGCAGGCCGACGACAAGGCTGCCGCGGACAAGGCCGCTGCCGAACAGCAGCGTGCGGCCGACGCCCGCGCCGCCGAGCAGCGTGCCGCCGAAGCGCGTGCCGCCGCGGCCCGCCAGGCCGCCGCCGCCCCGGCTTCGGCCGATGCGAGCGACCTGCGACCGCTGTCGATGCCGCCGCCGCGTTACCCGCCGGAGGCCCTGCGTGCTGGCACGTCGGGTGAAGTGCAGGTCGAGTTCACCGTCGGCACCGACGGTTCGGTCACGGCCGCCCGCGTCGTTCGTTCCAACCCGGCGCGCATCTTCGACCGCGAAGCCGTCAACGCCGTTCGCAAGTGGCGCTTCCAGCCGGTCGACGCACCGGTGACGACGCGCCGCACGATCGGCTTCAACCCGCAGAGCTGATCGCCGCGCGGCGGCGAAGGTTGGGGGACTGACGCCACCGCGAGCGCTCCGCAAAGCAACGCTGTAAACGAAAGGCCCGGCGAAAGCCGGGCCTTTCTCTTTGTGGGCTTCTCGTGCGGGATGTGGCACATCGGACCTTACGGATCGCGGCGCGCTCAACTTTCGTCGTCCCGGCGAAGGCCGGGACCCAGGCCGATAGCGCGTGGGCACTCCGGTGACTTCAAAACCTCACCGTCATTCCAGCGAAAGCTGGAACCCATCGTGATCTGCGTTCCGTAGGATGGGTTTCGCAGGGCGAAACCCATCGCCCTTGCCGCTGGTTCGAGGGGAAGACCGGAGCCACATGCGCCTGCGTCGCCATGCGGAGACCGCGAGCAACAGCGCAGCGCCGTAACGCAACCGCAGGTCGCCTCCATCGCTCCGTTACCCCTACCCGGCCCGAACGCATGGCGTTCGGGCGTTCGAAGGCGCGCGAACCAATGGTTCGCAAGCAGCGCCTTCTCACCCCAACCCCTCTCGCGATGGGAGAGGGGCTCTAACGCCTTATCCCGAGATAGCCAACCGCTCCTGGTGATACCGCCTCACCGCCATGAACCACAGCAGCGCCGCGACCGCGAAACCCGTGCCTAGGTAGATGCCCCAGGTACGCATGTCGATCGCCTCGCCGCGGATCACCTTCAGCAGCATCTGGTTCTGCGCGAGGAACGGCACCATGAACTGCCATGCCTGCGTCTTCACCGGGTTCACGATCAGCGCGATCGTCGGGATCATCGGCAACAACATCAGCCACGTCATGTGGCTCTGCGCTTCCTTCAGGCTCTTCGCGGCGGCGGCCAGGCATGTCAGCAGCGTCGTGCCGATGAACACCATCGGCAGCAGGATCAGCAGGATGCGGCCGATCGACGCGAAACTCACGTCGAGCATGCGTCCCACGCCCGTGCTCATCTGCGCGCTGATCTTGAACGCCACCAGCGTGAGCAGCAGCGACAACAGCCCCATCGCGCACGCCGCGGCGATCTTGCCGCTGACGATCGCACCACGCGAAGCGGGCGTCGCGAGAAGCGGTTCCAGCGACTGCCGTTCACGCTCGCCCGCGGTGGCATCCATGATCAGGTACGCGCCACCGATGAAGGACATCAGGATCAGCAGGTAGGGCATGATCGCGGCGAGCATCAACCCGCGCTTGGCTTCCTCGGTTGCGAGGTCGCGGCTGCCGACACTCACCGCGCGCACGACCGCCGGATCGATGCCGCGCGCGAGCAGACGCAGCGAGCCGACCTGCCCGCTGTAGCCTTCCAGCGCCGCGCGCACGCGGGCACTGGGAATCTCGCTGTCGCGACGCGTCGTGTCGGCGACGATCTCCACCAGTGCCGGCTTGCCCGCGCGCCAGTCGTTCGCATACGTGGGCGCGATGCGCAGCGCGACGTCGAACTCCTGCCGCACGATCGCCGCATCGACATCGTCCGGCGCCTTCACTGCACGGATGCCCTGCGTGCCGAGGAACGCGACGAGATTCGGCGCGCGTTCGATGCCCACCGTCGGCACCTCCAGCGTGCGATCCAGCTGCGTGCGTGCGCGCGATTCGGCGAGCGAGCCCATGCCGATCATCAGCACCGGATACAGCAACGGGCCGAGCAGCAGCGCCAACGCCAGCGTGCGCCGGTCGCGCGAGATGTCGCGCAGCTCCTTGCGCATCACCGACCACATCGAAGCGAACATCCCGGGGCGATTGGTCATCGAAACGGCACTCATGCGTGCAGGCCCTCTTCCGAACCGATCGCCTTCACGAAGGCGTCCTCCAGGTTCGCCTCCCCGGTTTGTTCGCGCAGCTCATCGGCCGTGCCGGCCGCGACGACCTGGCCCTTGGCGACGATGACGATGCGATCGCACAGCGCGGCGACCTCCTGCATGATATGGCTGGAAAAGATCACGCAGCGACCCTCCGCGCGAAGCTGTTGCAGGAAGCCGCGCATCGCGCGCGTGGTCATCACGTCCAGGCCGTTGGTGGGTTCGTCGAGGATCACGTTGCGCGGGTCGTGCACGAGCGCCCGCGCGATCGCGGTCTTGGTGCGTTGTCCCTGCGAGAAACCTTCGGTGCGGCGATCGAGGATGTCGTGCATCTGCAACGCATCGGCCAGCACCTGCGTGCGCTGTTCGATGGCCTGCTTCGGCATGCCGTGCAGCTCGCCGAAATAGGCGATGTTCTCGCGCGCGGTGAGTCGCTTGTAGACGCCGCGCGCATCGGGCAGCACGCCGAGCGCGCCGCGCACCGCGGCCGGATCGCGCGCCGCATCGACGCCGTCGACCAGCACCTGTCCGGCGTCTGGCTTCATCAGCGTGTAGAGCATGCGCAGCGTCGTCGTCTTGCCGGCGCCGTTGGGGCCGAGCAGGCCGGTGATCTCGCCGTCGCGCGCGGTGAAGCGCACGCCTTCGACGGCGCGCACCACGCCGGTCGGCGTCTTGAAACTCTTGTGCAGATCCTGGGCGACGATCATTCGGTCACGGCTCCCATCCGTTGTATCCGGTGAACGGCGGCACGTAGCCGATCGAATCCAGGCAAGTGCCATCGAGCGAGTTCGCGTCGAGCGACTCGATGAACTGCCCGACGAGCTTGGGCATGCAGCCGGTGGCGCCCACGTTGTGTCCCTGTCCGCGCAGCACGAAATGACGGCCGTTCGACAGGCCCTTCAGCACGCGCTCGCCATACGCGGGCGGCGTGACGGGATCCATCTCGCCTGACATCAGCAACGCCGGGACCTTCGATGCCAGCGGCTGGCTGAACTGCGCCGGGCGCGCGCCATGCGGCCACGCCTTGCAGGCGGCGAAGGACGCCGGGCCCGTTTCGGCGCCGAGTACGGTGTTGGCGTCCGCGGGATCGGGCGTATAGCGATCGGCGTCTTCGGCGCAGATCACCGACCACTGCATCGCAAGCGACATCTGTCCGTCCATGTTGCGCGTGACCAGCTGCGCCAGCGCCATCAGCGGCGCGTATTCGCCGCGGTCGGCGTCGTCGATCACCACCGGCATCAGCGACATCATCTGCGGCAGGTAGGAGAACATGTGCGCGAGGCCGACGACGGTGCCGGCGGTGAGCGTGTCGCGGCGACGCTGCGCGGTGGCCGGATCGCGGAAATCGACCTGCACCGGCGCGGTTTCCAGTCTTTCCTTCAAGCCGCGCAACTGCGTGCGCAGGTCGCGTGGGTAGCGCTCGCGGCAGGTCGGCAGCGACTGGCAGTGCGCCGACTGGAGTTCGAGCGCGCGCTCGAACGTGCGCGCGAACTCGCCACCGACGACCAGATCGTTCGGCGCGACACCATCGAGTACCAGCGAGCGCGTATGCGTCGGATACTTCGCCGCGTACTGCTGCGCCACCCGCGTGCCGTACGAAACGCCCACCAGGTTGACCTGCGCGACGCCGAGTGCGGCACGCACCGCGTCCAGATCGCCGATGGCCTGCGTCGTCGTGTAGAAGCGCGGATCGGCCTTGCCTTCCAGCGCTTTCGCGCAGCGGGCCGCGTACGCGGTGAGGGCACCGGTGTCCGCTTCCTCCTGCGCCGCGAGCTTCAGCTCGGTGCCGTTGCCATCGCGGCAGATAAGTGGGCTGAGCTTGCCGGTTCCGCGCTGGTCGATCAGCACGATGTCGCGATGCTTGCGGACCTCGCGCAGGGCGATATCGACTTCGGTTGCGTATTCGGTGGCCGCCTGCCCTGGGCCGCCGGCGAGGAAGAACACCGGATCCGGCGCCGTCGTTCCCTTGTCGCTGGCTGGTAGCCACGCGATGTTGAGCGGTATCTTGCGACCGTGCGGTTGCCCCGGGTTTTCCGGCACGTCCAGCCGCGCGCATTGCGCATTGATGCTGGAGGAGGCAAGCGCGCCGGAAATGGTGCAGGGTTCGAACGCGATGGAGCCGAACATGCGGCGTCCTGCATCGGCGTTCTGTCGCGATCCCGCGGCTTCGTTGCCTGGGGTGCAGGCGGTGAGACAACACAACGCCGCAAGCGCGGCGATCCATGCAGGGCAGGTACGCATCGGGTCCCTCGTGCGACGTGGAAGCCGCCAGCATGCCAGAGGCGTCGGGGAGTTGGATTGCATCGGGTGAGGCGCTTGGGTCACGGAGCGCACGTCCGGATATCACGTCATTCCAGCGAAAGCTGGAACCCATCTGGATTTTCGTAGCCCGGGTAAGCGAAGCGCACCCGGGGCCTGCCACGGACTGCTGAGCCAAGCGCGAGAGAAGATTCGCAGAATTTGGAGCAACGCCGCAGCGCTGTACCGAAACGACCGTTCACCATCGCCGCTTCGTTACCTCACCCCAACCCCTCTCCCGATGGGTGAGGGACTCGACAACCGTCACCCATGCAAAGGCCGCGACCTGCACCGTCACCCCAACGGAACAGCGCCCTACTTGCTGCTGACGTACTTCTCGCGCCGGACCTGCGGCACCGGAAGCCCATAGCCCTTCAGCGCCTCGAAACACGCATCGACCATGTTCGGATTGCCGCACAGGTAGGCAATGTCGCCGGCCGCGTCCGGCGCGAACTCGGCAAGGAACTGCTGCACATACCCGTGACGCACGTCGGCATGCGCGTGCGGCGAATCCGCGCCCGGCAGCTCGCGCGAGAAGCACGGCACGAAGCGGAAGTGATCCGGGTACTTGTTCGCGAACGCGCGGAACTCGTCGCCGTACAGCAGTTCGTCGGTATTGCGCGCGCCGAACAGCAGCACCACCTGCACGCCGCGCTCGCGGATCAGCGCGTCCAGCTGCGGCAGCATCGCGCGGTACGGCGTGACGCCGGTACCGGTGGCGATCAGCAGGTAACGGGAGTTCGCATCGCCCGGCATCAGGCAGAAACGGCCGAACGGACCGCTCGCATCCACGCGGCCGTCGTCCTCCAGACCTTCGAACAACGCCGTCGCCGCGCCGCCGGGTACGTAGCTCACGGCGATTTCCACCGCCTCGCCCGGGCCCAGCGCGTGGTCGTGGATGGTCGCCAGCGAATAGCTCCGCTTGGTCGCGGTGCCGTCGGCGTACTGGAAATGCACCTGGATGAACTGGCCGGGGATGAAATCCAGCGGCTGGCCGTCGTCGCGCACGAACGTGTAGTGGCCCACGGACGGGGCCAGCATGCGGCGGGAAACGAGTTTGAGCGGGAAGTGCTGGATGGCCACGGCGTTACCAGGCGTGAAACAGGGATCTTGCTGCAACAGTGTGTGGCCGGAGCGCCCACACGCGGGCGCCTATACTACCGTCTATCGCCGCGACGCCGCGGCGCAGGCCTTCACCGATGACCCCTGCAAACGCATCCACGTCCGCTTCACCGGGCGCTCCCGCCCTCTCCGTCCGCGACCTTCGCAAGACCTACGACGCCGGCCCCAACAAGCAGGGCGTCCAGGCCCTGAAGGGCGTGTCGCTCGACGTCGCGCCCGGCGATTTCTTTGCGCTGCTCGGCCCCAACGGCGCCGGCAAGAGCACGCTGATCGGCATCGTCAGTTCGCTGGTGAACCTCAGCGAAGGCCAGGTCTCGATCTTCGGCGTCGACCTCGCACGCAACCGCGACGCGGCGATGCGCCTGATCGGCCTGGTGCCGCAGGAACTGAACTTCAACATGTTCGAGAAGCCGGTCGACATCCTCGTCAACTTCGCCGGCTTCTATGGCGTGCCGCGCGAGGAAGCGCTGCGCCGCGCCGAAATCGAGCTCAAGCGCGCGCATCTGTGGGAGAAAGCGACGGTGATGAGCCGCACGCTCTCCGGCGGCATGAAGCGCCGTTTGATGATCGCCCGCGCGATGATGACGCAGCCCAGGCTGCTGATCCTCGACGAACCCACCGCCGGCGTCGATATCGAGATCCGCCGCGGCATGTGGAAAACGCTGAAGGAGATCAACGCCGCCGGCACGACGATCATCCTCACCACGCATTACCTGGAGGAAGCGGAAAGCCTGTGCCGCAACCTCGCCATCATCGATCGCGGCCGCATCGTCGAGCAGGGTCCCATGAAGGCGTTGCTGGCCAAGCTCGACGTCGAAGGCTTCCTGCTCGACATCGACGGCACGCTGCCCGCGCAGTTGCCGCAGATCGAAGGCACCACGCTGACCGCGACCGACGACCACACGCTCGACATCGAGATGCCGCGCGCGATGGACCTCAACCGCGTGTTCGCCGTGCTCGGCGATGCGGGCATCCGCGTGCGTTCGATGCGCACCAAATCCAACCGCCTTGAAGAGCTGTTCGTGCGCCTCACCGGCGAGAACGCACAAGACGGCACCACGCAGGCGCCGCCGGAGCAGGTGGCATGAACGACATGACGAAGACCTATCTGGATATGTCCCCCACGCAACGCAATTTCGTCGCGCTGGGCACGATCGTGCGCCGCGAAGTGAACCGCATCCTGCGCATCTGGGGCCAGACGCTGGTGCCCCCGGCGATCACGATGACGCTGTACTTCCTGATCTTCGGCGGCCTCATCGGCTCGCGCGTGGGTTCGATGGACGGCATCAAGTACATGGATTTCATCGTCCCCGGCCTGGTGATGATGAGCGTGATCCAGAACAGTTACGGCAACATCTCGTCCTCCTTCTTCGGCGCGAAGTTCGGCCGCCACGTCGAGGAACTGCTGGTCAGTCCGATGCCGAGCTGGGTGATCCTCACCGGTTACGTCGCCGGCGCCGTGCTGCGCGGGCTGATGGTGGGCGCGATCGTGCTGGTCATCGCGATGTTCTTCACCAAGGTTCGCCTGCCGCATCCGCTGATCACGCTGACCACGGTGATCCTGGGCGCGACGATCTTTTCGCTCGCAGGCTTCGTCAACGCGGTGTACGCGAAGAAGTTCGACGACATCGCGATCGTGCCGACCTTCATCCTCACGCCGCTGACGTACCTGGGCGGCGTGTTCTATTCGGTGAAGCTGCTGCCGCCGTGGGCCGAGGCGATGACGCACGCGAACCCGATCTTCTACATGGTCAACGCGTTCCGCTACGGCCTGCTCGGCGTGTCGGACGTGCCGATCTGGGTGGCGTACGCGTTGATGCTGGCGTTCGTCGCCGCGCTGGCGAGCCTCGGCCTGTGGCTGCTCAAGCGCGGCGTCGGCCTGCGCAGCTGATGCGCATCCTCGTGCTCGGCGCCGGCGGTACCGGCGGCTATTTCGGCGGACGACTCGCGCAATCGGGCGCGGATGTCACCTTCCTGGTGCGCCCCGCTCGCGCGGCGCAGCTGGATGCGCAGGGACTACAGATCCGCAGTCCGCTCGGCGATGCGGACCTGCGTGTGGCGCACGTCACTGCCGATGGATTGTCCGCGCTGGCCAGTGCGCAGCCGTTCGACATGGTGCTGCTGAGCTGCAAGGCGTACGACCTGGACAGCTCGATGGATGCGATCGCACCGGCCGTCGGCGCGGACACCTGGGTGCTGCCGATCCTCAACGGCCTGCGTCACTACGCGCCGCTGGACGAACGCTTCGGCGCGGAGCGTGTGGTCGGCGGCCTGTGTTTCATCAGCGCGATGAAGGGCGCCGATGGCGAAGTGCGTCATCTCGGCCAGCCGGCTTCGATCACCTTCGGCGAGCGGGTGCACGGAGCCGATAGCGCACGGACCGCCGCGTTCGCCGCGTTGTGCGCGCGGGCGAACATCGACCACGTCCGCTCGATGCGCATCGCGCGCGACCAGTGGACCAAGTTCACCTTCCTCGCGACGCTCGCTGCCGCGACCTGCACGATGCGCGCGCCAGTGGGCCGCATCGTCGCCGCGCAGGGCGGCGACGCGTTCGTCCGTGCGCTGTATGCCGAATGCCTTGCCGTCGCGCGCGCCGAAGGCGAGCCGATCGACGAGGCCGCACAGCAGACCGCGCTGGCCACGCTCACCGCGCCGGGTTCGCCATTGAAGGCCTCGATGCTCCGCGACCTGGAAGCGGGGCAGGCGGTGGAGGCCATGCAGATCGTGGGCGACATGTTCCTGCGCGCGCGGGCCGCCGGGATGGACGCGCCGATGCTGGGAGCGGCGTGGGTGCATCTGCAGGCGTACGAGAGCGGCCGCGCGGCGTGAAGCCTTTGTAGCCCGGGTAAGCGCAGCGCACCCGGGGGCCCTCAACGTGACAGCTCCCGGGTGCGCTTACGCTTACCCGGGCTACGAAAGTTACACGCGCCCTTCGGGCCGATCGAACCGATACCCATACCCCGGCAGCGCTTGCAGATACCGCGGCTGCTTCGGGTCGTCCCCCAGCGCCTGACGGAGCAGGGTGACGATCTGCCCCAACGCGCCCGGCGGCACATCGTGGTGGCCCCAGACCTCGTCGAGGATTTCCTCCGGCGAGAACACCTGCCCCGGCGAACGCGCCAGCAGGCACAGCACGGCGAACGAGCGGGCATCCAGCAGCTGCAACTCGCCGGCCCGCAGCAGGCGCCGCCCCTTCAGGTCGAGCGTGATGTCGTCGAATTCGAGCAGGGGCGGGTCGGGGCAGTTCATCGGGACGGCGGCGGAACAGACTTCCACCGATACGGTACGCGCGATCGAAGCCGGCCCCCTAATCCCGGCGCCAAGCGGTCTCAACGTTCCGGCAGACGGAAAAAGGCCCGCGCCGTTGCGGTCGTAATCGCCGCCGTGGCCGCCACGTCCTCGCCGCGATCGCGCGCCAGCTCCTCGACGATATGCGCCAGGAACATCGGCTCGTTGCGCCGGTGCGAGGGCGCTGGCTTGATCGTGCGCGGGAGCAGGTAGGGCGCATCGGTCTCGATCATCAGCCGGTTCGCTGGGACGTGCCGCACCAGCTCGCGCAGGTGCTGGCCGCGGCGCTCGTCGCAGAGCCAGCCGGTGATGCCGATGTGCCAGTCCTGGTCGAGGTAGTCGAACATCTCCTCGCGCGTGCCGGTGAAACAGTGCACCACCGCGGGGCCAAGGCGGCCTTCGAAATTCCGCATGATCGCCATGAAATCCGCATTCGCATCGCGCTGGTGCAGGAACAACGGCTTACCCGTCTCCACCGCGATCTGCAGCTGCATCTCGAACGCGCGACGCTGCGCAGGACGCGGCGAGAAGTCGCGGAAATAGTCCAGCCCGCATTCGCCCACGGCGACGACTTCCGCATGCGTATGCAGTTCGCGCATTTCGGCGTCGCATTCGGCGGTGTATTCGCTCGCGTGGTGCGGATGCACGCCGGCGGTGGCGAACAGCTCGCCGGGATGCCGCTTCGCCAGCGCCAGGGCCATCGGCGAGTGCTCGCGGCTGGCGCCGGTGACGACCATCTGCACCACGCCCGCCTCGCGCGCGCGGGCGAGCACGGCGTCGCGGTCGTGGTCGAAGGAGTCGTGGGTGAGGTTGGCGCCGATGTCGATCAACTGCACGGGATTCGGGATTCGGGATTCGGGATTGGAGATTCGCGAAAGCATAGAACGTCGCGGGTTTCGGGCTGAAATCATGCGTTCGGCCGGCCAAGGCGGGACAATACCGTGACGGCGCCGCCGAATCCCCAATCCCGAATCCCGAATCCCGTGCTCTTCCCCATCGACCCCCTGCTGCCGCAGATCCGCGCCAGCCTGGCCGAACATCCCCGCCTCGTGCTCGAAGCGCCGCCCGGCGCGGGCAAGACCACGCAGGTGCCGCCGGCGCTGCTCGACGAGCCGTGGCTGGCGGGCCGCAAGATCGTGATGCTGGAACCGCGCCGCGTGGCCGCGCGCGCCGCGGCGAACTTCATGGCGCGCCAGCGCGGCGAGGAGGTCGGCGGCACGGTCGGTTACCGCATCCGGTTCGAGAACCGCGTCTCGGCCGCCACGCGGATTGAGGTCGTCACCGAGGGCATCCTCACGCGCATGCTGCAGGACGATCCGATGCTGGAAAGCGTCGGCGCGCTGCTGTTCGACGAATTCCACGAACGCCACCTCTCGGCGGACCTCGGCCTGGCGCTGGCGCTGGACGTGCAGGCCGGGCTGCGCGAGGACCTGCGCATCGTGGTGATGTCGGCGACCCTGGATGGCGAGCGGCTTGCGACCTTCCTCGATGCACCGCGCCTGAGCAGCGCCGGCCGCAGTTTCCCGGTGTCGATCGCGCATTTCGCGTCGCGTCGCGATGAAGCGGCCGAGCACCATGCACGCCGCGCGGTCGAACATGCGTTGGCTCAGCATCCTGGCGACGTGCTGGTGTTCCTGCCGGGGCAGCGCGAGATCGCGCGAGTGGAGACGCTGCTTCAATCGCAGTCTGCAGCCGACATTCTCACGCTCCACGGCGAACTTCCGGTCGAGGCGCAAACGCGCGTGCTGCAGCCCGATCCCGACGGCCGTCGCCGCGTGGTGTTGGCCACCAACGTCGCCGAATCCAGCGTCACGCTGCCCGGCGTGCGTGTGGTGATCGATTCGGGCTTGGCGCGCGAACCGCGTTACGACCCCAACAGCGGCTTCGCGCGGCTGGACGTGGTGAACATCGCGCAGGCTTCGGCCGACCAGCGCGCCGGCCGCGCGGGCCGCGTTGCCGATGGCTGGGCGTATCGCCTGTGGCCGGAATCGCAGCGCCTGGAACCGCAGCGACGTCCCGAAATGGCGCAGGTCGAGCTCGCCGGTCTCGCGCTCGAGCTGGCCGCATGGGGCGATGCCGATCTTCGTTTCGTCGATGCGCCGCCCCCGGGCGCACTCGCAGCCGCACGCGAATTGCTGCAACGCCTTGGTGCGCTGGAGGACGGTTCGATCACGGCGCTGGGCCGGCGCATGCTCGCGCTGGGCACGCATCCGCGATTGGCGGCGATGCTGCTTGCGCCGCGCGATCGCGCCGAGCAGGCGCTGGCATGCGACCTCGCGGCACTGATCGAGGCGCGCGATCCGCTGCGTTCACGAAGCGATTCCGTCGCCGAACGCTGGCAGGCGCTTGCCGCGTTCCGCGCGGGCCGCGTCGCGCCGGATGCTTCGCGGTCGTCGCTGGCCGCGCTCGACCAGGCCGCGAAACAGTGGCGCCGCCGCCTCCGCCTGGACGCAACGCCGCCACCGGACGCCCCTTCGCACCAACTCGGCGACGTGCTGCTGCATGCGTTTCCCGATCGCATCGGACGTCAACATGCGAGCGATCCGTATCGCTACCTGCTCGCCAACGGCCGCAGCGTGAAACTCTTCGACGATTCCACGCTTTACGGCGAGCGATGGATCGTCGTGAGCGAACTGCGCGACGAGGCCCGCGACGCGCGCGTGCTGCGCGCCGCGCCGCTGGACGAAGCGCGCTTGCGCGAGGATTTCCCGCAGCGTTTCGTGACCTCCGATCGCGTGGTGTGGGATGCCAGCACGCGCGGGATCGCGGCCGTGCGCGAAACGCGCTTCGACCGCATCGTGATCGAAAGCAAGCCGCTGGCGAAGCCCGATCCCGCGCGCTATGCCGATGCGCTGGTCGATGCCGTGCGCCAGCTCGGCCTGCGCGCGTTGCCGTGGACGTCGTCGCAACAGCAATGGCGTGCGCGCGTGCGCTGCCTGCGTGCGTGGCTGCCGGACCTCGACGGGCTGCCGGATCTCTCCGACGACGCGCTGCTCGATTCGCTGGACGAATGGCTCAAGCCCGCGCTCACCGGCAAGACGCGGCTCGACGCGCTGGACGAGCAGGCCTTCGGCGAAGCGCTCAAATCCACCACGCCGTGGGCGATGCGGCAGAAGATCGACGCGCTCGCGCCCACGCGCATCCAGGTCCCGTCGGGCATGGAACGCGCGATCGAGTACGACTTCGACGACGAAGCCGACGCGCCCATCGCGCCGGTGCTGGCGGTGAAACTGCAGGAGCTGTTCGGCCTGGCCGATACGCCGCGCATCGCCGACGGCCGCGTGCCGCTGACGCTGCACCTGCTGTCGCCCGGCGGAAAGCCGCTGCAGATCACGCAGGATCTGAAGGGCTTCTGGGACCGCACGTATCCGGAAGTGAAGAAGGAAATGAAAGGGCGCTACCCGAAGCATCCGTGGCCGGACGATCCCTGGAGCGCGACGGCGACGCACAGGGCGAAGCCGCGCGGGACGTGATGCGTCCCTGCAGCGCTGCGCTGTTGCTTCCGTAGGATGGGTTTCGCAAAGCGAAACCCATCGCCGGTGCGTCGCGGTTGCCGATGGGTTTCGCGTTGCAAGCCCATCCTGCGGCCCCACCTCAAGCCGCCAGCGCTCGCTACACTCCCCCCATGACCGCGGCCGCCATCGAAACCCCCGCCTTCCTGCCCTTCAAGCTCGACCTCGTCGGCCGTCGCGTGTTGTGGCTGCGCCTGGACGAAGCGCAGCGGCGCGAGGCGGCGTTCCTCGACGATCGCGCCATCACGCCGAATGCCGAAGGCGGCTGGGCGCCGCTGGAAACGCTGCTCTCGCGCAACATCGACGCCGCATCGCCCGCGCACGCGATCTTCCACATCGGCCACTGTGGCTCCACGTTGCTCAGCCGCCTGATCGACACCTGGCCGGACGTGCAGGGCCTGCGCGAACCGCTGCCGCTGCGCACGCTGGCCGAGGCATGGCCGACGCTGGACGAAGCGACGTCGCGTCTTTCGCCTGACCAGGCCGAGCAAACATTACGCGCGCTGTGGGCGCGCTGGTCGCAGGCGCTGCCGCCGCATGCGCGCAGCGTGGTGAAGGCCACCAGCAGCTGCAATGGGCTCATCGCGCCGCTGTTGTCGCAACAGCCGCACATGCACGCAGTATTGATGGACATGCCGCTGCGTCCGTACCTGGCGACGTTGCTGAAATCGCCGAACTCCGTCTTCGATGCCGCAAGCGCGGCCGGCGAACGCCTGCGCTACCTGCAACGCCACGGCGTCGCCACGCACCTGTCGCTGCACCAGATTCCGCTGCACCGGCAATGCGCGCTGGGCTGGCTCGCCGAACAGATGCGCTTCGACGCGCTGGCGAAAGGACGATACGGGGATCGCGTGATCCGGCTCGATTTCGAATCGCTGCTGGAAGAGCCCGCGCGCGAACTGCATCGCGTCGCCGTGCATTTCGGGCTGGATACCGCGCGTGTGGACGAAGCCGTCGCCTCGCCCGAATGGGGCCGCTATTCAAAGGCGCAGTCGCACGGTTACGGCCGCGATGATCGCAAGCATGATCTTGGCCTGTCGATGAAGACCTTCGGCGACGAAATCACCGACGCGGAAGGCTGGGTCGCAGCAATCGCAGCGAGCTGAAGCGGCCGAAGTTCGCTTCCCTGGCCGCAGGGGCCTCGTAGCCCGGGTAAGCGAAGCGCAACGCGCCCCTGGCCAATTCACATCCGGTAGCGATGAGCGCGCCGCAGCGCGTAGCGACGGTTACGTGCGGCTTGCTCGTGGATCGATCGCGGTATCCCCTGGTGCGGCCTTCGGTCTTACCCGGGCTACGCTAAGCTTCGGCCCATGTCGGATTTCTCCGTCCACACGCTGCTCGACACCGGCACCGTCAAGGTGCGCGACGTGTTCTGCGCGGGCACCTGCCGGCATCGCAGCGCGGAGGAATGCGCCGCCAACACGCACCTGGTATTCCCGTATCGCGGTCTGTACGCGCGCCACGTCGGACAGGACCAGTCCGTCGCCGACGCCAACCACGTGCTGTTCTTCAATGCAGGGCAGGGCTATCAGGTCAGCCATCCGATCGAGGGCGGCGATGCGAGCCTGGTGCTCGTGATCTCGCCCGGGCTGCTGCGCGAGCTGTCGCCGCGCGATCTGCTCGAACGCCACGACGATCCGACCTATCGCCTGCAATCCCTACGCATCGATCCTCGCGCGCAGGCGCTGGTCGCGATGTTGCGGCACAGCCTGCGGCACGGCGGCATCGAGCCGCTGGAAGCCGAAGTGCTGGCGGTGACGCTGATCTCGCGCAGCCTCGGCCCGCGCACGGCGCACGAAACCACGGCGACGAACGCGCGCCGGCGCCTGGTCGATCGCGTGAAGGTGCTGCTCGCCAGCGATCTCGGACGCCAGTGGAAACTGGCCGAGATCGCCGAACACATCGGCGGCTCGCCGGTGTACCTGACGCAGGCGTTCGCGCAGGTCGAGGGTCTCCCGCTGCATCGTTACCACCTGCGGCTTCGTCTTGCGCGCGCGCTGGACCGTCTCGGACAGAGCGAGGACATGTCGGCGCTGGCGCAGGACCTGGGCTTCTCCAGCCACAGCCACTTCAGCGCGGCCTTCAAGCAGGCCTACGGACGCACGCCGACCGCGTTCCGTGCGGCGAGCCTCATCAAGAGCGCCTGACACGCCGCAGGCGCAACGCCCCACACGCGATCGCTAAAGATTCCGACAGCGCCGCCCCCGGGCCGCGTGGTCCGATGAGCGTGCCCGGAATGACCGGGCCTACACCGGAGCGTGTCATGAGCGAGAACACCTGTGCCGTCTGCGATTACCCGCTGGACGAGAACCGCGTCGCGGTCACCATCGGTGGGCGCACCGTCGAAGCGTGCTGCGAGGAATGCGCGCAGAAGCTTCGCGAAGCCGAGCGGAGCGCGTGATGGACGCCGCCACCTTTTTCGCCGCGCGCCGGACGGTGCGCACGCCGTCGGGCGAGATCAGCTACGTCGAACGCGGAAACGGACCCGTTGCCCTGTTCGTGCACGGCGTGCTGCTCAACGGCTACCTGTGGCGGCACCAGCTGGACGCCCTGTCCGGCGTGCGCCGCTGCATCGCGGTGGACCTGCTCGCGCACGGCCACACCGATGCAGCCGACGGGCAGGACGTGTCGGTCACCGCCAACGCGCACATGCTGGCGCAGTTCCTCGATGCGCTGGGCATCGACCGCGTCGATCTGGTCGGCAACGACAGCGGCGGCGGCATCTGCCAGATCTTCGCCGCGCTGTACCCGCAGCGCCTGCGCAGCCTCACGCTGACCAATTGCGATGCGCACGACAACTGGCCGCCGGAAGCCTTCGCGCCGTTCGTGGCGATGGTGGCCGCCGGCGGTTTGCCGGGCACGATCGCGGCGATGGTCGGCGACAAGTCGGTGTACCGCGACGCGCTGGCGCCCGCGTACGAGCGCCCGCGCGACGTGAGCGATGAAACGATCGACGCGTACCTGCAGCCATTCGCGACTTCGCCGCGACGCCTCGCTCAGCTCGAGCGTTTCGTCAACGCGTTCGATTGCCGGCACACGCTGGAGATCGAGGACGGACTGCGACGCCTGCAGGCGCCGACGCTCATCGCGTGGGGCACGGACGACGTGTACTTCCCGGTGGAATGGTCGCACTGGCTGCGCAAGACGATCCCCGGCACGACGCGGCGCGTGGAGTTCGAAGGCGCACGGATCTTCTTTCCCGAGGAACGCGCGGCCGACTTCAATCGCGAACTGCGCGCTCATCTGGACGCAACGATCGACGCCGCACCGCGTGCGCGCGACGACGCAACCGCATAGGACGACCTGATGGAACTTCGCGACTTCGCTTCGGACGCGCCGATCGTCGTGTACGGCGCCACTGGCCACACCGGGCGCTTCATCGTCGCCGAACTGCTGCGTCGCGGCCGCACGCCCGTGCTGTGCGGCCGCGACGTGGTGCGGCTGGCGCAGATGGCGCGCGAGTACCCCGGCCTCGTATGCCACGTCGCCGCGATCGACGATGCGGCGGCGCTGGACATCGCGCTAAGGGGCGCCGCAGCGGTGATCAACGCTGCTGGGCCGTTCCTGGACACGGCCGGGCCATTGCTTGATGCCGCGCTTCGCAACGGCGTGCACTACTTCGACACCAGCGCGGAGCAGGGCGCGGCGGAGCATGTATTCGAACAGGATGCCCGCGTGCGCGATGCCGGCATCGTCGCGATGCCGTCGGTGGCGTTCTACGGCGCGTTTGCGGATCTGCTCGCCTCGGCGGCGATGGATGACTGGGAACAGGCCGACACGATCGACATCGCCGTCGGACTGGACACTTGGCATCCCACGCGCGGCACGCGCATCACCGGCGAGCGCAACCGCGCCGTGCGATGGATCATCGAGAACGGCGAACGTGCGCCGCTGCCCGACCCGCCGCCGACGCGTGCATGGGATTTCCCTGCGCCGCTGGGAACGCAGGACGCGGTGATGTTGACGCTGTCGGAGATCATCGCGATCGCGCGCCACCTTCCCGCGACGAACGTGCGTTCGTACATGAACCTTGCGCCGTTGCTCGACCTGCGCGATCCATCCACGCCTGCGCCGGTAGCAAGCGACGCGCTGGGCCGCTCGTCGCAGCGCTACGTGCTGGAGGTGTGCGCGTATCGAAACGGGCATCTGCGCAGGGCCATTGCCGAGGGGCGCGATATCTACGCGGTGACGGCGCCGCTGATCGTGGAAGCCGTCGAGCGGGTGCTTGCCGGAGAAGTCCCGCGGCCAGGTGCATGGGCGGCCGGCGAGGCGTTCGATGCGGCGATGTTCCTCGCCGCCCTGGCGGAGCATTTCGACCTCACGCTCGAGTACGAAGATGAGGAAGACCGGACGGAGGTTTCGGCGACCTGACGTTGACGTTGGCCCAAGCTGCCCACCGCAGGGTGGGTTTCGCTGCGCACAACCCATCCTGCGCGACATGTAGCCCGGGTAAGCGAAGTGCACCCGGGGACCCACGGCGTGTCACGTCGCTGCGAGGTGGCGACCCGGGTGCGGCCTGCGGCCTTACCCGGGCTACGAAAGATGAGTGAAAGGACTGAAGCGCACCGCGCAGCCGGATCCACACGACCCGTAGGATGGGTTTCGCACCGCGAAACCCATCGCGCCTGCGACCTCACCGGAAACATGATGGGTTTCGCGGCGCGAACCAACGCGGACGCCCTACGTATCGGCCCACATCCGGAACAGATTCGTCCGCAGCGATTCCAGCAGCACCTGCAAACGCTGGCGATCGCCGCCGCCGGCTGCCAGCGCACGCGCTTCCTCCAGCTGCACCAGCAGTTCGCGCTGGTTGCTGTCCGCGACCCAGCTCTGCAGCCAGGTGATCGCCGCGATGCGAACGCCACGCGTCACCGGAGTGACGCGGTGGATCGTCGTGGAGGGATACAGGATCGCACTGCCGGGCTCGAGCTTGTACGACAGCTCCTGTGCACCGAGCTGGATGGTCAGCTCGCCGCCGTCATATTCGGACGGATCGTTCAGGAACACCGTGCACGACAGGTCGCTGCGGATCGGCGGCGTCGATGGAAACAGCGCCTCGTCGACGTGCCAGCCGTAGTTCATGCCCGGCTCGTAACGGACCACGGTCGTGCGCGCCATCGTGCGCGGCTGCGCGAACACCCGCAGGTCGCCCAGACGCATCAGTGCGTCGCGGGCGATCAGCGCGATGCGCTGGTTCGCCGGGTCTTCCTGCGGCGCCTGCAGGTTCTGCTTGATCGTCGAATCCGGATTGGTGATCCGCCCGTCGGCGAAGCGCACCTGCGGCAGCAGCTCGCGCACCGCCTGCAATTCCGCGGCGGAGAGCACGTTGGGCAGGATCCGGATCATGGCGATGCGCGCTCGGCGGTGGTGACGGTCATCATCGGCATTCAGCCGGGGGCCGGCAACCAGGCCGCGCGCTCACGCTGTTTCAACGATGGCTTGCCGACACTGGACCCCGATCCGGCAACAGGCTTTCCAACATGACGAAGCTGACTTCGATCCCCGAACGCGCGCTCGACCTGGCCTCCCTGGTGGGCGACAACCTCCGCAACGTCGGCGACAACCTGCGCCATTCGGTGCCCTCGATGACCCACAGCGCTGGCGAGTGGCTACAGACCGGCGTGAAGCTGGGCGCGCTCAAGAGCGGCGCGCGCGTCGCCGGTGGCTTCGTGCGCCGGAACCCGGTGCTCATCGCCGCCGCCGTCGCCGGTGCCGGCCTGCTCTGGTACGCGGCCAAGCGCCGTGCCCAGCGCGTGGAGGCGGAGCAGGACGAACACGCGATCGAAGGCTCCTCGCGCCGCGTCGAGGCCCGTCGTGGCACGGGCCGCCGCGCACAGGCCCCGCGCCGCAACCCGTCTTCGCGCCAGCAGCCGTCGCGCGTGGAGCACTGACAAAACGGCCGCAGGATGGGTTTCGCGAACGAAACCCATCCCCTTTGCGCTGATGGCACCGGCGCGACGGGTTTCGCGTCGCGAAACCCATCTACGAATGGGCTTGTGCCTTACGCCACCACGGGCGTCGGCACTTCCGGCAACTCGATGATGAAACGCGCGCCGCCATTGCGGCGCGCTTCGTACCACAGCTGTCCGCCGGCGCGCGCGATGATGCGCTTGGCCAGCGACAAGCCCAGACCGCTCGATAGCCCGTCATAACGCGGATCGTCGTGCAACCGCACGAACGGCTTGAACAGCTCCTTCTCGCGCTCCGGCGGAATGCCCGGACCGCGATCGGCCACCACGAGCTGCCAGTAGCCCGGCGCGCCCGCGCGCGCGGTGAGCAGAAGGTCCGAATCCGGCGCGTACTTCATCGCGTTGGTGACGAGGTTCTCGGCCACCTGGCGCAGCACGCGCGGATGGATGTTCACCTGCGCCACCGTCTCCGGCAGGCGCAGTTCGGCACGGATGCCGCGCGCCTCCAGCTGCATCTCGTAGCGCTTGTGCAGCCAGCCCAGGATTTCGCCCAGATCGGCGCGTCCGGGCGCGGCCTCATCGTCGGCGCGCTTGTCGGACTGGCTCTCCAGATAGTGGTGGATGTAGCCCAGTGCGTCGTCGGCGCTCTCGTGGATCATTTCGAGATAGCGCGGAATGCGCTCGGCCTTGCACAGCCCGCTGCGCAGCAGTTCGGCGGCGAAGACGACGCTGCTCAGCGGATTCTTCAGGTCGTGCGCGACCAGGTTGACCAGTTCCTCGCGCTCGCGTGCGACGCGTTCGAGGCGGTCGCGCGTCAGCTTCAGGCCGACGTGCGCGTTGACGCGCGCCAGCAGCTCCTCGGGAAGGAAGGGCTTGGTGACGTAGTCGACCACGCCGGCGTCGAAGGCACGCAGCAGCAGGTCGCGATCGTGGGCGGCGGTGACGAAGACGACCGGCACCTGCAACGGACCCAACTCGTGCAGGGCGGCGATCACGTCGAAGCCGTCCATGCCCGGCATCATCATGTCGAGCAGGATCAGGTCCGGCGGCGTCTCGATATAGCGCTGGAGCGCTTCCTCGCCGGAGCTGGCGGACATCACTTCATAGCCCTGGCGGGCCAGCAGCGTGCCGACCACGCGCAGGTTCACGTTCTGGTCGTCGACGACCAGTATCCGACCCGAATTGCTGGCGGCTACGACCATGCTGCGTCCCTGTCCCCGGGGCAGCGTCGACCCCCTTCGCGCCGCGGTTTCATCGAGACGAACGGTACCAGAAAGGCAGGCGATTGCGGACATCATGTCCCCCGGGTCGCGGATAGGCGTCATGCCGATCCTGCAAAGGGGCAGGATCCGCAACGACACATTGCAGGTCGAAGTCCCCTGCCGGCTACAACGCATCGCATCATGTGACCCCCTACTCGCCTCCCGCGCCCCATGCCCGCACTGCGCCCCCTCGGCCGATCCGGCCTGCAAGTCGCCCCGTTCGCCCTGGGCGGCAACGTGTTCGGCTGGAGTGCCGACGAGTCGGCAACCTTCACCTTGTTGGATGCTTTCGTCGACGCCGGTTTCGACCTGGTCGATACCGCCGATTCGTACTCGTACTGGGTCCCGGGCAACCAGGGCGGCGAGTCCGAAACGCTGCTGGGGCGCTGGTTCCAGCGCAGCGGCAAGCGTTCGCGGGTGACGCTGGCGACCAAGCTGGGCAAGTGGGAGCGGCACCGCGGCCTCGCGCCGACTACGATCCAGGCGGCCGTCGAGGGGTCGCTGCGACGCCTGCAGACCGACGCGATCGACCTCTACCAGGCGCACGAGGACGACCCCGCGACGCCGCTGGCCGACACGCTTGGGGCCTTCGCACGGCTGATCGAACAGGGCAAGGTGCGGGCGATCGGCGCGTCGAATTACACCGCCGCACGCCTGCGCGAGGCGTTGGACGTGGCCGAACGCGACGGCCTGCCGCGCTTCGAGACGTTGCAGCCCGAGTACAACCTCTACGCCCGCGAAGGCTTCGAGGAAGGACTCCAGCCGCTGGCGCGCGAGCGCGACGTGGCGGTGATCCCGTACTACGCGCTCGCCAGCGGTTTCCTCACCGGCAAGTACCGCAGCGAGGCCGACCTCGGCAAAAGCGCGGCGCGCTCCGGTGCCATCGGCAAGTACCTCAACCCGCGCGGACTGCGCATCGTGCAGGCGCTGGACGACGTCGCCGCCGACCTGCGCGCCACGCCCGCGCAGGTCGCGCTGGCCTGGCTGATGGCGCAGCCGACGGTCGCCGCGCCGATCGCCAGCGCTACCTCGGTCGAACAGCTGCACGAACTGCTCGCCGCCGCGCGGTTGTCGCTTACCGAGGCGCAGCTGGTGCAGCTCGACAGCGCGAGCGCGCAATGAGCGCGGGCGCGATCACCGCACACCCGCAGGCCGCGCGCCGTGTCGGCCTGGCGATGGCTGCGACCGGGGCGATCCTGTTCTCGGCCAAGGCCATCCTGGCGAAGTTCCAGTACCGCTACGGCGTGGATTCGCTCGATGTGCTCGCGCTGCGCATGTTGCTGTCGCTGCCGTTGTTCGTCGCGCTGGGCATCCGCGAAACGCGCCGGCCCGGCCATGCGCGCATGAGCCGGCGCGATTTCGGGCTGATCGTGATCCTCGGCGTGCTCGGCTATTACCTGTCGAGCCTGTTCGACTTCTGGGGCCTGGAGTACGTGCCGGTCTCGCTGGAACGGCTGATCCTGTTCCTCAACCCGACCTTCGTGCTGCTGATCGGCGTGTTCGCGTTCAAGCGCAAGGTCGCGCGGCGCGAATGGGTCGCGCTGGCGGTGAGCTACGCGGGCGTGTCGCTGGTGTTCGTGGAGAACCTGCGCGTGCAGGGCGAGCACATCCTGCTCGGCAGCGGGCTGGTGCTGCTGGCGGCCCTGAGCTACGCGCTGTACCTGTCGATGTCGGGCGAGCTGCTCAAGCGCATCGGCTCGCTGCGGCTGGTGGCGTATGCGATGACGATCTCCACCGCGGCCACGCTGACGCATTACCTGATCGCGCGCGATCCCTCGCACCTGCTGGCGTTTCCCGCGCCGGTGTACGGGCTGGCGGCGATCAACGCGTTCTTCTGCACGTTCCTGCCGGTGACCTTCACGATGGGCGCGGTCGCGCGCCTGGGCGCCGGCACGGCGGCGCAGATGTCGGTGCTGGGGCCGGTGTCGCTGGTGTTCCTGGGCGCATGGTTGCTGGGCGAACCGATTACCGTCGTGCAGCTGGTCGGCACCGCGGTGGTGATGGGCGGCGTGTTGCTGCTGACGCGGCCCGGTGCGAATTCGGTGCCGATCGCGCCGGCAGCGCCTTCGGAAGCGAAGTGACGCGCTAGGAACAGTCGCGCCATGCGCCCGGCGCGAGATCGCCCAGCCGGTGCGGCCCGATCGCCACGCGCACCAGCCGCAAGGTCGGCAGGCCGACGGCGGCGGTCATGCGCCGTACCTGCCGGTTGCGGCCTTCGCCGATCACGATTTCCAGCCACGCATCGGGCACGGTCTTGCGGAAGCGCACCGGCGGATCGCGCGGCCAGAGCGATGGTGTGTCGATGCGCCGCGCCTTCGCGGGACGCGTCGGGCCATCATTGAGCACGACGCCGCGACGCAGGGCTTCGAGCTGCACGTCGGACGGTTCGCCTTCCACCTGCACCCAATACGTCTTGGGCTGTTTGTGGCGTGGATCGGTCAGCGTGTGCGCGAGGCCGCCGTCGTCGGTCAGCAGCAGCAGGCCTTCGCTGTCGTGGTCGAGCCGGCCCGCTGCGTAGACATCCGGCGGCAGGCCGAACTCCGCCAGCGTCCGCCGCGGCGGCGTGCTGCGGTCGGTGAACTGGCAGAGCACGCCGTAGGGTTTGTTGAAGGCGATGAGCATTTTCTAAGCCCCTCTCCCTGCGGGAGAGAGAGGGGTTGGGGTGAGGGTCGGCGGAGTGTTGCGGCGGGCACTCGTGGTGCCTGCCTGATTACGCATGGAAAGCGCCGCAGGAAGCTGCGCCGCTGCGGGCCTGGGTCCCGGCCTTCGCCGGGATGACGGGACTCGAGCGGCGCGGGGCTCGGCTTACGGCTTCACGAACCGCATCGTCATCCGGTCGCTCTCACCGATCGCCTGGTACTTCGCATCGTCCTTCGCGTCGTGCTGGTTAGTCGGCGGCAACGTCCACACGCCGTTGGGATGGTCGGCGGTGTCCTTCGGGTTGGCGTTGATCTCGCTCTTCGCGGCAAGCTTGAAGCCGGCCTTCTGCGCCAGTTCGATCACCAGCGCCTCGGTGAGGTAACCGGAGGTCTTCATCTTCTCCAGGTCCGTGCCCGGCTTGGCACGGTGGTCGACCAGGCCCAGCGTGCCGCCCGGCTTGAGCACGTCGAAGAACGCCTCGAAGTAGGTGTCGGCCGTGCCATCGTCGACCCAGTTGTGTGCGTTCCGGAAGGTCAGCACGACGTCGGCGGAACCTGCGGCACCGAAGTTCGGCGTCTTCGGATCGAAGCCGCGCACTTCCGGCTTGCCGTACACGTCGGCGTTGGCGAGCTTCTCGCGCAGCGCGGTGTTCTGGCGGTAGCGGTACTGCGGCTGGTTCGGGATCCTGTCGTCGTAGACGGCCGCGACGTAATGGCCGCCGTCCTTCAGGTACGGGGCGAGGATCTCCGAATACCAGCCGCCGCCGGGCGTGATCTCGATGACGGTCTGCGTCGGCTTCACGCCGAAGAACGCGAGCGTCTGCGCCGGATGGCGGTACTCGTCGCGCAGGCGGTTCTTCGGATCGCGCGTGGACGAATCGATCGCCGCCTGCAGCGCGGGCGAGATGGCCGCGTTGACGGTCTCGGCCTTCGGCGCGGGCTTGGTCTTGGTCTGCGCATCGATCGAACCCTGCGCAAGGAGCAGGGCGGGAACCAGGGCGGTCAGCAGCAGGCGTTTCATGCAGGTCTCCATGACGGGGCCGGGTGAACGGGCGGCCAGACTACCCCCAACCCCGTGGAGGCCACCATCAACGGACGGCAGGGGTCCGCTTTGCTGGCGCGGGCTTCTTCGACGCGGGCTGCTTCGGCGCCGGCTTGCGGGGCACGGCCGCCGCCTTGCGCGAAGCCTTGCCGTTTCGCGGCGTCATGGCGTCGCTGGCCGCGTACATCGCCGCCTCCTCCAGCAGCCAGTCGCGGAAGCGCGCCAACCCACGGTGGTCGCGCGAGCGCGACGGGTAAACCAGGTAATGCGCGAACTCGGTCTTCAGGCGCTCGTCGAACAGTTCGACCAGATGCCCGGCCTCGACCAGCGGCCGCGCCAGCGTCACGCGCCCCAGCACGATGCCCATGCCTTCGGCGGCGGCACGGTGCAGGTTTTCCGAATCGTCGAAGATCGCCACGAACCGCGCCGGAGGCGATCCGCCGAAACGCGCGAACCACTCGCTCCAGCGCCCGCCCGGCGCGCCGAGCAACGGGAACTGGTTGAGGTTCGCGAGCGTCGGCTTGCCGAGGCGTTCGATCAGCGCCGGGCTCGCGGTCGGCGTCATCCAGTCGTCGAACAGGTGCACCGCTTCCACGTTCGGCCACTTTCCCGGGCCGAAGCGGATGCCGGCGTCGATGCCGGTTTCGCGCGAGAAATCGATCGGATCCACGTTCGACTGCAGGCTGATTTCCAGCTGCGGATGCGCGGCGAGGAAACGCGGCAGGCGCGGCACCAGCCAGCTGGACGCGAAGGAAGGCATCAGCGTCACCGCGAGCGCGTCGTCGCGACGCACGCGCCGCGGCGCCAGCGCCAGTTCGATCGCCTCAAGGTGCGGCGCGATGCGGTCGTACAGCGCCTGCCCGTGTTCGGTGAGCTTCACGCCCCGCGCGCCGCGCACGAACAGGCGGCGGTCGAGGCGTTCCTCGATCGTGCGGATCTGGTGGCTGAGCGCGCTGACGGTGAGGTGCATCGACTCGGCCGCGCGGGTGAGGTTGCCGGCGCGCGCGGCGGCGATGAAACCCATCAGGGCCTGCAACGGCGGACGGCTCATGCGACCTCCTCCTAGCGACGGCAATCTTGAAGCGGATTCAAGCCTGTCTTGCAGAACCGTCGCTTTTTAGGGCTTCGGCGCGGGCGTATCTTGCAACGCACTCAAGGAAGTTGTCCACGCCACGCAGGCCGCCGCACACCGGGAGCACGCCATGAACGTCTTCACCAATCTGTTCTTCTCGCAGGCCCAGCAGGCCGACCCGCATCCCTTCGACGCCGACGACGACCGCTACGCCAGCGGTTACGGCAACCGCATCGCTTCCGCGCGCTTCTTCGCGCCGCTGGGGCATGCACGGAACCACCGTCCGGACGATGGCGCCGACTTCCGCCTCGATGCCGATCTCGCGGTGGGTGGTTGCGGCTGAGTCACTCCCTCTCCTGCTTGCAGGGGAGGGTCCGACGCTCCTCGCCGCGTACCCCCTCCCGACCTCCCCCTGCGAGCAGGGGGAGGAGCAGAAAGCAGCAAGCAAGCAGTTCCCCACGCGCCGCGTCCCCACCGCGGCGCTCTTTTTTGCGCGTCCGTAGCCCGGGTAAGGCCGAAGGCCGCACCCGGGGACTCGAGGCGTGATGCGCCCCGGGTGCGCTTCGCTTACCCGGGCTACGAGGGCGCGGCGACTTCTCCTCGATTGTTCGCACCGGGTGAAGGCCCTACAATCGCGAACGATTCTCATTTTGCCGACGGCCGCCGCGAGGCGCGGCCGCGCGCCGCCCTTTTCATCACAAGGTTCCCGATGCGTTCCCATCGCTCTTCCGCCCGCCCGCTGCCGGCCTCGATCCGTCACGCCCTCGCCTTCGCACTGATCGCCGGTGCCGCCGCGCCCGCGTTCGCCCAGTCGGGGGCCAGCGCCACGGACCTGGATTCGATCGAAGTGCGCGCCCCGATCGCCCGCAGCGCCGGCACCGCGACCAAGACCGACACGCCGATCCGCGAGATCCCGCAGTCGATCTCGGTCATCACCGACCAGCAGATGAAGGACCGCGCGATCCACGGCATCGAGGAAGCGATGTGGTTCACCGCGGGTGCGCAGGGCGGCGGGTACGGCGGCGATCCGCGCAGCGACTGGTTGCTGCTGCGCGGCTTCACGCCGGCGCGTTACCTCGACGGCCTCGCGCTCGCCGAAGGCAGCGGCACCGGCATCACGCGCATCGAGCCCTACGGCCTGGAGCGCGTGGATGTGCTCAAGGGCCCGGCGTCGGTCGCCTACGGCGCGATGCCGCCCGGCGGCATGGTCAATTACGTGAGCAAGCGTCCGACCGAAGCGACCCTGCGCGAAGTCGAGGTGCAGGTCGGCAATTACGACCTGTTCCAGCTGGCCGGCGATTTCGGCGGCAAGCTCACCGACGATGGCGTGTGGACGTACCGCCTCACCGCGCTGGCGCGCCAAAGCGACGACCAGGTCGACTTCGTCCACGACGATCGCTACTTCATCGCGCCGTCGCTGACGTGGAAGCCGGACGAGGCGAATTCGCTGACGCTGCTCGCGCGCTGGCAGAAGAACGACACCGTCGCCGGTGCCGGCTTCCTGCCCGCCGAAGGCACGCTGTTGCCGAACCCGAACGGCCGCATCCCGCGCAACCGCTTCACCGGCGAGCCGGGCTTCAACAACTACGACAAGTCGATGACGTCGCTGGGCTGGGAGTACTTCCACGACTTCGGCGGCGGTACGACGTTCCGCCAGAACCTGCGTTACGGCGTGACGAAGATCGACCCGAGCACCTCGGTCGGCGCGTTCGGCCTGCTCGCCGACCAGCGCACGCTGTTCCGCTACCTGTGGAACACCGAGGAAGAGAGCAAGACCTTCGGCGTCGACAACCAGCTGCAGTTCGACTTCGCCACCGGCGCGCTCGAACACACGCTGCTTACGGGCCTGGATTTCCGCCGCGCCCGCAACGACTACGCCTCGGCCTTCACCTTCGCCGGTGCGCCGACGCTGGACATCTTCGAACCCGTGTACGGTTCGCCCATCGTCGAACCGGACTTCACCTCGCGCACGCGCCAGGAGCAGGAGCAGTTCGGCCTCTACGCGCAGGACCAGATGAAGCTGGACCACTGGGTGTTCACGCTCGGCGCGCGCCAGGACTGGGTCGGCACCGATACGCATGAGGTCATCGGCGGCGCGCAGTCGCACCAGAGCGACGACAAGTTCTCCGGTCGCGTTGGTGTGAACTACCTGTTCGACAACGGTTTCGCGCCGTACATCGGCTGGTCGCAGTCGTTCCAGCCCACGGTGGGCACCGACTTCGCCGGCACCGCATTCGTGCCGACCACCGGCGAGCAGACCGAGATCGGCATCAAGTACCAGCCGGCGAGCAACCGCGTCCTCGCCACGCTCGCCGCGTACGAGCTGGTGCAGGACAACACGCTGGTGGTCGATCCGAACCACACGCTGTACCAGATCCAGCAGGGCGAGACGAAGGTGCGCGGCGTCGAACTGGAAGGCCGCTGGAACATCGGCAACGGCCTGAGCGTGTATGGCGCGTACACCTATACCGATTCGGAAGTGACGAAGTCGACCGATCCGCTGTCGCTGGGCAAGGAAATCCCGCTGCAGCCGAAGAACGTCGCCTCGCTGGGCGCGGACTACACGATCACCGGCGGCACGCTCGCGGGCTTGGGCTTCGGTGCGGGCGTGCGCTACACCGGCGAACACTACGGCGATGCGTACAACCTGTGGCAGACGCCGTCGTACACGCTGTTCGATGCGTCGGTGCATTACGACATGGGCGCGTGGCGCTTCCAGCTCAACGCGCAGAACGTCGGCGACAAGGAATACATCGCCACCTGCAACAGCGCCGTGTGGTGCTATTACGGCTACTCGCGCACGGTCACCGCGACCGCGCGTTACCAGTGGTGATCTGAGCCCTTGGATCTGCGCCCGTGAACCCGCTCGCTTCCACGATCACCGCAATCGCGATGTCGCTGCTCTCGGCGGCATCGCTGTACGCCGCGTCGCCGCATTGCCGCTGGCCGTCGTGGAAGCGGCACGCGGCGCGCGGGAATGCGATCGGCGGCGTGCTCGCGGTCGCGGCGTTGTGGGTGTGGATCGCGAAGCTCGGCGTCGGCGCCGGGCTGTGCGCGATGCTGGGGACGTGGATGCTCGGATTGATGGCGCTTCCGTACCTTGCGTGGCGCACGACGGCCGACGTCAACGGAGGAACCCGCTGATGTGGGCGCGCGCATTCGCCGGGATCGTGCCCGGTTTCCTTCTATCGGCGGGACTCGTCGGCCTGTTCACCTGGGCGCTGCCGGGCCCGTGGCAGGGCACGATCGTCGCCGGCGTCATCGCCTTCTTCATCGTGTGGATGGCGGTGATGGCCGCAAGCTTCCAGTTCGCCAACGGCAAGCGCGCTTGGGCGTGGCTGAGCGCGCTCGCGGCGATTTCGCTGGGCGCGCTGTGGTTGCTGCAGTGGCTGCGGTGGATCGGGTGAGGGCGTAAATGAAGATCTCCTCCAACACGCTGCGCACGTTCACCACGCTGCACACCTGGGTCGGCCTGGTCGCCGGCTTCGCGCTGTTCGTCGCGTTCTACGCCGGTGCGATCACGATCTTCCACCACGACCTGCAGGCATGGCAGTCGCCGCACGGCATCCACGCGACGTCGCAGTCGCTCGACGACGCGCAGCGCCTGCTCGACGAAACGCTGGCGCGTCATCCGGAAGCGCGCAAGCATGTCGGCATGGTGTTTCCGGGCGACGAATATCCGATCACCGCGACTTACTGGTCGGACGCGAACGGCAAGTGGCATTACGCGACGACCGATCGTCCCGAAGGCCTCGATGAGATGCCCGGCGGCGCGCTGTCGGAACTGGTGAACGCGCTGCATTACTCGCTCGGAATTCCCGTCGCGGGCACGTACCTGATGGGCATCGTCAGCCTGCTGTATGGGCTGGCGCTGATCTCCGGCGTCGTGATCCATCTTCCGAAGCTGGTCGAGGATCTGTTCGCGCTGCGTCCGGGCCGCAACCTCAAACGCATGTGGCAGGACGCGCACAACGTCATCGGCGTGCTGAGCCTGCCGATGCACATCATGTTCGCCGTGACCGGCGCGATGCTGTGCCTGGTGATGATCGCGATGCTCGCGCTCAATCCGCTGATCTATCGCAACCAGCTTATGACCGCGGTGGGCCCGGCCATGGATACCGCGCCGGTGATCGCACCGGCCGGACGCGAACAGGCGATCGGCTCGCTGGCGATGTGGCGCGAACGCAGCATCGCGATCGCACGCGAGCAGGGCATCGAGGCGTTCGAACCGGCGTACCTGAAGCTCGCCAACGCGGGCGACGCGAACGCGACGGTGGAAATCACCGGCGAATCGTCCGGCGCGCTTGGCCCGCTGGGTTCGATCGCGATGAACGCGAACACCGGCGAGAAGATCGCCACGCAGTTGCCCGGCGGGCGCGATGCGAACCACGCCACGCTGTCTTCGGCGTACGCGCTGCATTTCGGCGAGTACGGCAACGCGTGGGTGCAGTGGCTGTACTTCGTGCTTGGATTGGGTGGCGCGTTCCTGTTCTACTCCGGCAACCTGTTGTGGATCGAAGCGCGCCGCAAGCGTCGCCAGGCCGAGCAGGGCCGCGCGCAGCTGTGGATGGCGCGCGCGACGGTCGGCGTGTGCATCGGCGTGTGCGTCGCGATCTCGGTCGCGTTCATCGCCACGCAGTTGCTGCAATTGCCGGCGTTGTCGGGCATCGCGCTGGGCTTCGGCGTGAATGTCGCCTGCTTCACGGCGTGGGCACTGTGCGCGCTGTGGGCGGCGCTGCGTCCGCCGATCCGGGCGGCGCACGAACTGCTGTGGGCGGCGTCGATCACGACCGCGCTGATTCCGTTCGCGCACGGCATCGTCACCGGCGCATGGTGGTGGACCAGCGCGGCGGCGGGGCATTGGGCGTTGTTCGCGATCGATGCGGGCGCGATCGCGATGGCCGTGGGTTTCGCGTGGCTGGCCCGCGTGACCGCACGCCGCATGCGCAGCGGCGAGGCGAACAGCGTCTGGGCGCTGGCGCCGGTGGCCGTGACCGCGCGCGTCGAGGCGCCGCAGCCCTAGCGCATCGCGGCCGTCACGGGCCCTTCGCGGCGTTCTGCCATAAGGACGCCGCGACGAAAGGACGCCTGCGATGCCTTCGACCATCACCACCCAGCGCGGCGAATTCCGCCGCATCTACCGCGCGCTGCAACGAAAGCCCGACCTCGCCGCGCGCGCGCCGGTGTTCTTCTGCGAAGGCGATTCGTGGTTCTCGACGCCCCTGTCGATGAACCTGCTCGACTGGCTCGTGTTTCCGACACCCGAAGACGAGGAACGCGGCGTGCCGCTGTTCGGCGCGGGTGGGCTGTTCTTCCGCACGGAGAAGAGCGGCGACATGGCGATCGATATCTTCTCCGAACGACGTGTCGCCGATCTCGTCGACTGGTACGAGGGCTTCGACTTCGACGCGGTGCTCGTCAGTGCCGGCGGCAACGATTTCGTCGCCGGCTTCCTGCAAGGGCTGTTCGCGGGGCAGTCGCCGATGACGCCGGAGCAGGCGTTCGCGCGCGTGGAACGCTCGCGCCGGTTCGATGAAGTGCGCGGCGCGTACCAGCGTTTCCTTCGCGCGTTCAAGCGTACGCGGCCGAACACGCCGATCCTCGCGCATACCTACGACTATCCGCAGCGCATGGGCGAACCGGCGCGGCTGACCGTGGCGAACCTGGGCGCGGCGGCGCTGCTGCGCGACAACATCGGGCCGTGGATCGCGCCGCATGTCGCGCACGTGTTGCCGCAGGTGGCGCAGCAGAAGCGGTTCGCGGCGCTGCTGATCGACGGCTTCCACGACAACGTCCTGCAACCGCTGGCGAGCCGTGCGGAGTTCTCCGGCCTGTTCACGTTCGTCGACCTGCGCGGGACGCTGCGACAGTCCGATGCCTGGTTCGACGAGATGCATCCCACGGGCGCGGGCTTCCACGCGCTGTCGCTGAAGTTGCGCCGCGCCGCGAACGCGTTGCTCCCGGCGGCCAAACGCCGCGCCTAAGCGTCGTGGCATCATCGGGACATGCAGGGCGTGCCCGAACATTTCGACCATCCGCTGGACCGGGCGCAGTTCCGCCGCCCGGCGCATCGCGATGGCGTGGAGCTGTATCGCGCGCATATCGTGCGGCACGCGTTCGAGCCGCACACGCATGAAGCCTACGGGCTGGGCGCGATCGAAACGGGTGTGGAGCGGTTCCGCTATCGCGGCACCGACCATCTGGCGCCGCAGGATTCGCGCGTGATGATGAATCCGGACGTGCTGCATACCGGTCGCGCGGAAACCGATGGCGGCTGGCGGTATCGCATGGCGTACATCGACGCCGATGTCGTGGAGTGCGTCAGCGGGCAGCGCGGTGTGTGGTTTCCCGATGCGGTCGAACACGACGCGACGCGGGCGAAGCGCGTGACGATGCTGCTGGATGCGTTGTGGCGTGCGGACGAACCGCTGGCGTTCGACGGACTGCTGCTGGAGCTGGTCGACGCGTTTTCCGACCAGGCGCGCGCGGCGCGTCCGGTGGCGCGTGATGCGGCGCCGCGCTTCGCACGCGTGGTCGAGTACCTGCGCGACAACCTCGCCAGCCGGCTCACGCTGGAGGAACTGGCGGCAGTGGCGGAGTTGAGTCCGTTCCATTTCCTGCGTGCCTTCCGCACGCAGTACGACGCCACGCCACAGCAGATGCTGATGGCGTTGCGGTTGTTCGAGGCGAAGCGTCGGTTGGCCGCTGGCGTCGCGCCGGCGCAGGTGGCGACGGAGGTGGGGCTGAGCGACCAGGCGCACCTGACGCGGGCATTCGCGCAGCGGTACGGCGTGACGCCCGCGCGGTATCAGAGGCAGGTGCGGTGCTGATGTTCCTTTCTCCCCTCGGGGCGGCCTAAGCCCCTCTCCCATCGGGAGAGGGGTTGGGGTGAGGGGTAACGGAGGGAAGGCGGTAAACCAGCAGTGCAGTGATGTACTGCGAACGCGAGCCTTGACGCTCCGTTACCCCTCATCCGCCCTCCGGGCACCTTCTCCCGAAGGGAGAAGGAAAAGCGGAAGCCCCTCTTCCGAAAGGAGAGGGAAGAAGCCCGCACCGCAATCTCATTCAAGACATCGCAGGCCCGACGCGCCACGCTTACCCCATGTGGACCGGAACCCTCTACGCCCTCGCCGCCGGCCTCCTCTGGGGCTTGGTCTTCGTCGCGCCGCTGATGCTGCCGGACTACCCGGCGACGCTTCAGTCGGTCGGTCGGTACCTCGCCTTCGGCCTCATCGCGCTGCCGCTGGCGTGGATGGATCGCGCCGCGCTGCGGCGGCTCACGCGCGCCGACTGGACCGACGCGCTGAAGCTCGCCGCCATCGGGAACCTGGTCTATTACGTCTGCCTCGCCGGTGCCATCCAGCGCGCCGGTGCGCCGCTGCCGACGATGATCATCGGCACGCTGCCGGTGGTGATCGCCATCAGCGCGAACCTTCGCGACCATCGCCGCGACGGCCGCCTGCCGTGGCGCAAGCTCGCGCCGTCCCTGCTGCTGATCGCGCTGGGCATCGCGTGCGTCAACCGCGTCGAACTGGAAGCGCTGCGCGCGCAGCCCGACGCCGACCCCGCGCGCTACCTGCAGGGGGCGCTGCTGGCCGTGGTCGCGGTGGCGTGCTGGACCTGGTACCCGCTGCGCAACGCCGACTGGCTGCGTGCGCATCCGGACCGCAACCCGCGCACCTGGGCCACCGCGCAGGGCGTGGCGACGCTGCCGCTGGCGCTCGCCGGCTACGCCCTGCTGTGGGGCGGCATGGCCGTGGCGGGAAGCGACTTCGCCATGCCGTTCGGACCGCGGCCGTGGTTGTTCATCGCCCTGATGGCGTGCATCGGGCTGTTCGCCTCGTGGATCGGCACGATGTGCTGGAACGCCGCCAGCCAGCGCCTGCCGACCGCGCTGGCGGGGCAGCTGATCGTGTTCGAGACGCTCGCCGCGCTGGCCTACGCCTTCATCCTGCGCGGCCGCGCGCCCGAGCCGCTGACGATGGCGGGCATCGCGCTGCTGATCGCAGGCGTGATGTGGGCCGTGCGCATTCGCCCGGAACCCGCCGTCGCCGAAAGCCACGCGACCTGAGCTCTGCGGCCTTGCGCGCCGCTTCGAGCCGCATGTGAAGGCCGGCGCGGTTCCGCCATCACGCGCGAGCCGCTAGGATTTCCCCCACGGCGCGCCCAGGGATGCGCGCCGCCTGGATCAAGCGCATGGGGAAGCGCATGTCGACGAGGCTTCTGATCGTATTGCTGTCGCTGGCACTGGGCGTGGTGAGCGGCGCGTTCGGCTATTCATTGATCGCCGGAAAGCGCCAGACCGCCGCGCTCGCGGCCGCGCGCGAGGAAGGCCGCAAGGCCGCCGAGAAGGCGATGGCCGACGACATGGCCGCGCTGAAGCCGGTCAGCTTCGCCAAGGCCGCCGATGCCGAGGGCAAGGCCGGCGGCGTGCAGTTCGGCTACGAGTACGTGGCGCCGAAGAACCCGGACCTCGCGCCGTACTACAAGATGGCGCACGACACCGACATGCTGCGCCACATCCCCGAGGTGCAGGCCATCGACGGCATGCTGATGCTGCCGCGGCCGATCAACTACGTCACCGCCGAATGCGGCGAGGTCAACGCGTTCTACTCGCCCGAACGCAACGAAGTGGTGATGTGCTACGAGACGATGAAGGTGCTCGAGCAGCGCGGTCGCGACCTGGCCGCGCAGAACAAGCTGGACGAGGGGTACGCGCAGAAGTACCTCGACGCGAACTTCCGCTTCATCCTGCTGCACGAAACCGGCCATGCGCTGATCACGCTGCTGGAGATCCCGATCACCGGCCGCGAGGAAGACGCCGTCGACCAGCTCGCCACCACGCTGATGCTGCGTTTCGCCGGGCTCAACGAATCCACCGCGACCGTCACCGAAAACCTGCGCATGGCGTCCAACTGGTTCCTCGCGCGCAGCACCGGCGAATACAACCTCGACGCCTATGCCGACCAGCACGCGCTGGGCGAGCAGCGCTATTTCAACCTGCAGTGCCTGCTGTACGGCAGCGACCCGGCACGGTACCTGAGCATCGTCACCGACGGCGACCTGCCCGAAGCGCGTGCGAAGGGCTGCCCGGAGGAATCGCGCCGGATCAGCAGTTCGTGGCTGAGGCTGCTGATTCCGTACGTGGCGCCGAAGTACGAGATGACCGAGGAGAAGGCGAACCGGTTGTTCAAGCAGCGCGAGATGGAGCGCGTGCGGAATACGGATTCGTCGTACATCCGGTAAGGCGGTCGCCGGGGGTTGATGGGTCTCGCGGCGCGCAACCCATCACGCGGAGGATTTCACTCCCGCCTGCCCCCGCTTCGTCGCCCCGCGCCCGCGTTCGTCGCGCGTGCCCTTCCTGGCGGCGCCCGGCTCGCTATGCTGCGCCCCATTCCATCGTGCAGGGCGTTCCGTGTTCAAGACTCTGGCCTTCGTGCTGCGTATCGGCTTCGCCTGGCTGGTGGCGCTGCTGGTCGTGTCGGCCATCTGGAACCAGCTGCCGGTGCTCGGCCGCCTCGACTGGCTGCTCACGATGGCCGGCATGGCGACGATGGCGCTGGTGGTCGTAGCCGCGTTCTCGCACGTGGGCCGAGTGCGGCTGATCGCCGACCGCACCGACAAGGAAGCGCTCGACAACCGCCAGCGCCGGCAGATCGAAGTGCCGTTCGAAGCCGGCGAAGCGTTCGACCTGATCGAGGCCGCCGTGCGCGAACTGCCACGCATCGGGCCGGTGGAAACCGCGCGCGACAGCCTGCAGTTGCGCGCGACGGTCGAACGCCCGAGCAACGACGGCGACTTCCCGCTGGGTCGCTGGAATCCGATGTGCTGGTTCGGCATCCCGCGCAACCGCATTCTCGCCACCGTCGTGCCGGGCCGCGATTCGGCCAGCGTCACGCTGCTCTGCGAACCCGAGAGTCCTACGTGGAGCGACTGGTTCCTCGTCGATGAAGGCACGAACTTCGAGAACGCCGAGGCGATCTCGCGCGCCATCAGTCGACGCGTCGCGCAACGCCGTCGCGACGAGAAGTCCGAAGCCGCGCAGACTGCGACGGAGAAGGAGCTCACCGTCGCACGCCTGAGCCTGCTGCACGCGCAGGTCGAACCGCACTTCCTCTACAACACGCTCGCCAGCGCGCAGCTGCTCACGCGCAGCGATCCGGCGCGCGCGGATGAAATGCTCGGCCACCTCATCCAGTACCTGCGCCGCTCGCTGCCCAGCACCGACAACGAGATGTCCACCCTGAGCGCCGAACTCGAACGCGCATTGGCCTATCTGGAAATCCTGAAGATCCGCATGGGTTCGCGCCTTGCGGTGCAGGTCGATGTTCCCGAATCGCTGCGCGGCACGCCGCTTCCGCCGATGGTGCTGCAGACGCTGGTGGAGAACGCGATCAAGCACGGCCTGGAACCGCGCACCGGCGGCGGCACCGTGTGGATTCGCGCGCGCCGCGTGGACGACGTCGTCGCCGTGACCGTCGCCGACGACGGCGAAGGCTTCAACACGAAGACCAGCGGCACGGGCATCGGCCTGAAAAACGTGCGCGAACGGCTGCGCCTGCTGTATGGCGCGAGCGCCGCGCTGTCGGTCGTCGCGAACTTCCCCAGTGGCGTGGCGGCCACGATCTCCGTGCCGCCCGCGCTTCCGCCCGCCCTCCCGACGCAGGCCCCCCATGTCTGATGCTACTTTCACCTGCATCGTCGCCGAAGACGAAACGCTGCTGCGCGAAGCGCTGGTCAAACAGCTGCGCGAAGCGTGGCCGGAACTGCAGATCCTCGCCGAATGCGAGGACGGCGCCAGCGCGCTGGAAGCGCTCGCCGAACACACACCGGGCGTCGCCTTCCTCGACATCCGCATGCCGGGCATCACCGGCATGGAAGTCGCCGCCGCCGCCGCACAGGTATCGCCGCGCACGCAGATCGTGTTCGTCACCGCGTACGACCAGTACGCGATCGACGCCTTCGAACGCGGCGCGGTCGATTACCTGCTCAAACCCATCTCGCCCGCGCGTCTTGCCACCACCGTGCTGCGCCTGAAGGAGCGCACGGGCAACAACGATGCGGCGATGCTGGCCGGATTGCTCGAACGCCTCGGTGCAAGGTCGGCCGCCTCCGCCGCGCCGCCGTTGACATGGATCACCGCCAGCGCGGGACGCGAGACGCGGCTGATCCTCGTCGATGAAGTGGCTTACTTCCGCGCCGACAACAAGTACACCACCGTGGTCACCGCCGAAGGCGAAGCGCTGTTGCGCACGCCGATCCGTGAACTGCTCGGCGTGCTGGACCCGTCGACGTTCCGGCAGATCCACCGTTCCACCATCGTCAACCTCAAGGCGATCGCCGGCATCGTCCGCGACGACACCGGGCGCGGCACCGTGCGTCTGAAGTCGCGTCCGGAAACGCTGCCGGTCAGCGCGCCGTTCATGGCGTTGTTCCGCCACATGTGACCACTGCGCTGTCCGACGCGCGCTTCCCGCAACACCCGCTTCCGGCAACGGATCGCCAATCCCCTGCGAGGTGCACCATGAAGTTCCAGGCATTGCTGTACTTCCTGCTGTCCCTGTTCGGTTGCGACGTGGGGCGCAGCACGTTCGTCGATCGCATCGTGCACGACGGTGCGACGGCGCTGGACAGCCGCACGGTGGTCGAAGCCGGTGTCGCGCGTTTCGAATGCCTGCGCAGTGCGAGCGGGCAGTGCTACTACACGCTGTTTCCGCGCGATTGCGCCGTGTCGAATGCGAAGGGCGAAGACGCGGGATGCCTGACCAAGCCGATGCAGCGCTTCGCCGTCGCCGATGGCGATACGCGGCAGATCGCGGGGTTGCGCGATTTCCGCCTGTGCGTGAGCGATGAGGATGTCGCGGCGGGAGCAGGGTGCCGCATCCCGAGCGCACGTTGAGCTTGTGTAGCCCGGGTAAGCGAAGCGCACCCGGGACCTGTCACGCTCTCCCGGGTGCGCTTCGCTTACCCGGGCTACGAAATCCGCTTCACCGGGCCCGCACCGCGAACCCGGGTCATCGATGCCGAATTACAGCGCTTCCAACGCCGCGTTGAACGTCGCGCTCGGACGCATCGCCTTGGCGAGCTTGCCCATGTCCGGGTGGTAGTAACCACCGATGTCCACCGGCTTGCCCTGCGCGGCGATCTGCTCGTCGACGATCTTCTGCTCGTTGGCTTCCAGCGCGTCGGCCAGCTTGCCGAAGCGCGTGGCGAGTTCGGCGTCGGCCTTCTGGTTCGCCAGCGCGCGCGCCCAGTACATCGCCAGATAGAAGTGGCTGCCGCGGTTGTCGATGCCGCCGACCTTGCGCGAGGGCGACTTGTCGTTGTCGAGGAACTTCGCGTTCGCCTCGTCCAGCGTGTCGGCCAGCACCTTCGCGCGCGCGTTGCCGGTGTGGTTGGCGAGGTGTTCGAGCGACGCGGCCAGCGCGAGGAACTCGCCCAGCGAATCCCAGCGCAGGTAGTTCTCCTCGACGAACTGCTGCACGTGCTTGGGCGCGGAACCGCCGGCGCCGGTTTCGAACAGGCCGCCGCCGGCCATCAGCGGGACGATCGACAGCATCTTCGCGCTGGTGCCCAGTTCCATGATCGGGAACAGGTCGGTGAGGTAGTCGCGCAGCACGTTGCCGGTGACCGAGATCGTGTCCTTGCCGTCGCGGATGCGCGCCAGCGACAGCTTCATCGCTTCGACCGGCGAGGCGATGCGGATGTCCAGGCCCGCGGTGTCGTGATCGGTCAGGTAACGCTCGACCTTCGTGATGATGTTCGCGTCGTGGGCGCGCTGGGGATCCAGCCAGAACACGGCGGGCGTGTTCGACAGGCGCGCACGGTTCACTGCGAGCTTCACCCAGTCCTGGATCGGGGCGTCCTTGGTCTGGCACATGCGCCAGATGTCGCCGGCTTCGACCTTGTGCTCCATCAGCACATTGCCGGCGTCGTCGAGCACGCGCACCACGCCGTCGGCGGGGATCTGGAAGGTCTTGTCGTGGCTGCCGTATTCCTCGGCCTTCTGCGCCATCAGGCCGACGTTGGGCACCGAGCCCATCGTCGCCGGATCGAACGCGCCGTGCGCCTTGCAGTCCTCGACGACGGCCTGGTAGATGCCGGCGTAGCAGCGGTCGGGAATGATCGCCTTGGTGTCCTGCAGCTTGCCGTCGGTGTTCCACATGCGGCCGGAGTCGCGGATCATCGCCGGCATCGACGCGTCGACGATGACGTCGCTGGGCACGTGCAGGTTGGTGATGCCCTTGTCGGAATTCACCATCGCCAGCGCCGGACGGCGCGCGTATTCGGCGGCGATGTCGGCCTCGATCGCGGCGACGGTTTCCGGCGGCAGCGACGGCAGGCGTGCGTAGAGGTCGCCGATGCCGTTGTTCGCATCGAAACCGGCCTTGGCCAGCACGTCGGCGTGCTTGGCCAGCGTGTCGCGGTAGAAGCGCCTGACGACGATGCCGAACATGATCGGATCGGACACCTTCATCATCGTCGCCTTCAGGTGCAGCGAGAACAGCACGCCGCGCGCGAGCGCGTCGTCGATCTGCGCATCCACGAAGGACGACAGCGCCTTGGCGCTCATCAGCGAGGCGTCGATGACTTCACCGGCCTGCACCTTGATGTTGGTCTTGAGCATGTTGCGGCGGCCATCGCTGCCGGTGAGCTCGATGGAGACCGTGCCGGCCTTGTCGATCACCTTGGACTGTTCGCTGGCGTAGAAATCGCCGGCGTCCATGTGCGCGACGTGCGAGGCCGAATCGGCGCTCCACGCGCCCATGCGGTGCGGATGCTTGCGTGCGTAGTTCTTCACCGAGAGCGGCGCGCGGCGGTCGGAATTGCCTTCGCGCAGCACCGGGTTCACCGCGCTGCCCTTGACGCGGTCGTAGCGCGACTTGATGTCGTTTTCCTGCTCGCCCTTGGGCTCTTCCGGGTAATCCGGCAGCGCGTAGCCCTGCTGCTGCAGTTCGGCGATCGCGGCCTTGAGCTGCGGCACCGACGCGGAGATGTTCGGCAGCTTGATGATGTTGGCGTCCGGCGTGGTCGCCAGCTGGCCCAGTTCGGCCAGGTCGTCGGCGATCTTCTGCTCAGGCTTCAGCAGTTCGGGGAATTGCGACAGGATGCGGCCGGCCAGCGAGATGTCGCGCGTTTCCACCGCGATGCCCGCCGGCGCGGTGTAGGCCTCGATGATCGGCAGCAGCGACTGCGTGGCCAGGAACGGCGCTTCGTCCGTCAGCGTGTAGATGATCTTGGGCGTATTGGGCATGTCGGCGTGGACTCGCTAGCTAAAGACGTGGGCGGGTGCGCGGCTCGTCGCGGCGTGACGCCTGCGCGGCCTGTTCGACGCGCGCGCCCGGGATCTGGCAGTACGGGCGCGCAACGCTGCATTGTCGCGGTTTCGGTGCAGTGCGGCAAAGCGCGCGGATGCAACGCTGCGGGTCGTCGCGCGCCCGCACGCGTCAAGGCAGCAACCGCACGCGACGGTATGGCGGCCTCAGGCCGCGCCGCAGCACTTCTTGTATTTCTTGCCGCTGCCGCAGGGGCAGGGTTCGTTGCGATCGGGCGTGGCTTCGCGGCGGATCGGCTCGCGCGGCGTGAGCGCGTCGATGCGCAGGTGGTGCAGGTCGGCGAGCATGCCCGGCAACGAGGCGATGATCTCCAGGCGTTCGCGATAGCTCACCGGCTCGCCGGGAGCTTCCGGGTCCTCGCCGACGATCTCGCCGCTGGCGAGGCGATCGAAGCGCAGGAAGATCTCGTCGACCCAGTCGTGCTCGTCGAGCCACTGGTCCCACTTCATTTCGCTCAGTTCCACCGCGCGGAAGAAGCCGAAGGCCCAGTCGCGGCCGACGTCGAGTTCGTCGTCCTGCTCCTCTTCCGGGTTTTCCGGCAGCCACAGCAGCGGGGCGAGGTGGTCGGGCAGGTCGTCGTCGCCGTGGCGCACGCGCTGGTTGACCATGTTCCAGTGGCCGAGCAACAGCGCCTCGACCTGCTGGCGTTCCTCTTCATCCTTCCAGCGCGGCGGCGTGCCCCATACGGCGCCCTGCCACTGTTCGAACGGAATGGTTTCCGGACCCACCGCCAGCGCGGAGAGATAGCCGTCCAGCGCCTCGAGGTTGAACCCCTTGAACGGCACCGCGCGCTGCTCGAGCAGCTCGGCCAGGCGTTCGATCTGATCGTCGTCGAGGTAGGCGGGGGCGGATTTCATGGGCGGCTCGTGCTTCGCGGAGGCGCGTCATGGTAGTCGCAGCGGCGTTCCTTCGCCGAGAATTCGTGCATGAACCCGACCCATTCGAACCCGATCGCCGATTCGGCCCCGTGTCCCTGCGGCCGCGGGCGTCCCTACGGGCAATGCTGCGGCCCGCTGCACGCCGGCGCGCCGGCCCCCGACGCGGAGGCGCTGATGCGCTCGCGTTACACCGCCTACGTGCTGGGCGATGTCGCCTACGTGCTGGCGAGCTGGCATCCGGATGCGCGGCCGGAGGAGCTGGACCTGGGCGACACGGCGGCGACGAAGTGGCTGGGGCTGGACGTGAAGCGGCACACGCGCGTGGATGCGGATCACGCGACGGTGGAGTTCGTGGCGCGGTATCGCGTGGGGGGCGGTTCGGCGTTCCGGCTGCACGAGATCAGCCGCTTCGTCCGGGAAGACGGGCGCTGGTATTACGTGGATGGGGTGTTGCCGGCGCGGTGATGCGGCAAAACTCACCCACTTCACTTGAAGGAACGCGTTATTGCTTCCTTCTCCCGTCGGGAGAAGGTGCCCGAAGGGCGGATGAGGGTGAGGCAGGCCGCTTACGCGGCACTGCCGCGTGGCCTGCCGAACGACCGTCCATGGATGGACGGGCCGGGCAATCCGAGGCCGGTCGCGATTCGCCATGGATGGCAGATCCAACTTCGGTGACAAGGGGCGTACTCGCAGCGCGTCACCGCACTGCTGGTTCACCGCTTTCCCTTCGTTATCCCTCACCCCAACCCCTCTCAGCTCTGCACTCCCTGCGGTCGCCGGTGGGAGAGGGGCTAAACGCCCGGCGCGTCCTCGGTGTTTCCGCTCCGTTGCCCTCACCCCCAGCTCTGTCGCAATCGGAAAGGGGCTAAAGCAGGCGGAGGGATCAAGAAATCGCAGAACAAAAAAAGGGCGCGGTGGAGAGCCGCGCCCATGCTTGCCCACCAGTCGGTGGGGGAGAGAGACGGTTACTTCACCTCGAAGTCGCGCGTCTGCACCACGGCGCCGTCGAGCAGGACTTCGAGCTTGTACTTGCCGGTCGGGAAGCCCTTCGGGCTATTGATGGTGAAGACGGTCTGGCCCGGGCCGGCGAAGTTGATGTCTGCGGTGTCTTCCTTGACGGTCTGGCCGTCCTGGAAGGTCCACTTCGCGCCGAGCTTGCCCGACACGGCCGCTGCCGGGTCCGACGTCGTCGTACCGACCGAGGCGTTGATGGTGTCCTTCGGCTTGAACGTCGCGGTCGGCGCGGCGATCTTCTTGTCGGCGCCGACGGTCGTGCCCAGGTCCACCGTCGTGACGGACACGGTAGCGGCCGGAGCCGGCGCCGGAGCCGGCGGAACGGCAGCCGGTTCGGTCGTCGCCGGCGGGGCGGTGACGACAGGTTCTTCCTTCTTCTTGCAGCCGACCAGTGCGACCGAAGCGAGCATTGCAGCGGCGACGGTGGCGGTCAGGCGGTTACGGATCATCATCGGAACATCTCCTGGATTAGGCAGTGGGCGCAGAGGTAAGGCGACGCATCAGCCCGCGGGCGGAATGCGAAGCACCTGACCGGGCTGGATGCGGTCGGGATCGTCGAGCTGGTCGCGGTTCGCTTCGAAGATCGCGTTCCACTTCCCGGCACTGCCGTAGAACTGCTTGGCGATGTGCGACAGCGTGTCGCCCTTCTGCACGGTGTAGCTCTGGGCTTCGCCGGCGGTAGACGATTCGATCTGTTCGGTCGAGCTGACCGAGGACTGCACGTCGCTGAAATCCGGCTTGATCTGCTCCGTGCTTTCGACGCTGCTCTGGACGTCGGAGAAGTCGGCCTTCTTGTCCGGTGTGGTCACGTGGGGTGTCTCCTGCGTTGGCGGAGGCACGATGGCACGCGCCCTGTTAAGGGTAGGTAACAGGGCGCGTAGAAAATCCGACGTTGACGCGGGCGTTATTGCCGTTCGTCGCGACCCGGCGTTGGCCGCACGATGCCGGGCGTCGCGCGCCACGGATTGATGTCCAGTCCACCGCGCCGGGTGTAGCGCGCTTCGACCGAAAGACGCTGCGCACCGGTGCGCGCGATGAGGTCCACGAAGACGCGTTCGACGCATTGCTCGTGGAACTCGGCGTGGTCGCGGAACGACACCAGGTAACGCAGCAGGCCGGCGCGATCGAGCCTGGGCCCGTGGTAATCGATGACGATGCGCGCCCAGTCCGGCTGCCCGGTGACGGGGCAGTTGGATTTCAGCAACGAACTGGTGAGCGTTTCGGTCACCACGTGCGAGGCGTCGGCGGAAAGATGGTCCGCGTTCGGCGGGCCGTAATCGTCGATGTCGACGTCGAGCGCATCGATGCAGTCGAGCACCGCGTTGTCGGGCGCGGCTTCGTCGATCGGCGGCAGTCCGAACACGACGTCCACCGGAGCGCCGGCGACACACGAAAGATCCTCGACGATGCGCGCGCGAACGTCCGCGTCGGACACGAAGCGCGCCGAGTTGAAGGAGTTGAGGTACAGCTTGAGCGACTTGGATTCGACCAGGTTGGGCGAGGTCGCCGGCACCGTGATCGTCGCCGTGCCCACGCGCGGCTTGCCGCGACTGTCGAGCCAGCTCAGTTCATACGCGTTCCAGCGATCCACGCCCTTGAAGGGCAGTGCGCCCGAATCGACGCCGATGCGGTCGCGGCCCAGCGAGCGGGCGATGGGGAAGAGCAGGCTCGCGTCGTACTCGCGCGGGTAGTCGACGTGGCGGCCGAGGGGGAGGTCGTGGGTCATCGTGCGATTTTACAGCCGGCTTCGATGGAGCCAGGCGACGATGCTTTGCCGAACCGGGCCCCGGACCGTCACGAAAAATCGAAGTTGCTGCACCTGTCGGTACAGTATTCAGGTTAAATTTTGGTTAGGCCCGGATACTCCACGGCACCGGCGCCACTCGTGTGTTTCCCCCAACAGGCGCCGGATACCTAATAAAGAGGCTGAGACCTTATGAAGCGTTCCCTGCTTGCCCTGACCCTCCTCGCCGCGCTGCCGTTTGCCGCGTCGGCTGCCGATGGCGTGTCGTACAACTACATCGAAGGCGGCTACGTCGGTACCAACACCGACAACATCGGCGGCTTCAACGACACCCCGGATGCGGACGGCTGGTCGGTCGGCGGTGCCGGCGCCATTGCGCCGAACTTCCACCTGTTCGGCAACTACAGCAGCCAGGAGTTCGACCACAACTTCGGCGACATGGACCGCTGGCGCCTGGGCGTGGGCTACAACCACGAGATCAACTCCAGCGTCGACCTGCTGACCCGCGTCGCTTACGAGAAGGTCGATTTCGATTCGATCGACCTGGACGGCTGGAGCGTTGAAGCCGGCGTGCGCGCCGGGCTGACCCCGAACCTGGAAGCCTATGCGCTGGCCGGTTACGAGGACTACGACCAGGGCGTCGACGGCGAGTTCTACGGCCGCGTCGGTGCGCAGGTCAAGTTCAACCAGATGTGGGGCATCAACGGCGAAGTGAAGTTCGTCGACGGCTACACCGAGTACTTCGTCGGCCCGCGCATCAGCTTCTGATAGCGGCGACCGCGACAAGGCTCGAAGGCAACATCGAGTTCCACGACAAAGCTCTCTCTCCCCCATTGTCGTGATTGGAAGCCCGGCTCCGGCCGGGTTTCTTTTTGGGTTGCTTCCGGTCGAAGCCCGTCGCAGCGGGCGGCCACATGATGGGTTTCGCCTCGCTCGAGCCATCCTACGCAGGGGTCGGGTATGACCTGACGCGGCACTACATCAAACGGCCATTGTGACGGGCGTCGCGGTGGGATATCGTGCCGCCGCCGCTGCAATGGCGGCCAGGGACCAACACCAAAAGGATCAGGGGATTTCATGAAGAAGCGTTTTGTTCTGGCTGCCATGCTGGCGGCCGCACCGTTTGCCGCCTCCGCTGCGGGCAACGGCCTCAGCTACACCTATGTCGAAGGCGGCTACACCCAGGCCAAGATCAACGAGAACTTCGAAGATTTCGGCGACGTCGATGCCTCCGGCGGCTACCTGAAGGGCTCCTTCGCCATCAGCCCGTCGTTCTACCTGTTCGGTACCTACGCCAAGGCGTCGGACGATGAAACCATCGAACCGATCCAGGACCTGACGGTCCGCATGGAAGACGACTTCACGCAGGCCGAGGGCGGCGTGGGTTACCACATGGCGTGGGGCGAGAACGTCGATTTCCTCGCCGAGGCGGCGTACATCAGCATCGAGCGCGACGTGAAGTTCACGGCCCGCTACCTGGGTGCCTCCGAAAGCGACTCGGTCGACATCGACCAGAAGGGAAGCCGCGTGGCTGTCGGCGTGCGTGGCGGCAATGAGCGCGCCGAAGGCTGGCTGAAGGTCGGCTACCTGGGCGGCAGCGATTTCGACGGCGGCTTCGTCGGCACGTTGGGCGGCCAGTACAAGTTCAACCAGACCTGGGGCCTGGTCGGCGAAGTCGAAGTGGTCGACGACGTCACCCGTTACATGGCCGGCGTGCGCGCGAGCTTCTGATCCACGCGCCACGGCACACCGAAAGACCCGGCTCCGGCCGGGTTTTTCGTATGCGACGCCTGCATCACTCCGCGGGGGGCTTTCATGCCAAAGTCCGCCATCGCGTTCTTGCACACGTTGGGGATCGGATGAAGAAGCAGCTTGCACTGGCGACCGCATTGGCGGTCGCGCCCTTGGCCGCATTCGCTGGCGGTCACAGCTACACGTATGTCGAAGCCGGCTACGCCCAGCTCGACCAGGAATTGCCGGCGCCGGCCGGATTCGAAATCGACGACATCGAAGCCGGTGGCGCCTACTTTGCCGGCTCGGTCGCCGTCGCACCGTCCATCCATATCTTCGGCGCGTATCGCCAGGGCGATGACGACGTGGGCATCTCGCTGCCGTTCGGCGGCGGCGAGTTGGGCAGCGCGCGCGTCGACATGTCGCAGGGGCAGCTCGGCGTCGGTTGGCATCACGATCTGCGCGAACGGACCGATCTGGTTTCCGAAGTGAGCTGGCTGCGCACGAAGATCGACGTCAAGGACGACGAGGAAGGCGCGAACGAAGGCGACGACTGGCGCGTAGCCGTGGGCGTGCGCCACCTTATCGCCGACAACGTCGAACTGTGGGTCAAGGGCAACTACACCGACGGCGATGTCTACGACGGCGCCTTCAGCGTCAGCGGCGGCGTGCAGTACAAGCTCACCCGCAACTGGGGACTGGTGGCCGAGGCCGAAGGCGGCGGCGATACGTCGATGTTCGGCGTCGGCGTCCGCGCGAGTTTCTGACCGCGCCGCGCGCAAAAAAGCCCGGCCTTGGCCGGGCTTCTTCGTTGGCGAAGGGAGACGCGACTCAGCCGAACAGGTTGCGCGGGTATTCCGGCTTCTGTTCGCGCGAAAGCAGCAGCTTGAGGCCTTCGCCCGGCGTGATGTCGCCATGCAGGACGGCCTGCACCGCGCTGGAGATCGGCAACTCGATGCCGTGGCGCTCGGCCTGTCGCATGACTTCGTCGGCGGTCTGCACCGATTCGACGACTTGGCCGATCTCGCGAACGGCGTCTTCGATCGACTGCCCGCGACCGAGCGCGAGGCCCAGGCGACGGTTGCGCGACAGATCGCCCGTGCAGGTGAGCACCAGGTCGCCCAGACCCGCCAGACCCATGAGCGTTTCCGCCTTG
>Ga0102589_1000711_pt1 | contig 58425 bp, 50 predicted proteins | sample AraplaMF_Col_mLB_FD_76858 | JGI IMG/M metagenome (GOLD analysis project Ga0102589, IMG submission 76858) | Arabidopsis root microbial communities from the University of North Carolina, USA - plate scrape MF_Col_mLB | ecosystem: Host-associated > Plants > Roots > Endosphere | place: USA...
GGGGCTGGGGGTGCTGGTCTTCATCAGTGTGAAGCTGGCCCACCATGGCGACACGATCATCGAGCGGTTCAAGGAGGAAATCCTGCTGCTTGAAGAAGTGCAGGAGTGCTACACCGTGGCCGGCGAGGCTGACTACCTGGTACGCGTGGTGGTGCCGGACCTGCCCACGCTGGCCGAATTCACGATGAAACGGCTCATGCGCGTGCCCGGTGTGGAAAGCGTGCGTTCGAATATCGTCCTGACGGCCCTCAAGCGTGAGGGGGCGTTGCCGCTGTCGCATCTGCGCTGACCCGGAATGTAGTTCTGCCGAAATGTGCCGAGGCTTGCGCTTGGCATCGGCGCGTGTCACCCTCGCCCGGAGCCAAAAATCCGGAGAAGTCAGCATGATCGGGAAGATCGCCACGGTGGCACGCGCCACCGCCGCAGGTCTGGTATTGAGTGCGCTGGCGTGGTCGCCGGCCGCCACGGCGGCGCAGGTCACGCGCTTTTCGCCCGAAGGGGTGAACCCGCAGGTCCGCCAGGTGGCGATCCGCTTCGACGAGCCAATGGTCCCGATGGGCGACCTCAAGGCCGCTCCGCCTGCGGCTGTCTCCTGCTCGGGCGGCAGCGTGGGCGGCTCCGGCCGCTGGGTCAATGCCACCAACTGGGTCTATGACTTCGAACGCGACCTGCCACCCGGTGTGCGGTGCACGGTACGGATGAGCAGCGGGCTCAAGAGCGTGGCCGGCAAGGACTTCGCCGGCAAGACCGAATACAAGTTCGAGACGGGTGGCCCGATTGTTGTATCGGCCCGCCCCTCGGGCGGCGAGGTCGAGGAAGACCAGGTCTTTGCGCTGCGCTTCAACGGCGCGGCCACTGCGGGCTCGATTCGCCAGCATGCATGGTGCCAGGCCGAAGGTCTTGGCGAGCGCATCCCCGTGCGGCTGCTGACCGGCAAGGATCGCGACACCGTCATCGAGGCGCTGCACTGGAAGGAAGTGGCCAAGCGCGAGGGTGACGCTATCCACCTGCTGGCCTGCCAGCAGCGGCTGCCCGGCGGCGCGCGGATGCAACTGGTGCTCGACGCCGGCATTGCCACGCCATCGGGGCTGGCCACCACTGCGGCGCGTCGCTTCGACTTCACCGTGCGCGAACCCTTTACCGCGGGCTTCACCTGCGAGCGCGAACGTGCCGAGGCACCTTGCACACCGCTGCGGCCCATGACGGTCACGTTCTCGTCGCCGGTGCCACGCAAGCTGGCCGAAGGCATCATGCTCAAAGGCCCATCGGGTCCGCAGAAGCCCGCTTTCGATCCGGACGAGGCTGCCGATGCACCCGTCTCGTCGGTGCAGTTCAAGGGGCCGTTCGCGGAGAAGGCCAGTCTGACGATTGAAGCGCCAAAGGATCTCAAGGACGAAAGCGGCCGCGCGCTCGCCAATGCCGACCTGTTCCCGATCAAGCTGACCACGGCCACGTTGCCGCCGCTGGCCAAGTTCGCCGCCGCACCGTTCGGCGTGGTGGAGCGCTTTGCCGATGTGCCGCGCGGCAAGTCGCCCAATGATTTTCCGCCGCTGCTGCCCGTGACGCTGCGCAACGTCGAGGCAGACCTGCCCACGTTGTCCGTGCGTGCCGAGGCTGGCACCGTGGCGCGGCTCAAGGTCGATGACGACGGCGCCATCCTGCGCTGGTTCGGCATGGTCAAGCGCATGCACGAGAACACCTGGACCAAGGAGCAGATCGCCGCGATCCGCACCGGCCAGGCGCCGTACAGCGTGCGCAGCCCGCGCGATGCACCGGCTGTGGAAACCCGTGCGGTGTCGCTGCTCAACGGCGTGACGGGCGCCAGGACACTCGCCATTCCCAAGTCGACCGACACCAACCCGCGCCCCTTCGAAGTGGTGGGCATTCCGTTGCCGGAGCCCGGCTTCCACGTGGTGGAAATCGCGTCGCCGATGCTGGGTGAAGCGCTGCTCGGCAAGAAGGCGCCGATGTACGTGCGGACCGCCGTGCTCGTGACCAACCTCGGCGTGCATTTCAAGCTCGCACGCGGTGAGGGTGAAGGTGACATGAGCGGCATGGCGTGGGTCACCACGCTTGACGATGGCAAGCCCGTGGCCAATGCCAGGCTCGCAGTGCGCAACTGCGATGGCGAACTGCTGGGCGAAGGTGTCAGCGATGCCACGGGCGTGGCGCGCTTTGCCAAGCTGCCGGATCGCCGTCACAAGGACTGCGCCAACGGCATGGATGGCTACTTCGTGTCCGCACGCATCGCCGCCGATCATCCGCAGGCGCGAGGCAAGGCCGACATGGCGTTCGTGATGTCCGACTGGACGCGCGGCATCGAGAACTGGCGCTTCAACGTGCCCACGGACCTGAGCACCAAGCAGACGGTGCGCGCGCACACCATCTTCGATCGCACGCTGGTGCGTGCTGGCGAGACGGTGTCGATGAAGCACCTGATCCGCAACGAGACCGCACAGGGCTTTGCGTTGCCGAAGGACATGCCCGAGACGCTGGTGATCACGCATCAGGGCAGCGGCCAGAAGTACGAGATGCCGTTGGCGTGGCGCAATACCGCGACGGGCGGGCGTAGTGCAGAGAACACGTTTCAGGTGCCGCCATCGGCCAAGCTCGGCGTCTATGACGTGGCGCTGGTCTACACGAACAATCGCACGCTGGAGAGCGGCAGTTTCCGTGTGGAAGCGTTCCGCCTGCCGGTGATGTCTGGCTCGTTGTCGATCACCAAGGACCCGAAGATCAAGGGCAACGCGCTGGTGGCGCCCACCGAGGTGCCCGTGGGCGTGGAGATCCACTACCTGAACGGTGGTGGTGCGGCGGGCCTGCCGGTGCGTGTCTCCGCACTGCTGCGCGGCAAGTCCGTGAACTTTGCGGACTACGACGAGTTCTCGTTCAACCCGCCGCGTGCGCAGCAGCAGTCGAGCAGCAGCGGCGGCGACGAGGAAGAAGACCAGGACAGCGAGAGTGCACGCGAGAGCGAGAAGCTCGTGGCGGACAAGCTGCCGATGACGCTCGACAAGGACGGCAACGGCAAGGTCACGATCAAGGATCTGCCGAAGGTGACCACGCCGGGTGACCTCGTGCTCGAAGCCGGCTTTGCCGATCCGAACGGCGAGATCCAGACGCTGCGCCAGAACGTCTCGCTGTGGCCCTCGGCCGTGGTGGTGGGCATTCGCGCGGCAAGCTGGGTATCGGTCAGCCAGAAGCTGGCGGTGCAGACGGTGGTGGTCGATACGCAAGGCAAGCCGATTGCGGACTCGCCCGTGCAGATCAAGGCGCGTGCCCGCATCACCACGTCCGCGCGCAAGCGCGTGGTGGGCGGCTTCTACCGCTACGACAACCGCAGCGAGACGAAGGATCTCGGCGTGGTCTGTGAGGCGCGCACCGATGCGCAGGGCAGGGCGCGCTGCGAGGTGGCGCTGTCGCAGGCCGGTGAAGTCGAACTGATTGCCAATGCGCGCGATGCCGATGGCCGCGTGGCGCAGGCGGCCACCACGGTGTGGGTGACGCGCCAGGGTGAACTCTGGTTCGGCGGTGAGAACCACGACCGCATGGATGTGCTGCCCGAGAAGAAGAGCTATGCGCCCGGCGACACCGCCGTGTTCCAGGTGCGCATGCCGTTCCGCCGCGCGACGGCACTGGTGGCCATCGAGCGCGAAGGCATTCTCGACACGCAAGTTGTCGAACTCAATGGCAGCGATCCGACCATCAAGCTCAAGGTGAAGCCGGAGTGGGGGCCCAACGTGTACGTATCGGTCCTGAGCATCCGTGGACGCCTGCGCGAAGTGCCGTGGTACTCGTTCTTCTCGTGGGGCTGGCGCCAGCCCCTGGACTGGTGGCGTGCGTTCCGCAGCGAGGGCAAGGAGTACGTGGCGCCGTCGCCGCTGGTGGACCTGTCGAAGCCAGCGTTCCGCCTGGGCCTCGCGGAGATCCGCGTGGGCAGTGAAGCGTATCGCCTCGATGTTTCGGTGACGCCTGACAAGGCGACGTATCCGGTGCGCGGCAAGGCGCGCGTGGTGGTGCAGGTCAAGCTGCCCGATGGCAAGCCCGCAGCGAATGGCGAAGTGGCGCTGGCTGCCGTGGATCAGGCGCTGCTCGAACTGATGCCGAACGGTAGCTGGAACCTGCTCGATGCGATGGTGCAGCGGCGTAGCTATGGCGTGGAAACGTCCACGGCGCAGATGGAAATCATCGGACGACGCCACTATGGCCGCAAGGCGGTGCCGGCCGGTGGTGGCGGCGGCAAGAGTCCGACGCGCGAACTGTTCGACACGCTGCTGCTCTGGAATCCGCGCGTGCAGCTCGACGCGGAAGGCAAGGCCACGCTGGAGGTGCCGCTCAATGATTCGCTGACGAGCTTCCGCATCGTGGCCGTGGCGGACCTCGGCGTGAACCGCTTCGGCACGGGTAGTGCATCGATTGCCGCGACGCAGGACCTGCAGATGATTTCGGGCCTGCCGCTGCTGGTGCGCGAGGACGACAAGTACCGTGCGATGTTCACGCTGCGCAATACCACGCAGCGCGCGATGACGGTCGAGGCCACGGCCCGCGCGACGCTGGTCGATGCGCAGACGCTGCCTACGCAAACGGTGCAGATTCCTGCGGGCGAAGCGCGCGAAGTCAACTGGGATATCACCGCGCCTGCGCTGCTCGCGTACTCTCGCAGCGGCACGATCCTCTGGGAAGTTGCCGCTACCGAGAAGGGTGGCGGCGGTGCCACTGACAAGCTCAAGGTATCGCAGCAGATTGTGCCCGCCGTGCCGGTGACGGTGCAGCAGGCGATGCTCGCGCAGCTCACGCCGAACCTGTCCGTGCCGGTGCAGGCGCCGGCCGGCGCGTTGGCCGATCCATCGGGCCGGTTGCGTGGTGGCATGCAGGTCTCGCTGCAATCGTCGCTGGCAGGTGGCATGCCGGGCGTGCGCGAGTGGTTCCGCAACTATCCGTTCAGTTGCCTGGAGCAACGTACGTCAAAGTCCCTGGGTCTGGCCGATGCATCGGCATGGGATGCACTGATGGCGCAACTGCCGTCGTATCTCGATACCAACGGGCTGGCCTCCTATTTCCCGCTGCGCAGCGATGGGCAATCGGGCAGCGAGGTGCTGACCGCGTATCTGCTGACGATTGCCAACGAGGCGTCGCGTGCTGGCCTGCCAATGCGCATTCCCGATGCGCAGCGCGAGCAGATGGAGCGTGGACTGATCGCGTTCGTGGAAGGACGCATCACCCCGCCGCGCTGGGCGCCGGCTTCGGCATCGATGGATCTCGACGTGCGCAAGCTCGCCGCCATCGAAGCGTTGTCGCGTAGCGGCCGCGCACAGGCGCGCATGCTCGGCTCGATCCAGATCCTGCCTGACCAGTGGCCGACTGCGGCGCTGATCGACTGGCTCTCGATTCTCTCCCGCATGCAGGACGTTCCCGAGCGCGACAAGCGCATGGCCGATGCCACGCAACTGCTGCGTAGTCGCCTGACAGTGCAGGGCACGCGGCTGGTGTTCTCCACTGAACGCAGCGACAACTGGTGGTGGCTGATGCAGGGCGGCGATGTCAACGCGGCCAAGCTGCTGGCGCTGGCTTCCGAGCTGCCCACGTGGAAGGACGATGTGCCGCAACTGGTGACGGGCCTGCTCGGCCGCCAGACGCGCGGCGCATGGATGACCACCACGGCCAATGCGTGGGGTGTGCTGGCGATCAAGCGTTACGCGCAGATCTACGAGAAAACACCGGTGGCGGGCACGGCGCGCGCCACGCTCGGCGATGCCACGCGTACGTTCGACTGGAGCAAGGCGAAGCAGACCGAAGGCGTGGCCAGCGGCGCGGTGGATCTGCCGTGGCCGGCAACGTCCGCAGGGAACCCCGCACTCGGCGCGCTGCAGGTGGAGCAGCAGGGCACGGGCCGTCCGTGGGCCACGGTGCGCGCACTGGCGGCGGTGCCGCTGACCGAACCGGTCTCGGCGGGCTATCGTGTGCGCCGCACCGTGACACCGGTGGAGCAGGCGGTGGCGGGCAAGTGGTCGCGCGGCGATACGTACCGCGTGAAGCTCGATATCGATGCACAGTCCGACATGACGTGGGTGGTGGTCAGCGATCCGGTGCCCACTGGCGCCACGATCCTCGGCAGCGGCCTGGGCCGCGATTCCGTGATCGCCACGCGCGACGAGAAGAAGGCATGGTCCGACTTCACCGAGCGCACGACCGAGGCGTATCGCGAATACTTCAGCTATGTGCCGAAGGGCGCGCTGCAGGTGGAGTACACGGTGCGGCTGAACAATGTTGGCGAGTTTGCATTGCCGCCATCGCGTGTGGAAGCCATGTACGCGCCCGATGTCTTTGGCGAAACGCCTAACCAGAAGGTCGTTGTAGGAGCTGGCAAGTGACCTTCATCACCATGCGGATGCCCCCGCGCGTGCGTGAATGGTGGTTGGTCGGCACGCTGGCCGGCATCACCTATGGACTGCTGTTGTTCCAGGTCTCGCTGGATCTGCCGGCTGGCGCGCCGTTGACGGGCAGGATTGCCTATCAGCCGCTATGGAAGGCAGCGATGGCGTTGCTGCTGGCGCGCGCGGCGTGGTTCCATCAGCCGAAGCAGGAGCGGCGCTGGCTCGTCACGGCGCTGCTGTTCTCCGCACTTGGCGATCTGCTGCTGGCGCTACCGGGGCTGCGGATTTCGTTCCTGGGCGGGCTCGGCGCGTTCCTGCTGGCGCATATGGCTTACCTGCGGATTTTCATTCCGCTGATCGAGGATCTGCGTCCGCATCGGCTGGTCGGTTGCGGCATCGTGCTCGGTGCTGCGGGTGCGATGCTGGGCCGGTTCTGGCCGAACCTTGGCGAACTGAAAGTGGCCGTGAGCGCCTATATCGTGATCGTCGCGATCATGGCGTGTTCGGCACTGATGGCGAGATTGCCCACGCCGCTGGCTGCGATCGGTGCGCTGTTCTTTGTGGCGTCCGACGCAATGATCGGCATGGCGAAGTTCCTGTCGCCATTCGATACCTACCAGCTCGGCATCTGGTGGACCTATGCGATTGCGCAGGTGTTGCTGGTGGCGGGCCTGGTATCGGGACCGCGCGAACGCATCGTCTGCAGCGAGTGTGGCGAGCGAAGATGACATGCTGAAGTTGCGCCTCTGCACTCGTCCCCGCCTTGTGGCTGCCGCCTGCCTGTTGATGGCGGCAATCCCGGCGCATGCAGTACCAGCATTCCGCGAGGTACGCGACAACTGGCGCAGCGCCGATATCGTCGTGACCGATCGGCATGGAGAAACCGTGGCGCGTGTGCGCGACGATTTCAAGGCACGTCGGGGCGACTGGGTCACGCTGGTCGATACATCGCCAGCGCTGCGTACGGCCATCGTGATGTCCGAGGACCGGCGCTTCTATGCGCACAGCGGCGTGGACTGGCAGGGCGTGGCTGCTGCCGCGTGGGCCAATCTGTGGAACACGCGCACGCGTGGTGCGTCCACGCTGACGATGCAACTGGCGGGCCTGCTCGACGAGGATCTGCGCACGGGCCGGGGCCGCAGCGTCGGGCAGAAGGTGGGGCAGGTTGTCAGTGCAGCGTCGCTGGAACGCGGCTGGCGCAAGGATCAGATTCTCGAAGCCTATCTGAATCTCGTGCCGTTTCGCGGCGAACTCGTGGGCTTGTCTGCGATGTCGCAGACGCTGTTCGGCAAGGCGCCGAGCGGACTCGATGCGCGGGAGTCGGCCGTGGCCGTGGCGCTCGTGCGCAGCCCCAATGCTTCCGCACAACAGGTATCGAAGCGCGCGTGCGGCATCCTGCGCGAGATGAAGCAGCCGCGCGAGTGCGACGGACTCGAAGGCTTCACGGCGCTGATGCTCGCGAAAGCGGTTAGCCTGCCTGGCGACGGCATGGCGACGCGGCGTGGCAATCTTGCGCCGCACCTGGCGCGTGCCGTGATCGCGCAAACCCGTGCCGTGACACCGGCAGGCAAGCAGCTGCCGCCGCGCATCGCCACGACGCTCGATGCCAATCTGCAGCGCGTAGCCGTGGCCAGTCTGGATCGCCATCTGCGCGAACTGTCCGGTCGGAATGTCGAAGACGGCGCGGTGGTGGTCATCGACAACGCCAGTGGCGACGTGCTCGCTTACGTGGGATCGTCGGGCGCGCTGTCGGCGGCGGCGCAGGTCGATCACGCGGCGGCGCTGCGGCAGGCGGGTTCCACATTGAAACCGTTCCTGTATGCGCAGGCCATCGAGGAACGCAGGCTGACGGCGGCATCGTTGCTCGATGACCGGCCCGTCAATCTGCCCACAGGCGGCGGCCTCTACATTCCGCAGAACTACGATCATCGCTATGCGGGCTGGGTGAGCCTGCGCGCGGCGCTTGGTGCGTCATTGAACGTGCCGGCCGTGCGCACGCTCGTCATGGTCACGCCGCATCGCTTTCATCGCCGGCTTGTTGCGCTCGGTCTGCCGCTGACGCAGTCGGGCGATTACTACGGCTATAGCCTCGCGCTAGGTAGTGCCGATGTATCGCTGCTGTCGCTGACCAATGCCTATCGGAGCTTCGCGAATGCGGGGGCGTATTCGCCTGCGCGGATGACGTCCACTACGGTCGCTGCGCCGCGCACTGTGATGTCGCCAGCCTCGGCGTACGTGATTGGCGATGTGCTGTCGGATCGCCATGCGCGAGCGCGCACGTTCGGACTCGACAGTCCGCTGACCACGCGCTTCTGGACGGCGGTGAAGACCGGCACGAGCAAGGACATGCGCGACAACTGGGCGGTAGGCTGGTCGCAGCGCTACACCGTGGGCGTGTGGGTGGGCAATGCCAGCGGTGCGAGCATGCATGACGTGTCCGGTGTGTCGGGTGCGGCGCCGGTCTGGCACGAGGTCATGGAGGCCCTGCATGGCAGCACGCCGAGCCAGGCACCCACGATGCCTGCGGGCGTGGAGCGTGTGGCGCTGACGTTCGACGGCAATCTCGAACCGGCGCGCGAGGAAGTCTTCGTGACGGGGACGGCAGTCAGCCAGATCCGCGTGGGCTCCACGGGCAAGACGCAGAGCGCGCCAGCCATCGCAAGCCCCGCCGACGGCACGATCTTCGCGCTCGATCCGGATATTCCGCCTGCTGCGCAACGCGTCTGGTTCCATGCCGATGGTCTGACCGGTCAGACTGCGAATGCGGTGAGCTGGCGAATGGATGGCAAGCCCCTGGGCCGCGGCGGGCAGGTGGCATGGCTGCCGTGGCCGGGACGGCATCGTGTACAACTGGTGGATGCCGCAGGCAAGGTCGTTCATGACATCGGCATCGAGGTGCGCGGTGCCAGCGTGAAGGAGGCCGTGCCGCAGAAGGTCTCTGCGCGGCGTTGAACCTGCCTGTCGCTGGTGTCGGCGACAATGCTCGCCTCCTGACGTGACCTGCAAGGCTTTCCGATGACCCATTCGTTCCAGCCGCTCGATGCCGCCGCCACGGCCGCCCGTCTGCCGTATCCCGAACTGGCGCAGGCCATCGCCGCCATGCTTGGCGAGTTGCGCGATGGCACGGCCATGGCGCCACCACGCATCGCGCTGCCCATTGGCGATGCACAGCACGGTGCTGGCACGCTGCTGGTGATGCCGGCGCGCAACCGCGACCTGGTGATGACCAAGAACATCACGGTGCATCCGGACAACCCTCGGCGCGGCCTTGCAACGATCCTCGGCGAAGTGCTCGTCGCCAATGCCCATACCGGCGAGCGCATCGCCATGCTCGACGGACCCACGGTCACGGGTCGCCGCACCGCTGCGGTGTCATTGCTGGCCGCGCAACAATTCGCTCCGGTGCCGGACGGCGAACTGTTGATCGTCGGCGCCGGCGTGCAGGCCGAGACGCACCTCGAAGCCTTCGTCTCCGGACTGCCGGTGCGCAAGGTGTGGTTCCAGTCTCGGACACGGGCCAAAGCAGAGGCACTGGCCGACCATGCGCGCGAGCTAGGCGTGGAGGCGGAGGTGATCGACGAGGTGGCTGCAGTGCTGCCGCGCGTATCGATGGTGGTCACGGTGACATCGAGCCGGACCGCCGTGCTGCCCGATCTCGATAGCGGACTCTGGACGGACCGGCACTTCGTGGCGGGCGTCGGCGCTTTCCGCCCCGACATGTGCGAACTGCCCCCGCAGCTCTGCCATGCCGCCGCAGCCAGTGGCCGTCTGCTGGCCGACACCCTGTTCGGGATCGAGGACGAAGCCGGGGATCTGTTGCAGGCCGGTATCGACTGGAACGACGTGCAGCCCTTCCAGACTGCGATTCTGCAGGGCGAGGCGCTGCGGACGAAGGCCGGCAGCCCGCTGGTGTTCAAGAGCGTGGGCTATGCGCTGTGGGACCTCGCCGCGTGCGTGCTGGCCAGCGCCGTTGACTCGTCAAAATAGCCATGTTGTGGGTAATGTTTCTCAGTTTTGAAACAGAACCGTTGCGCTGACGCGTCGCTTTCTTTCGGAAAACTCCTAATTGGTCACCCGCTGTTTTGGGTTAACCCTGCCTTTAGGGCATTTCTTCTATGATCCCGTTCCGTGTTTGAAACAGGCTGCGCGGGCCGCGCAGGATAATGCGACCCAGCAGTGGTTGTATTCAAAGAGGATGGAGCAAGAGGAACAATGAAAAAGATCTATAAGAAGATGCTGGTGGCAGGCGCCGCCATGGCACTGGCTGGCGTCGCACAGGCCCAGTCCGCGGGCAGTAACATCGTCAGCTTCGGCTGGATGCGGGTGATGCCCCAGGGGCATTCCGAATTTCTGACCATCGATTCCGTCGCCGGTCGCCCGACGGGTGGTCTGCAGCGCCAGAACACCGGTGCCACGATCGATTCGGCCGATACGCTGGGCCTGACGATGTCGCATTTCTTCACCGACAACATCTCGGCCGAGTTTGTGCTGGGTGTGCCGCCGAAGCATGACGTGAGCGGTGACCGTGGCTACGAGAAGTACGGCAAGCTCGGCACGGTGCGCCAGTGGAGCCCGGCCATCGTGGCGAAGTGGCACTTCTTCGATGCCAAGACGAAATTCCGCCCGTACGTCGGTATCGGTGTGAACTACACGTGGTTCACGGGCGAGACCGTGACGAACCAGAGTTTTGTTCAGGGCGAATTCGGCCCGGGTTCGACGATGGCCGCCACGGCCAAGTCGTCCTGGAATCCGGTGTTCAACATCGGTGCCAGCTACGCTGTCACGGATAACTGGTTCGTGGGTCTGTCGGTGTCGTATGTGCCGATCTCCACGACGGCTAACTTCACGACCACGCTGGCCAACGGCGCCAAGGTCGAGTCGCACACGAAGATCAAGATCGACCCGATCGTGACCTTCCTGAACGTCGGCTACCGCTTCTGATCCCCTGCGGGGACCAGCAGTGAAGAAGGGCACCCCTCGGGGTGCCCTTTGTACGTTATGCGGCGCTCTTAACCGGATAGCCCGCACCTTCGATCGCCTGCTGCAGTGCCGATCGGTCTGCGGCGGACTCTACCTTGACCGCCTGCGTGGGCACATCGGCGCTGACCTGTGCAGCCGGGTCCACCGCGTGCACGGCCTTGGTGATGGCGCTCACGCAATGGCCGCAGGACATGCCTTCTACCTGGAACTGGATCATGGAAACTCCTTGAAATGGGGAGGAAAGAAACGATCTCGGACTGGAGTATGAACCTTCCCATCGTGGGAAGCGCAAGGGGAAGATAAGGGACAGCGCAACGCGGGCGTGCATTGCGTGAAAACCTTGACCTTCCAATGGTGGTAAGGTCCACAGTGCCTGTATTGCCGATGCCCTGAGTCCGCTTCCATGACCACGCCAGCTTCCTCCCTGAACCCCTCCGAATGGCGCCTTCCCGTGGAAGGCATGACTTGCGCGTCATGCGTGCGGCGCGTGGAAAACGCTTTGGCCAAGGTGCCGGGTGTGCGCGATGTGGCCGTGAACCTCGCCACGGAGCAGGCCACCCTCCAGGCCGACAACGGTGCGGCGCTGGCTGCGGCGGCGCAGGCTGTGAGCGCGGCGGGCTACGAAGTGCCGCATGACGGAATCGCACTCGATATCGCCGACATGACCTGCGCATCCTGCGTAGGCCGCGTAGAACGCGCGCTGCGCGCCGTGCCGGGGGTGGTCGATGCCCAGGTGAACCTGGCGACGGAACGCGCCACGGTGACCGTGCTGCGCGGTGCTGCCGATGCCAGCGTGCTGGCCGATGCCGTGACGCACGCAGGTTATGGCGCCCAGCCCGTGGTGGAAACCATCGCAGCACCGGGTACGGCTACGGCGCGAGCCGACTTCTGGTCGGGCCCATGGCCGGTGGCGATCTCTGCCGCATTGTCGTTGCCGCTGGTGGCACCGATGGTGCTCGAATGGTTCGGCATCCACGCGATGCTGCCCGGTTGGTTCCAGTGGCTGCTGGCCACGCCGGTGCAGTTCGTGTTCGGCTGGCGCTTCTACAAGGCCGGCTACAAGGCGGTGCGCGCCGGGGCCGGCAACATGGATCTGCTCGTGGCGCTGGGTACATCGGCTGCCTATGGACTCTCCCTCTGGCAGATGTTCACGGCGGGCGACACCATGCCGCATCTCTATTTTGAGAGCGCGGCAGTGGTCATCACGCTGGTGCGGCTCGGCAAGTGGCTGGAGACGCGCGCCAAGCGCCAGACCGCCGAGGCAATCCGCGCGCTGGCCGCGTTGCGCCCCGATACCGCGCAGGTCCGCCGCAACGGCATGGAGCAGACGGTGCCGCTGGCGCAGGTACGCGTGGGCGACGATATCGTGGTGCGGCCCGGTGAACGGATTCCCGTCGATGCGGAAGTGATCGAAGGCAGCAGCCACGTCGATGAATCGATGCTGACCGGCGAGCCGGTGCCGGTGGTACGCCAACGCGGTGATCGGCTCACAGGTGGCGCCATCAACCAGGACGGACTGCTGGTAGCGCGTACCGTGGCCGTGGGCGCGGAGACCGTGCTCGCGAAGATCATCCGCATGGTGGAGCACGCGCAGGCCGCCAAGGCACCGATCCAGCGACTGGTCGATCGCGTCAGCGCGGTCTTCGTTCCGGTGGTGCTCGGCATCGCGCTGGCCACGTTGCTCGGGTGGGGACTGGTGGCGCATGACTGGAGCACCGCGCTGCTCAACGCGGTGGCCGTGCTCGTCATCGCGTGCCCTTGCGCGCTGGGTCTGGCCACGCCAACCGCGATCATGGCTGGCACCGGTGCGGGCGCGCGCGCAGGCATCCTGATCAAGGATGCGGAGGCGCTGGAACTGGCGCATCGCGTGTCTGTTGTCGCCTTCGACAAGACCGGCACGCTGACCGTGGGCAAGCCCGAGGTCGTGGCACTGCATGCTGCCGATGGCGATGACGCGGTCGTACTCGCGAAGCTCGTCGCGCTGCAGAGCGGTAGCGAACATCCGCTGGCGCGTGCGGTGATGGCGATGGCCAGTACGCGCGGCATTGCGGTGCCTGTTGCCACCGATGTGCACGCGTTGCCGGGACGTGGCATCGCAGGCGTGGTCGATGGACAAACACTTCAGCTCGGCAGCGAAGGGCTGCGTGTGTCGCTACACGCAGACGCGGGTGCGCTCGGTGCGCAAGCGGATCGATTGCGCGATCAAGGTCGCACGGTGTCGTGGCTGATCGACGTGGCGGCATCGCGCGTGCTCGGACTCGTGGCATTCGGCGATGCTGTAAAGCCCGGTGCTGCAGCGGCCATCGCACGATTGCGCGATGCAGGCATTCGCACCGTCATGCTCACGGGCGACAACGCCGGCGCTGCGGCGCGTGTGGGCGAGTTGCTCGGACTCGATGAAGTACAGGCCGAGGTGCTGCCGCAGGACAAGGCCGCGCGTGTGGCGGCACTCAAGCAAGGCGGCGCCGTGGTGGCGATGGTCGGTGACGGCATCAACGATGCCCCCGCGCTGGCCGCTGCCGATGTCGGTGTGGCAATGTCCACGGGCACCGATGTCGCGATGCATGCAGCCGGTATCACGGTGATGCGTGGCGACCCGTCGCTCGTGGCCGATGCACTGTCGCTTTCGCATCGCACCGTACGCAAGATCCGTCAGAACCTGTTCTGGGCCTTCGTCTATAACGTGGTGGGCATTCCGCTGGCTGCGGCGGGGCTGCTGAATCCCGTAGTGGCGGGCGCGGCGATGGCGTTCTCAAGCGTCAGCGTGGTGGGCAATGCGCTGCTGCTGCGCCGCTGGCATCCGGAGATCGACAAGGAGACATCGCGATGAACATTGGAGAAGCCGCGCAGGCATCCGGCGTGTCGGCGAAGATGATCCGGCACTATGAGTCCATCGGCCTGGTTGATGCGCCGCCGCGTAGCGATGGCGGGTATCGCCGCTACGACGAACGCGCCGTGCACACCTTGCGCTTCGTGCGCCGCGCCCGTAATCTCGGCTTCTCGCTCGACGAGATCCGCGGACTGCTATCGCTCTGGCACGATCGCGGACGGGCCAGCGCCGATGTGAAAGCGCTGACGTTGAAGCACGTGGCGGATCTCGAAGTCAGGATCTCCGAGCTGGCTGCGATGCGGGATACGTTGAAGTCTTTGGCGGAAGCGTGTTCCGGTGATGACAGGCCGGATTGTCCGATTTTGTCGGATATGGAAAGGGCGGGGTGTCATGGGTAGGGAAGGTTGAGTATCTCTCGCTATTGGTTTTCTCCCCTCTCCCGCCTTGCGGGAGAGGGGCGGGGGAGAGGGCAAGCGGTTCAAATTTCGAGGTGGTAGGCAAGCAGAACCTCCAGCCCTCTCCCCCAACCCCTCTCCCACTGCGCGGGAGAGGGGAGCAAAACAAAAGATCAAAAAACAATTCGGGAGACCCACGCATGACCGCCACCCAATCCCGCCAACGCATGCGCGATGGCACCGAACTGTTAGTCCGTACATGGCTTCCCGCTACCGCAGAACCTCTCGGCACCGTCCTGCTCGTCCACGGCCTGGCCGAACACAGCGGGCGCTATGACCACGTTGCGGCTGCGTTATGCGAAAGGGGCTTGCGCGTACGTGCCTACGACCACCGTGGGCACGGTGCCAGTGGCGGTCCGCGCATGGTGGTCCCCGGCCCCACGGCCTACGTCGATGACCTGGCAGAAATCTACGATGCCGCCGAGCGCCAGTGGCATGAGCTGCCGATGTTGCTCGGCCACAGCATGGGTGGACTCGTCGCGGCGCAGTTCGCCACGGCGCGTGTGCGCTCGATTCGTGCGCTGATCCTCTCGTCACCCGCGCTCGCACTGAAGCTGTCAAACACCATGCTGACGCTGCAGCGCGTGCTGCTGGCACTGGCGCCGCGTATGCGCGTGCCGAATCCCATCGATGCACGCATGCTGTCGCATGACGCCGAAGTCGTCCGCGACTACCGTAACGATCCGCTTGTGCAGGGCACCATCAGCGCCAGTGTGCTCGAATCGTTCCTGCGCGGCATGGCGCAGGCGCAGGGCGATGCAGGGCGGCTCGAAGTCCCCACGCTGATGCTCGTCGGCGGCGCGGACACCATTGTCGATCCGCAGGGCAGCCGCACGTTCTTCGACGGCATTCCGGAAGGGGTTGCGGAGATGCACTGGTTCGATACCGGCTACCACGAGATCTTCAACGAGACGCAGCCGTTGCGTGGCGAGGTATTCGCCGCATTGGACGAATGGCTGGGCCGCCACCTGGAGGTTCCGGTAAAGCCCTGACGCCCGCGCGGTGAAAGTCGTGCGATGATCTCCGGCATTCCGACAATGACAGCCACGGCCCTCAGGGCCTGCAAGGATGCAAGGGGACATGGAGACGTACGACTACATCATCGTGGGGGCCGGTTCCGCCGGCTGTGTGCTGGCCAACCGCCTGACGCAGGACCCCGGCGTGAAGGTGCTGCTGCTCGAAGCAGGCGGCAAGGATGACTATCACTGGATCCATATTCCGGTCGGCTATCTCTACTGCATCGGCAATCCACGTACAGACTGGCTGTATCGCACGGCGGAAGAGGCGGGCCTGAACGGCCGGTCGCTGGGCTATCCGCGCGGGCGTGTGCTGGGCGGCTCCTCGTCGATCAACGGCATGATCTACATGCGCGGCCAGCGCGAGGACTACGACGCATGGGCCAGCCTCACCGGCGATGACGGCTGGCGCTGGGAGAACGTGCTCCCGCTGTTCAAGCGCAGCGAGGATCATCATCGGGGGGCCAACGAATTCCATGGCGCGGGTGGTGAATGGCGCGTGGAGGGGCAACGGCTGCACTGGGACATCCTCGAACGATTCATCGATGCCGCCGAGCAGGCGGGCATTCCGCGCACCGACGATTTCAATCGCGGTGACAACTTCGGCGTGGGCTATTTCGAGGTGAACCAGCGTCGCGGCATCCGCTGGAACACGGCCAAGGCATTCCTGCGCAAGGCATCCGAGCGGCCCAACCTGACCATCGTGACCGGCGCGCAGGTCAGTGCGCTGACGTTCGATACCCCCGATGGCCGTCGTTGCACAGGCGTTCAATACCTGGGCGGTGGCAAGCCAGCGGAGGCGCAAGCGACCGAGGAAGTGATCCTGGCCGCTGGGGCCGTGAATTCGCCGCAACTGCTGGAGTTGTCCGGCATCGGCCAGCCGGAGCGCCTGCAGGCGCTGGGCATCCGCGTGCGCCATGCCTTGCCGGGCGTGGGCGAGAACCTGCAGGATCACCTGCAACTGCGCACGGTCATCAAGGTGGATGGCGTGCGCACGCTCAACACGCAGGCGTCGAAGTGGTGGGGCAAGCTCGGCATCGGCCTGCAATATGCCTTCAACCAGAGCGGGCCGATGAGCATGGCGCCGTCGCAATTGGGCGCGTTCGCGCGCAGCGACGACAGCCAGGCGCGCGCCAATGTGGAGTACCACGTGCAGCCGCTGTCGCTCGACAAGTTCGGTGATCCGCTGCATGCCTTCAACGCCTTCACCGCGAGCGTGTGTAACCTGCGTCCCACGTCGCGAGGCAGCGTGCATATCGAGGACGCCGATTTCCGGCGCGCACCGCGCATCGCACCCAACTATCTCTCCACCGACGAAGATCGCAAGGTGGCGGCCGATTCGATCCGGCTCACGCGCCGCATCGTGGCATCGCCCGCGCTGGCGCCTTACAAGCCGCAGGAGTGGCTGCCCGGTCCCGCGTTCCAGACCGACGAGCAACTGGCCGAAGCCGCTGGCGCCATCGGCACGACGATTTTCCATCCGGTGGGTACGTGCCGCATGGGCGCCGCCGATGATGCGGACGCCGTGGTGGACAACCGCCTGCGCGTGCGCGGTATTGCGGGGCTGCGCGTGGTCGATGCCTCCGTCATGCCGCTCATCACATCGGGCAACACCAACTCCCCGACGATCATGATCGCGGAGCGTGCCAGCGAGATGATTCGCGCGGACCGCAAGGCACGTGCGAGCGGCGCAGCAATTTCGCCGGAAATCGTCACCCCGGTTTCGGCGTAGCCGCCCTATAAGGGTCTTCCACGATACACGGCGTCGTATGGGCGGCAGCCCCGCATGCGGCGTCGGTACAGGGCCGCACGTCGCCTATGCGCCACGTGGCGAATGTATTACGCCTAGTGCAAACCCCGATGTTTTGCGACGCAGCAGGCGCACACAATAGTTGCCGGTATACGGTGCCTGAGTCTTCACTTGGCGCATCGTTATCTACGGCAGCCGCGCCGTTCATCACAACCACTACAACGCGGCAAATATGGCGACAGCGCCGGAGTTCGAACCATTGTCAGTTGCCGGGCACAACCCGGCATCGCAGCAAGAGGGCGGGCAGGAGACTATGACTCAGGAAATCATCCTGGAAACAAAGAACCTCACGAAGGAATTCAAGGGGTTCACCGCAGTGAGCGACGTCAATCTGCGCGTACGTCGCGGCTCGATCCATGCATTGATCGGGCCGAACGGCGCGGGCAAGACCACCTGCTTCAACCTGCTCACCAAGTTCCTGGAGCCCACCACGGGCACCATTCTTTTCAACGGTATCGACATCACGCGCGAGAAGCCCGCACAGATTGCGCGGCGCGGCGTGATTCGCTCGTTCCAGATTTCCGCCGTGTTCCCGCACCTGACCGTGCGCGAGAACGTGCGCATTGGTCTGCAACGCCAGCTAGGCACCGCGTTCCAGTTCTGGCGCAGTGAACGTTCGCTCGATGTGCTCGATGCACGTGCGATGGACTTGCTCGATCAGGTGGGCCTGACCGAGTTCGCCGAGACCGTCACCGTCAACCTGCCTTACGGCCGCAAGCGCGCGCTGGAGATCGCCACGACGCTCGCAATGGAACCCGAGCTGATGCTGCTCGACGAGCCGACGCAGGGCATGGGCCACGAGGACGTGGATCGCGTGACGCAGCTGATCAAGAAGGTATCGGCTGGCCGCACCATCCTGATGGTGGAGCACAACATGAACGTGGTCTCGTCGATTGCCGACAAGATCACGGTGCTGCAGCGTGGCGCGATTCTGGCCGAAGGTCCGTACGCCGAAGTGTCGAAGGACCCGCGCGTGATGGAAGCCTACATGGGCACCGCCGACGCCGAACTGCAGGGAGCGCACTGATATGTCCACGAACGCATCCAACGTTCCCGCTCTCGAAATCAAGGACCTGCACGCCTGGTACGGCGAATCGCACATCCTGCACGGTGTGGACCTCACTGTGAATCGTGGCGAAGTGGTAACGCTGCTGGGCCGCAATGGCGCAGGCCGTACCACCACCATGCGCGCGATCATGGGCCTGACCGGCGCACGCAAGGGATCGATCAAGGTCGATGGCAAGGAAACCATCAACTTGCCCACGCACAAGATTGCGCACTACGGCATTGGTTACTGCCCCGAAGAGCGCGCGATCTTCTCGTCGCTCTCGTGCGAAGAAAACCTGCTGCTGCCGCCGGTGCTGAAAGGATCCAGCCAGGGCATGAGCGAGGCCGAGATCTACGAGATGTTCCCGAACCTGAAGGAGCGCAAGCAGAGCCAGGGCACGCGTCTTTCTGGCGGCGAGCAACAGATGCTGGCCGTCGGCCGCATCCTGCGCACCGGCGCAAACCTGCTGCTGCTCGATGAAATCTCGGAAGGGCTGGCACCGGTCATCGTGCAGGCACTGGCGCGCATGATCCTGATGCTCAAGAAGAAGGGCTACACGGTGGTGATGGTAGAGCAGAACTTCCGCTTTGCTGCGCCGCTGGCCGACCGCTTCTACGTGATGGAGCACGGCACCATCGTCGAGCGCTTTGCGGCCAATGAGCTGCAGGCCAAGATGCCGGTGCTCAATGAACTGCTAGGCGTGTAGACAGGAAAGGGATAACGCATTTCATGACATTCGATATTGGAATTCCCCTGCCCGCGCTGCTCTCGCAGTTGCTGCTCGGGCTCGTCAACGGCGCGTTCTACGCGATGCTGAGTCTTGGCCTCGCCGTGATCTTCGGCCTGCTCAACGTGATCAACTTCGCGCACGGCGCACTGTTCATGCTGGGTGCCGTGCTGGCGTGGGCCGGCATGGAATACGCCGGGCTCAACTACTGGGTCATGCTCGCGCTGTCGCCGCTGCTGGCCGGTGCGCTCGGCGTGCTCATCGAGAAGACGCTGCTGCGCTGGATCTACAAGCTCGATCACATCTACGGCCTGCTGCTCACCCTCGGTATCACGCTGGTGATCGAAGGTGTGCTGCGCTCGATCTATGGCGTGTCCGGCCTGCCCTACTCGCCGCCCGAACTGCTGCAAGGCGCGACGGACCTCGGCTTCATGATGCTGCCGAACTACCGTGCCTGGGTGGTGGTGGCATCGCTGGTGGTGTGCATCGCCACCTGGTACACGATTGAAAAGACCAAGCTCGGCGCCTACCTGCGCGCCGGCACGGAGAACCCGAAGATCGTGGAAGCCTTCGGCGTCAACGTGCCGTTGATGGTCACGCTGACCTACGGTTTCGGCGTGGCGCTGGCCGCGTTTGCCGGTGTGCTCGCCGCACCGGTGATCCAGGTGTCGCCGCTGATGGGTCAGAACCTGATCATCGTCGTCTTCGCCGTGGTAGTGATTGGCGGCATGGGATCGATCATGGGTTCGATCCTCACCGGCCTGGGGCTGGGCGTGATCGAGGGCCTGACCAAGGTGTTCTATCCGGAAGCGTCGTCGACCGTGGTGTTCTTCATCATGGTGATCGTGTTGCTGCTGCGTCCCGCAGGTCTGTTCGGGAAGGAAAAATAATGCTGCAAAACCAAAATCGCCGCGGCCAGTTCGCGGTCTATGGCGTGGCACTGCTGGCCGTGCTGCTGGCGCCCGCGCTGGGCGTCTATCCGGTCTTCGTGCTCAAGGTGCTCTGCTTCGCGCTGTTCGCCTGCGCATTCAACTTGCTGATTGGCTATACCGGGCTGCTGTCGTTCGGTCATGCCGCATTCTTCGGCGGCGCGGGCTATGTGGCCGGACACGCCATGAAGGAATGGGGACTCACGCCCGCACTCGGTCTGCTGGCGGGCATGGCGTTTGCCGCGCTCGGCGGCTGGGCGATGGGCGCGCTGGCGATTCGTCGTCAGGGCATCTACTTCTCGATGATCACGCTTGCGCTCGCGCAGATGCTTTACTTCTTCTGCCTGCAAGCACCGTTCACGGGAGGCGAGGACGGCATTCAGGGAATCCCGCGCGGCAAGCTGCTCGGCTTCCTGCCGCTCGACAGCGACCTGACGCTGTATTACGTGGTGCTGGCCATCGTGGTGGTAGCGTTCGCGCTGATCGTGCGTACGATCCATTCGCCGTTCGGGCAGATCCTGAAGGCGATCAAGGAAAACGAGCCGCGTGCGGTGTCGCTGGGCTATGACGTGGATCGCTTCAAGCTGCTGGCATTCGTGCTCTCAGCCGCGCTGTCCGGTCTGGCTGGTTCGCTGAAAGCGCTCGTGCTGGGCTTCGAGACACTGACCGATGTGCACTGGTCGATGTCGGGTGCGGTGATCCTGATGACGCTGGTCGGCGGCCTCGGCACGCTGACTGGCCCCATCGTCGGCGCATTGGTTGTGATCGCGCTAGAGAACAAGCTTGGCGATCTCGGCATGTTCCTCGCCAATGCGACTGGCGTGGCGTGGTTCAACACGCTGGGCGAATCGGTGACGATGGTCACTGGCATCATCTTCGTGATCTGCGTGCTGACATTCCGGCGCGGCATCGTCGGCGAGATCATCGTCGTGGCAGACCAGTGGCGGGCGCGGCGCAAGACGGCCACCGCGCCGCTGGGCTCACATCTCGTCGATCGCGGTTGATGCGGTAACCGCGCCGGCATCCTTCTCCAGCGAGAAGCGGTCACGCGTGGTCACGTAGAAGCTGGCGCCGAAGCGGCCTACAGGGAAGTACTCCTGCAGCCGCACGCGCCAGCGCTCCGTATCGATCAAGCCATCGCGTGCATGCAGACGCAGCACGCGACCGATGAAGATCTGGCGGCTTTCTGTCTCCAGCGTTTCCCAAAGATTGCATTCGAAGGCCACGGGCGCTTCCGCGATACGGGGCGGGGCCACCTGCGTGCACGGCGCGGGCGTCAGGCCCACGTGTGCGAGCTCGCTCACGTTAGGCGGCAAACGCTCGCCGCATCGATGCATCTTCTCGACCATCGCTTCATCGCCGAGGTGTACGACAAACTCGCCAGTCCGCACAATGTTGGCGGCGGTATCTTTCAACGCGCCGTCGTCAAGACGGTTCACGCTGATCATGACGATAGGAGGCTCTTCGCCCAGCATGTTGAACATCGAGAACGGCGCGGCGTTGGCGGTGCCGTCGGGACCCAGCGTGGTGACGAGTGCGATGGGACGCGGCACGATCAGGCTGGCCATGAGTTTGTAGCGCTGATACTCGGTGATCGCGCTGAAATCGATTTCCATACTCTTCCTTTGTTCAGGGCTGCGGCAGCCCAAGCATCTGCGCCAGGCTCTTTTCGCCTGACATGCGCGAGGTTTCGATCCGCTGCTCCAGTTCGCGTAGATGCGCTTCCATGCGGGCCACGGCGCCTGCTGCATCGCGCGCTTCGATGCACGCCACGATGGCCGCATGCTCGTCGTGTTCGCAGGGTGCATGGCCCGGTGGCTCGTACAGCCCAACGATGAGCGAACAACGCGAGACCAGTTCGGTCAGGTAGCGTTGCAGCACCGCGTTGCGGGCCAGCGCGGCAATGCGCAGGTGAAAGCCGCTGGCCAGCCGCGCCCACGACGGCTGATCGAAGCGATGCATCGCATCGTGTTCGTCTGCAAGCTGGCGACGCAGTTCGCGCAGGTCATCCTCCGTCACGCGTTCCACCGCCAGTTCCACAAGCACACGCTCCATGGCGCGGCGCGCCTCGAAAATCTGGCTCGTTTCCTCGGGCGTGGGTTCGGCAATCACGGCACCCTTGTTGGGACGCAGTGCCACGATGCCATCGTGCGCGAGCTTCTCGAGCACGCGGCGTACCACGGCACGGCCCACGCCGAACAGGCTGCATAGCTCGGGCTCGGGCAACTTGGTGCCGGGCGTCAGACGATGATTGAGTACGCCATCGAAGATGGCCTGGTAAATGCGCGTATCGGCGTCCACAGGCTCGATGGCCTCGGGCGCTTCGGTAGCGGGGGCGGGCTTCCGTGCGGCTTTGCTGGACATGACGTCGGTCAGGGAAACGATGGCCATGATGTTAGCGCGAAGCCGTTTTCGCAACCTGCTCCATCGCGTCGCAGATCGCGCCGGGCGTGGTCATCCACACATCGCCATGCGAGCGCCGCGCGGCGATATGCGCCAGTGCGCGCCGCAGGTGGCGCAGCCGGTACGGCTGGCCCACGAGATACGGATGCAGCGCAATGCCCATCACCAGCGGCTGGGGATGCTGCGGATGGTTGGCCTGCAGCAGCATCTCATCGAACTGGTCGATGATCATATCGGCAAACGCCGCGCCGTCGAGCTGGCGACCGATGATCATCGGGATATCGTTCAGTTCCTGCGGATACGGGATCGACCACAGCGCGCCACCGTTGCGCGTCTGCATCGGCACGGGCCGGTCGTCGTGTGCCCAGTTCAGCGTGTAGCGGTAACCGGCTTCGGCCAGCAGATCCGGCGTGGCCATCGTCTCGGAGATCCATGGCGACAGCCAGCCCGTCGGGGCGCGACCGCTGTGCGACTGGATACGGTCGCGGCAATGTTCGATCAGTGCGCGCTCCCCTGCTTCATCGAATTCGCTCTGCCGATGCGCATTGGTATGACCATGGCCGATCAGTTCGGCTCCACGTTCCAGACAGGCGTCGAGCAGTTCCGGGCAGTGATCGTAGAGCGCGGTGTTCAGAATCACGCCGGCAGGCATCTCCAACTGATCGAACAACTCCAGGCAACGCCATGCGCCCACGCGATTGCCATACTCGCGCCAGCTGTAGTTCAGCACGTCAGGCTGCGGCGATACGGGGCCGAGGTTCGCACCCAACCCCTCGCCAAACGCGAAGTGCTCGATATTGAAGCCCAGATAGACGGCCAGCCGTGCGCCATTCGGCCAGCGGAAGTGATCGACATCGATGATGGGCCGATACGGAAAGCGGCCATGGTGGCGCAGCGGACCGAACGTGGGTGCCGCAGCGGCCTGCGCAGCAGCCAGCGGACTCGGATTGAGGGTCATGAACGTTGCCTTTCTTCTGGTTGGTGCATCCGCCGGGCCGCTGCGCACCGCCTTCGTGCGCCGCGCCCCGTTTGTGATCGTATGCACTGATCGATACCAATCGTTCGCAAATTGCGGGCCAGATCGTCAACGCTTGGGAATCCGTTATGTCGCGGACCTTGGGGTGGATTTGTCAACGCCGTGGCATGGCTCTTGCAAGCCCACCCGGCGAATCCCATCCACCCCCCGGAGATCTGCCATGTTTCGTCCCCAACGCCGCGCACTGCTCGCCACCGCCGCTGCCGCCCTTGCGATGACCACGCTGCCGGCGCTCGCCGCCGACACCATCAAGATCGGCCTGATCACAGCGCTGTCCGGCCAGTCTGCACGGGCGGGCGAATCGCTGACGCGCGGTATCACCATCGCCATCGACGAGATCAACGCCCGTGGCGGCCTGCTGGGCGGCCGCAAGCTGGAACTGGTGCGCCGCGACGACGAAGGCAACCCGGCCAAGGGTGTGCTGGCTGCGCGCGAACTGATCTACAAGGAGAAGGTGGCGGTGCTGTTCGGCGGTCTCGATACGCCGGTCTCGCTGGCCATCGTGCCGATCGCCAACCAGGAGAAGGTGCCGTTCATGGGCCCGTGGGCCGCTGGCACGCCGATCACGCATAACGGCGCGAATCCGAACTTTGCCTTCCGTGTCTCGGCAGTGGACGAAGTGGTGGACAAGGCCATGGTGCAGTACGCGCAGAAGACTTTCAGCGCCACCAAGGTCGGCCTGATCCTCGTGAACAACCCGTGGGGTGAATCGAACGAGAAAGGCATCGTCGCCGCGATGGCCGCCAAGGGTGGCAAGCCGGTGGGCATCGAGAAATTCGAAGGCACCGATGTAGACGTGGTGCCGCAACTTGGCCGCCTGAAGGCTGCGGGCGCCGATGTGCTGCTGATGGTCGGCAACGTGGGTCCTTCGGCGCAGGTCGTGAAGTCGCTCGATCGCATGGGCTGGAAGGTGCCGGTGGTTTCGCACTGGGGCCCGGCAGGCGGCCGCTTCACCGAACTGGCGGGACCGAACGCGAAGAACGTTCACTTCGTGCAAACGTACAGCTTCTTCGGCGCGCAGACCCCGGTCAGCAATCGCGTGGTCACCGACCTCAAGGCCAAGTACAGCGACATCAAGGGTCCGGACGACATCACCCCGGCCGTGGGTGTGGCCAATGCGTACGACGCCACGCAACTCGCCGCGCTTGCTATCGCCAAGGCCGGCAGCACCAAGGGCGACGCGATCCGCGAAGGCTTCTACAAGATCGACCGCTACGAAGGTCTGATCAAGACCTACGTGAAGCCGTTCTCGCCGCAACAGCATGACGCGCTGGGCGAGAACGACTACGTGTGGGCGCAGTTCATCGACAACCGGATCGTGCCGGTGAAGAAGTAACGCGCTAGTTGCCTACCGCTTGTCTTGCTCCCCTCTCCCGCGTCGCGGGAGAGGGGTTGGGGGTGAGGGCCGGAGGCTCTGCTTGCCCACCGTATCGCATATTTCACCGCTGGCCCTCTCCCCCGCCCCTCTCCCGCTTGCGGGAGAGGGGAGAACACCCCGAAAGAAGAAAGAATAAGGACTCACCATGTTATGGATATCCGCCCTGATCAGCGGGCTTGGCCTGGGCAGCATGTACGGGCTGATGGCGCTGGGATTTCACATCACCTACGCGGTATCGGCCACGGTCAATTTCGCGCAGGGCAGCTCGATGATGCTGGGCGCCGTGCTCACCTACACGTTCGCGCAGACGCTGGGCTGGCCGATGCCGCTGGCTATCCTGCTGGCGCTCGCGTTGTGCGCGCTCTATGGCCTTGCCGTCGAATTCCTCGCAGTGCGTCCGTTTGCAAGCCGTGGCTCCAACGCGTGGCTGATGGCAACCGTAGCACTGGGCATCGTGCTCGATAACGTGGTGATGCTGTGGTTCGGCACGGAGCCGCGCAGCCTGCCCTCCCCGCTCGCCACGCAATCGGTGCAACTCGGCAGCACGGGCGTGGGCGTCTATCCGCTGCAACTCGTGATTCCGGTGGTAGGACTCGCGCTGGCCGCCGTCCTCCACTACGTGCTGCGCAAATCGCGCTGGGGCGTGGCGATGCTTGCCGTGGTGCAGAACCGCGATGCGGCGCGCCTGATGGGGATTCCCATCCGACGCACCATCGCTGGCGCATTCGCGCTCTCCACGCTGCTGGCAGGCATTGCCGGCGTGCTGATCGCGCCGCTGTTCAATGTGCAGGCCGACATGGGCACGGTCTTCGGTCTCAAGGCGTTTGCCGTAGCGATTCTCGGCGGACTGTCGAGCGCATGGGGCGTGATGGTGGCCGGCCTGATCTTTGGTTTGGTCGAGGCGATGATCACCGCATCGCTGGGTTCCAGCTACACCCAGATCATCACGTTCGCGCTGGTGATCGCCATTCTGGCCCTGCGGCCCGATGGTCTGTTCGGACGCGCGGAGGTGCGCAAGGTATGAGCAAGACAATGACTTCCCCGGTGCCAACCGCACCCGCTACCCAGGCACCGCGTGCCGCTGCCCCCGTGCTTGGTCTGGGCACGCCGCTGCAGATCTCGGCAATGATCGCCGTGCTGGTGGCATCGGCCGCACTCACGCTAACGCTCAACGGCTACTTTGTGTTCGTGATTGCTGGCGTTGCGATGCTGGCGATCTGCGGCGTCGGACTGAATCTGCTGCTCGGCCTGACCGGGCAGGTATCGTTCGGCCATGTCGGTTTCTATGCCATCGGCGCCTATACGGTGGCGATCCTGACCGGACAGGCCGGCTGGAGTTTCTGGGCCGCATGGCCGGTGGGCATGCTGATCGCCGCCGCACTCGGCGCATTGCTGGCGCTGCCTGCGCTACGTGTCAAGGGGCCGGGTCTGGCGATGGTGACCATCGCCTTCGGCTTTATCGTCGAACACGGTGCGGTGGAATGGCGTGCCCTGACCGGCGGCCAGAATGGCCTGATGGGTATCGCGCAGCCTTCGCTGCCTGGTGTCGAAGGTGGCGAGCGCGCGCTGGCGCTGATCGCCATCGCCGTGCTTGGCGTGGCACTGGCCGCCTACGCGCGCATCTCGCGCGGAAGTTGGGGCGCAGCGATGCGTGCCGTGCGCGATAGCGAGGCCGCTGCGGCATCGATCGGCGTGAACCCGCTCGTCGTCAAGACGGTTGGCTTTGCGTTCTCCGCAGCGCTGGCCGGTCTCGCGGGCGGGCTCTTCGCGCCGTTGCAGGGCATGGTCACGCCGGGCATGTTCTCGTTCCTGCAGTCGATCCTGTTCGTGCTCGTGGTGATGATCGGCGGTGCAGGTACGGTGGCGGGACCAGTGGCAGGCGCCATCATCGTCGGCCTGTTGCCCGAAGTGCTGTCGAGTCTTGAAAACCTGCGCCTGCTGTGCTTCGGCGTACTGCTGCTGGTGGTGTTGTGGGTTGCACCGACCGGTCTCGTTGGTGTCGCAACATCCGCGTTCCGCCGCCTGCATCCCAAGGCCGCAGCCCAGCACGACGCCGTGACCGGTGCCACGCTGCCCGCGCGCGCACCAGAGGCGCGGCGAGGACTTTCCGCGCTCGGTCTATCGATGGTGTTCGGCGGCGTGCGTGCCGTGGACAACCTCTCGTTCGATCTGCCGCCTGGACAGGTGACGAGCCTGATCGGCCCCAACGGTGCGGGCAAATCGACGGTGCTGAACATGCTGTCGGGCTACTACCGTCCGCGCGCGGGGGGGCGCAAGCTCGGCAGCGACACCCTGCCCGCTCGTGGCGCGTGCCACAGCGCGCGGCAAGGCATCTCTCGCACCTACCAGACTACGCAACTGTTCGCGGGCATGAGTGCGCTGGATAACGTGGCGATTGCGCTGTCGCGCGGCAAGCTCGGGACGTTCCTCGGCATTGCCGGTTTCACCGCACCGTCCGTACGCGACGAAGCCCGCGCACTGCTGGCCGCCTGCGGCTACATGGGCAACCCCGACACGAGCGCAGCGGACCTCGCGCACGTGGATCGCCGACTCGTGGAAATCGCACGCGCACTGGCCACGCGTCCTGCCGTGCTGCTGCTCGATGAACCGGCCGCTGGCCTCTCGCGCGAAGACAAGGCCACGCTGGGCCGACTGCTGCGCAAGATTGCCGATAGCGGTGTGGCCGTGGGTCTGGTCGAGCACGATATGTCGCTGGTCATGGACGTGTCGGACAGCATCGTCGTGATCGACGCAGGCCAGCATCTGGCTGCGGGCACGCCCGATGCCGTGCGCGAGGACCCCGCCGTGCGCCGCGCGTATCTCGGCGATGCGGCAGCGGTACCTACGCGTCATCGTGCGGCATCGAAGAACGCTGCGCAGTTGCCCGAAGTCATCGGCGTCAGCCGCCTGCGTGCCGGCTATGGCGCGGCCCCCGTGCTGCACGATGTGGATCTGCAGGTGCGCGAGGGCGAGATGGTGGCGCTCCTCGGCGCCAATGGTGCAGGCAAGTCCACGTTGATGCGTGCGATGGCCGGCCTGCATCGCCCCGTACAGGGTGGCATCACGTTCGACGGCACCGACCTGGCCCGACTCGATGCCGCACGCATCGTCGAAATGGGTGTGGTGCTGGTGCCCGAAGGCCGGCAGGTCTTCCCTGAACTGTCAGTGCTCGACAACCTGAAACTCGGCGCCTTCCCCTCTGGCCGCATCGCGCGCTCAGAGATGCTGCAGCGGGTTGAATCGATGTTCACGCGCTTTCCGCGTCTGCGCGAGCGGCAGCATCAGCGCGCCGGGCTGCTGTCCGGCGGAGAGCAGCAGATGCTGGCCGTGGCGCGTGGCCTGATGTCGAAGCCGACCGTGGTGCTGCTCGACGAGCCATCGCTGGGCCTCGCGCCGAAGGTTATCGACGAACTGTTCGCCTCGCTCGACAAGCTGCGCGAAGCCTCGATCACGATTCTGCTGGTAGACCAGATGGCGGCACTTGCGCTGTCTCTGGCAGACCGCGCCTACGTGCTCGAAGAAGGCCGCGTGGTGGCGAGCGGCGATGCGGAGACGCTGGCGCGCGATCCCGCACTGGTGCAGGCTTACCTCGGCGGACAACACGCATGAGCCGGCTCGCCACTTCCCGCGCGGGCATGGTCACCAGCCCGCATGCACTGGCCAGCGAGGCGGGGCTGGAAGTCCTGCACGCGGGTGGCAATGCCATCGAGGCCGTCATCGCCATCGGCGCAACGCTGGCCGTGACTTACCCGCACTTCACGGGATTGGGCGGCGATGCGTTCTTCATCGTCAGCGATGGCGCGGGCAACGTGCGCACGTTGTCCGGCATAGGGCAGGCCGCCGGCACGCTCCCGGACTACGGCGATGCGATTCCCACGCGCGGCGCCGCGTCCGCCCTCACCACCGCTGCCACGGTCGATACCTGGGACCGCGCGTTCGCCATCAGCCGCGGCCAGTGGGGCGGCACCCAGAATTGGAGCAGTTTGTTCCAGCGCGCCATCACGCTGGCGCATGAAGGATTCGAGGTCACGCCGTCGCAGCGCTTCTGGCAAGCCTTCCGCAAGGACGAAGTTGGTAGCTGGCCCGGCTTCTCGAGCACGTTCATGCCCGATGGCAGGCTGCCCGAAGCCGGCGATTGGCTGCGCCAACCCGCGCTGGGCCGCAGCCTGGCGCGCATTGCCACGCATGGCGCGCGCGAATTCTACGAAGGCGAACTGGCCGAGCGTATCGTCGCTGGTCTGCGCGAAGCGGGTTCTCCGTTGTCGATGCAGGATCTGGCCCGCACTGCCGCGCGCGATGAAGCGCCGCTGCGCGTGCCGTATCGCGGCGGCGAGCTACTGAGCCTGCCGCCGCCCACGCAGGGTGTGACCACGCTGCAGATCATGGGCATCCTGGAGCGGTTCGACATCGGGAGCCTGGAGGAAGGCAGCGCGGACTACTACCACGTGCTCGTGGAGGCCGTGAAACAGGCGTTCATCGAACGCAACCGCTACGTGGCGGACCCCGAGTTCCATGCCGTGCCGACGGACGAGATGCTGTCGCCGACGCGGCTTTCCGCACTGGCTGCGCATATCGATATGACGCACGCATTGCCGTGGCCACACGTCTACCAGCACGGCGACACCGTGTATCTCGCGGCGGTGGATAGCGAAGGCCGCTGCGCAAGCGTGCTGCAGACCGTGTATTTCGATTGGGGCAGCGGCGTGGTGGCAGGCGATACCGGCATCCTGTGGCACAACCGGGGCGCAGCGTTCAACACGGACCCACGGCATCCCAATTGCATCGCAGAAGGAAAGCGTCCGTTTCATACGTTGAACCCCGGCATGTACCTGCGCGGTGGGAAGCCCCGATTGCTGTATGGCACGCAGGGTGCGGACGGTCAGCCGCAAACGCTGGCCACCGTTCTGACTCGCCTGATCGACCACGGCATGGACCCGCTCACGGCGCTGTCGCGGCCACGTTTTCTGCTCGGCCGCACTTTCTCCGATACGCGCGACAGCCTCAAGATCGAGGCCGATGCCGGCGACGATGTGATCGCTGCGCTGGCCGCGCGCGGGCACGAGGTCAGCGTCATCCCCGCGCAAAGCCCGCTGGCAGGCCATCCCGGTGCCATCGCGTTGTACGACGACGGACACCGTGCAGGCGCCCACGACCCGCGCAGCGACGGCATCGCCATGAGCGCGTGAGGGGCTTGCATCGCGAGATGACAATCCTGCTGCATCATGCAGGCAAGGCGAAGCCTGCATGACGAGGGGATGACAACCCTGCGTTGTGTAGCGGTTTTGTATCGGTCCGGAACCGATGCCGGGGCGCCCCGTCCAATGCAATGACTGTCGACTGCGGATCACGATGCAATGCAGCGTGCAAGCTGCAGCGCGATAGTCCAGAATCTCGACGGAGAGGCGCCCCCCAGCATCGGCACATCGCCGATGAAGTACCGCTGAGAAGCGCGTCCCTATGTCCCCAGCAACCGCTCCCCTCTCGCCAAGGAGAACACCGTGCTGAGCCCACATGAACTTGCCACGCTGATGCTGATCGGCAATGGCCCCCAAACGCGTAACGACACCACTGCCGCATCGCGTGAAATCGATCCCGTCGATCTCGACGCCCTGATCAATCACGAACTGGTGGTCCTGCAATCCGAACAGGGCAAACGCCCTTGCCCGCAGATCACCGCGCACGGCCGCTCGATGCTGGCCGCCGTGGGTCGAATGGGCTGACGACGTATCAGTGGTTCACCGACAGGCAATTGCACCGCCTGTGCTTATCATCCCGTGAATACGGCGCTGCGTATCGCCCAGCGCCGCATTCACACTCATGACACAACCCTCCTCCACCGGCTGGCAATCGGACATTCCCGCACGGCTTGACCGTCTGCCGTGGTCGGCATGGCACTGGCGCGTAGCCATTGCGCTTGGCGTTGCGTGGGTGCTCGACGGTCTGGAAGTCACGTTGGTCGGTTCGGTGGGCGCCGTGCTGGAACGGCCCGACACGCTGGCGCTCGATGCCACGCAGGTGGGCTGGAGCGGTTCGCTCTACATCCTCGGAGCCGTGTTCGGTGCACTGGTCTTCGGGCGCATGGCGGACCGGCTCGGCCGCAAGAAGCTGTTCCTCGCCACGCTGGCGGTCTACATGGCTGCCACGCTCGCCACCGCCTTCTCGCCCAACTTCGCGTTCTTCGTGGTGTGCCGATTTGTCACAGGCCTGGGCATCGGTGGCGAATACGCAGCCATCAACTCGGCCATCGACGAACTGATCCCCGCCCGCGTGCGCGGCCGAGTGAACCTGGCGATCAATGGCAGTTTCTGGCTCGGCGCCGCATTGGGGGCCGGACTCAGCCTGGTGCTGCTCGATCCTCGTGTATTCGGCCCGGTCTGGGGCTGGCGTGTCTGTTTCGGCCTGGGCGCCCTGCTGGCCGTGGCCATCGTGCTGATCCGCCGGCATATTCCGGAAAGCCCCCGCTGGCTGACCACCCATGGCCGGCATGCGGAAGCCGGCCGGATCATCGACGCCATTGAAGCCGAGGTATCGCGCCAGCATGGCCCGCTGCCCGCCGTGGACCCGCGCGCCCTGGTGGCCTATGCCGGCAAACCCATCCCCGCGCTGGGCGATATCGTGCGCCTGCTGGTCCACCGCTACCGTTCGCGCAGCGTTGTGGTGCTGGCGCTGATGGTGGCGCAGGCATTCTTCTACAACGCCATCTTCTTCACCTACGCGCTGGTGCTGACGCGCTTCTATGCCGTGCCGGACGAGCGCGTGGCGCTCTACATCTTCCCGTTCGCGCTCGGCAACGCGCTGGGTCCGTTCCTGCTAGGACCATTGTTCGATCGCATCGGGCGTCGCAAGATGATTGCCGTGACCTATGTGCTTTCCGGGATCGGACTTGCGGCCACGGGCTGGGCCTTTGTGGAAGGACACCTCGATGCGCGCTCGCAGGCACTGTGCTGGTCCGCCGTGTTCTTCCTGGCTTCGGCAGCCGCAAGCTCTGCCTACCTGACCGCCAGCGAGGTCTTCCCATTGGAAATGCGCGCGCTGGCCATCTCCGTGTTCTACGCCGTGGGCACGGGCACCGGTGGTTTCATCGCGCCAGTGCTGTTCGGCATGCTGATCGAGACCGGCAGCCGCGGCGCGGTGGCTATCGGCTACGGCATCGGCGCCACCCTGGTGATCGTGGCGGGGCTGATGGCGCTGCGATTCGGCGTGGATGCAGAACGACGGGCGCTGGAGGACATTGCGCCGCCGCTGGGCGCCGAGAGGGACTGACCGGCCCTTTGGTTGACCCTTTGATTGGGCGCAAACGGCTGGCCGCCACTTTGAGAACCGTCCCATATCGATTCGTCGGCCCTCCCCCGAGAATGGTTGCACCGGGCGCCAATGCGCTGCCGGGCCAACAACCAACCGAGGGTCACAACCATGAATGCAGCAACCCTGGCAGCCGACACCACGGCTTCCACATCGGCTTCCACATCGGCTCCCACATCCGCTGACGATACCGTGGCAGCCGACCATCATTTTTCGATCCACCATCTCGAAGGCTGCCTGGGCCGGGTGCGAACGCCGACCGAGGAAGAGATCGGTGCGGCTGTCGCGGATCTTGAAACGCTGGATACCCGCGCCGATGCCGACTTCAACCGGACGCTGCCGCCGCTTCTACCGGGCCAGCGGTGTTCCGTGGTGCAGCTCGAAGGCTGCCTGGGCCATCTGGCTTCATGTTCCGCGCCAACGCTGGAAGAACTGGACGCAGTCATTGCCGACGCAGCCAGCGAGCGCTACCTGAGGAGCTTCGCATGATCGGACTGGACTCGAACATCGTGCTGAGATTCCTTGCGCGAGATGACCCCAGAATGACACCGAGGGCGACTTCCATCATGAGGTCGCTCTCCACGAGCCTGCGGGGCTTCATCCCGATTGCCGTGCTGGTCGAGGTGGTCTGGACCATGCGGCGCCACTACGGCGCGGACCGGAGCACGATCGCGCGCGTCGTCGAGTACATGATCCGCAGCGACGAACTCGTCGTGGAGTCCTCCGATATCGTGAAGTCGGCGCTCTACCTGTTCCGGGAGAAAAAGGGCGATTTCGCCGACTGCCTGATCACGCGCACATGCGAGGCGGCGGGCTGCTCGCAGACGCTCACGTTCGATCGCAAAGCAAAGGAAAACGGCATGCGCCTGGTCAACTAACTCAACCCATCCAGCACCATATGCTGGCCATGCACCGCCTCTGCCGCATCCGAGGCCAGAAACGCCACGGCGCGCGCCGCCGCGCCGGTAGACACCCAAAGCGCGTGGTCGGCGGCAGGCATCGCGTGCCGGTTGGCGGGGGTATCGAGAATACTCGGGGCGATGCTGTTCACGTTGATGCCCGAGCTTCGCACCTCGTGGGACAGGCTTTCCACCAGCCGCTGCAATGCACTCTTGGACGCGGTGTAGGCGCCCATCGCCGCGGCGCCCTGGCTGGCAGCTCGCGCGGACACGGCCACTACTTTTCCGCGCTGCTGGAACTTCATCGCCGGAATGAAGTGGCCGGTAACGGCCACGAAGGACCATGCATTGAGATCCATCATCCGTACAAACGACTCGCGGCTCAGCGCGTGGGTGGGCTCACCCATCTCGAACCCGCCGGCCACATGCACAAGCACATCGACCGAGCCCAATGCATCGAGGATGGCTGCTGCCACCGGGGCCATGGCCGAATCCGATGTGACATCGGCGGCGTGCAGCAAGGTACCGCCGTGGTCGGGTTCGGGATGGGCAAAGACGCTCTGCAGATGCTGCAGGTCGCGGTCGATCAGCGCAAGCCGCGCGCCTTCCGCTGCAAACCGGCTGGCGATGGCACGGCCGAGGGCGCCGGCGGCACCGGTGATGACAACATGACGGCGAACGGCACTGGCTTCCATGGCGATCTCCTGGAAAGGGGGTGTCTGCCCCGCTGGGGTCTCTCAACCATAGTGCGTGGCACCGCGCTTCGCCAGATGCGGCGTCGGAGGCAACTGTACAGTGGCGGATCACGGCATCTGTGCATGGTTGGCCGCGCAATGTTGGGGCATGATGCCGCACCACCCCGCCACGGGGCCATCGCACCCAGGATCACAATTGCCGCTTTCCCGCCTCAAACAGAGCGATACGCTGCTTGCCGTGCTGGCGCTCATTGCGTCGATGGCGTCGCTATGCATTGGCACATCGTTCGCCAAAAGCCTGTTTGGCGCCGTCGGCGCGCAAGGCACGGTTGCCATGCGCGTGTCGTTCGCCGCGCTGATCCTGATTGCCGTCTGGCGGCCCTGGCGCTTTCCACTGTCGGGCGCCCATGCCCGCGCCATCGCGCTGTACGGGGCCGCGCTCGGTGCCACGAACCTGCTGTTCTATATGTCGCTGCGCACGATCCCCCTGGGTCTGGCCATTGCGATCGAATTCACCGGACCACTGGCGGTGGCGGTGCTGTCGTCACGCCGCGCCATCGACTTCGTGTGGATCGCCTGTGCCGTACTGGGTCTGATCCTGCTGCTACCGCTCGGAGAAGCCTCGACGCATCTGGACCCGGTCGGCATCGGCTACGCGCTGGCTGCCGGCGTGGGTTGGGCACTCTATATCGTGTTCGGCCAGATGGCGGGAAACGCCCATGGTGGGCAGGCGACCTCGCTGGGCATGACCATGGCAGCCATCGTGGCGGTGCCGTTTGGCGTGGCGCATGCAGGAACCGACCTGTTCAGCCCGGCGCTGCTGCTATCCGGGCTGGCCGTCGGCCTGATGTCGAGCGCGATTCCCTATTCGCTGGAAATGGTGGCGTTGAAGCGGCTGCCGCGCCGCACATTCGGCATTCTGCTGAGCCTGGAGCCGGCCATGGGCGCACTGGCTGGACTGGCTTTCCTGCACGAACAGCTGACGCCCATCCAGTGGGTGGCCATCGGGGCCATCATCACGGCGTCCATCGGCTGCACAGTGACGGCGCGCGGAAAGCGACCGCCGCCGCAGGACGAAGCTCAGTTGGCGGCGAACCAGTCGGCTGGCAGCCACTGAGGCGTCAGCCGGCCGGGATGTGCCGGGGCAGGCGCGCCCAGCGTCAGGCTGACTTCATGCAGGAAGCTGTCCTCCGGATTGCGTCGTGCGGAGAAGCCGCACTCGCGCATGATCGCCAGCATGCGGCGGTTCTCGCTGAGGACGTCGCCACGCATCCCCCGCAGCTTGCGGGTCCGCGCAATGTTCTGGAGCCGCTGGATCAGGCGCCGCCCCAGCCCCTTGCCCTGCCAGCCATCGGCCACCACGACGGCGAGGTCGGCCACGCCTTCGGCATTCACCACGTATTCGGCCTTGCCAATGATCGTCTCCTCACCATCCGGCGACGGCGAAGTCAGCACCACGGCCACATCGCGATCCGGCCGATAGCCAATGAAACTCTCGATGATCGTGTCGGCAACCCGTCCGCCGGTCAGATAGCGGTAGTAGCGGCTCTCCAGCGACAAGCCATCAATGAAGGCGCGCAGCCCGGCGCGGTCCGTGTGCCGTACCGCGCGCAGCGTCACGCGCGCACCGCCCGATACCTGCCACGATTCTTCCGCGTTCGGCATCCCCGTATAAGCAGCAGCACCCTGTGTTTGGCTCATGACAACCCCTGACTACGTTTTACATAGCCAGAAGCATAGTCGAAACCCTAGCTTTTGCAAATGAAGTTAGGGCTGCTATGCTGAAGTCATGGACAAGACACCTATCGCGTCACCCGAAACCCCGCCAATCAGCCCCGCTGACTTTGCTCAGTGCTCGATTGCGGGCACCTTGTCGCTCATCGGCGAGAAGTGGACCATTCTTATCTTGCGGGATGTGTTCTCGGGTGTGCGACGATTCGACGATTTCCTGGAGCGGCTCCAGTGCTCGCCCGCCGTCCTGTCTGCCCGGCTGAAAACGCTGACCGAGGCCGGCCTGCTCCGCAAGATTGGCTACAAGGAGCCGGGCGAGCGCGAGCGCTTTGCCTATCACCCCACCCGCGCCGCGGTCGAGCTGCTGCCCGTGATCGTGGGCTTGATGCAATGGGGCGACGACCACCTGGCACCCTGCGGACAAGGCCCGGCCGAAATCCGCTCGAAGGTCAACGGTCTCAAGGTCCGCGCAGCGCTTGTCGACGAAAACAACGATCCTGTGGCACCGAATGAAATGGCGTTGATTTCGTTGTTGGTGCCAGTCAGAGCAGACGACTAGCCATCGCCGCCGAAGCAGACATGATGAGCGCCTCAACGAGCTTTAGCGCTCACTCATGAGTACTAAACACAAATAAGCGCTCATATGCGAGCGATTAAATCGATGCTGCTTGACGGCTGGATGATGCTTGCCCAATAATGCAGCAACCTCCGAAAGAATATAAGCGCTCACATGGGATCGATTAAACCGCCTAAAAGATCGTACATGAGCGATAGGGACACCGCCGTCGTCCCTACTCCGGTTTCGCGCGCTCTGATAAAGCTCGGTCGCGATTTATCGATGGCTCGAAGGAGGCGGATGCTGACTCAGCAGTCGATGGCCGAACGCATCCAGACATCTGTGTCCACGCTGCGACGCCTGGAAAAAGGCGACCCCCGCATTCCGATCGGCACCATCGCGCAGGCAATGTTCGTATTGGGCGAACTGGAAAAGATCAGCGGCTTGCTGGAGACTGCCGACGACGACATCGGGCTGACCCTGATGAATGAACAACTTCCTCAGCGGGTTCGAGGCAAGAAGCAAAAGCCTGATTCGGGAGCACTCTGATCCATGGCCCCGACGCGGAAGAAGGTTGGCGTCGCCTTGGGTCAGCGGGCCATACCGCTTGGCGAACTCGCCTATGCCCGTGACGGACGACGGGAGCATTCGTCATTCGTCTACGACGCCGCTTGGCTATCCGACTCGGCAAAGTTCTCGGTCTCCCCTGACCTTCCTCTCGTCTCAGGCAACCAGTTCCGGAAAGCACCGAGCAAAGACGACTCAATCTTCCATTTCGCGTTTGCGGACACCGAACCCGATGGTTGGGGCTGCCGCGTGATCGCGCGCGACCATGCCAAGCGCCGTAAAGCTGCGCAGCGAAACGACCTTCCTGTGCCATCGGCAGAACTGACCGAAATGGACTACCTGCTCGGGGTCGACGACACAAGCCGGATCGGCGCCATCAGACTCGTCGATCCAGAAACCAGGCGTTTCCTGCGCGTCATTGAAGACGGTGAGCGCGGAACACCACCGCTTCTGGAGCTTTCGCAACTCATGGCGGCATCGCGCGCCGTGGAGTTGAACAAGGAAACCGAAGCGGACCTGCGATATCTGCGCGGCCGAGGTACGTCGATAGGTGGCATGCGCCCGAAATGCACGATCGTCGACGACGACGGGCATCTGGCGATCGGAAAGTTTCCCAGCGTGAAGGACGATCGCAGCGTCACCCGAGGCGAAGTCCTTGCCCTGCAACTGGCTGCTGCAGCCGGAATCAACGTCTCCGACTCGCGCGTCGTCATGTCCGACGACATCCCCGTGGCACTGATTCGCCGGTTCGATCGCGTTGAAGGCGGAGGCCGGATTCCCTATCTTTCCGCCGGTTCAATGATGCAGGCATCCCGGCAAGACGACCACGCCTACACGCAGATCGCGGAAACCATCATTGCAAACAGTGCGCGTCCCGCCGAGGACCTTGAAGAGCTATGGCGTCGCCTCGTCTTCAATCTGCTGATTACGAATGTCGACGACCACGTGCAAAACCACGGTTTTCTCCACGTCGCTCACGGACAATGGCGCCTGGCGCCCGCGTTCGACATCAATCCCTTCCCCGACAAGGACCAGGAACTCAAGCTTTGGCTCGATGAAGCCTATGGCCCGGTGGATTCCATCAAAGCCGTCATCGGCGTGGCAAGCTACTTCAGGCTGGATTCGTCCGCAGTCCAGCGCGTGCTGGGTCAGGTCTGCCACGCCATCGACACATGGGCGAACGTTGGCAAGTCGGCCGCAGTGGGCATGTCGAACCGTGACTTGGATGATTTCGCTCCGGCATTCGAAAACGCACAGATGCGGATTGCAAGGTCATTGCTGAAGTAGTCCCACGCACCGCCCCCGCACATTGCACTGCACCATAGCCGTGCGAACGCCCTAGTCTGGCGCTGCACCATAACGTGCAAATGGGTATAAAGACGCACTTTTTAGGCGTTTCCTTGCCCTACAAGCTCCCTCCAAGACACTTCAAACCCCTGGCACACCGCTTGCGATATAGAGCGTGGGCCGGTCAACGGCGACTGTCCCACCCCACATAAAACGACGGCTATGCCATGTAGCCGTCTGTCAGGACAACGGCGTCCCCTGAACTGGTCACTCTTGCCAGATTCTCGGGACGCCTTTTGTTTTTGGAGCACGAGAATGAACGGCAAAGCCACCCGGATCGAACTGCTGAATTTCAGCACGCCGCAGATGCGCGCTTTCCACCTGACCTGGATGGCGTTTTTCGTCTGCTTCTTCGCTTGGTTCGCTTGTGCGCCGCTGATGCCCGTGCTCAAGGGTGAATTCGGTCTGACGCCTGGTCAGATCGCCAATATCAATATCGCCGCCGTGGCCGTCACCATCATCGTGCGCCTGATCATCGGGCCGATGTGTGATCGCTTTGGCCCGCGCAAGACCTACACCGGCCTGCTCGCCATCGGCGCCATCCCCGTGATCGGCGTGGCGTTCGCGCAGAGCTACGAGACCTTCCTGTTCTTCCGCCTGCTGATTGGTGCGGTGGGTGCCAGCTTCGTGATCACGCAGTACCACACGTCGGTGATGTTTGCGCCGAACGTGGTGGGCACGGCCAATGCCGCGTCGGCGGGCTGGGGCAACGCGGGCGGCGGCGCCGCGCAGGGCGTCATGCCGCTGCTGCTGGCCGCCGTGCTGTTCCTCGGTGTGGATCACGCCATGGGCTGGCGCGTGGCGCTGATCGTGCCGGGCGTGCTGATGCTGGTGATGGCGTTCATCTACTGGCGATTCACGCAGGACTGCCCCGAAGGCAACTTTGCCGATCTGCGCGCACGCGGCATTGCGGTGAGCGGTGGCAAAGGCGGTGGCGGCTGGGCCAGCTTCCGCGCGGCCAGCACCAACTATCGCGTCTGGCTGCTGTTCATCACGTACGGCGCATGTTTCGGCGTGGAGATCTTCATCCATAACGTGGCCGCCACGTTCTATGTGGATCGCTTCGGCCTGTCGCTGTCGGCAGCTGGCATGGCAGCGGCGAGCTTCGGCCTGCTGGCGCTGTTTGCCCGTGCGCTGGGCGGCTATGTGTCGGATCGCTTTGCGCGCCGTCGCGGCCTCGATGCCCGCTCCATCGTGCTGTTCGTGTTCATCCTCGGCGAGGGCCTGGGCCTGCTGGCTTTCGCCCATGCCTCGGGTGTGGCGATGGCGATTGCCGCAATGCTCGTCTTCGGCCTGTTCACCCACATGGCCTGCGGCGCCACGTATGCGCTGGTGCCGTTTATCGATCGCAAGGCGCTGGGCGGTGTGGCCGGGATCATCGGCGCAGGCGGCAACGTGGGCGCAGTGGCCGCGGGCTTTCTGATGAAGGGTCTGGGCGATCTGCAACAGACGCTGACGTATCTCGGCGTGGCCGCCACGCTGGCCGCGCTGTGCGCCATTGCCGTGCGCTTCAGCGCCGAGCACAAGGCGCAGGAGCAAGCCCTCTACGAAAACGCCCTCGCCAACTAATCGACAAAGCACAACATCCCCGCACAAGGAAAGCATCATGAAGATCATCATCGTCGGGCACGGCATGGTCGGCCACAAGTTCCTGGAATGCCTGGCTGAAGCCGGCGCGCAGGACCTCGAAGTGACGGTGCTCTGCGAGGAGCCGCGTCCTGCCTACGATCGCGTTCACCTGTCCGAGTTCTTCGCGGGCAAGTCCGCCGATGACCTGTCGCTGGTGCCGGAAGGCTTCTTCACGCAGCACAACAACATGCTGCTGCGCCTGAACGCGAAGGCCACGGCCATCGACACCGCCACGCGTACGGTCACGACTTCTACCGGCGAGACGCTCTCCTACGACAAGCTCGTGCTGGCCACCGGCTCGTATCCGTTCGTGCCGCCGCTGCCGGGCAAGGATCGCAAGGACACGTTCGTCTATCGCACCATCGAAGACCTCGAAGCGATGCTGGAATGCGGCAAGCGCGCGAAGTCTGGTGTGGTGATCGGCGGCGGCCTGCTGGGTCTGGAATGCGCCAAGGCCCTGCGCGACATGGATCTGGAAACGCACGTGGTGGAGTTCGCGCCGCGCCTGATGGCCGTGCAGGTGGACGATGGTGGCGGCCGCATGCTGCGCCAGAAGATCGAAGACCTCGGCGTCAAGGCGCACACGGGCAAGAATACCGTGGAGATCGTCGATGGCGTGGATGGCACGCACCGCATGAACTTCACCGATGGCACGCATCTCGACACCGACATGATCGTGTTCTCCGCCGGCATCCGTCCGCGTGACGAGCTGGCGCGCGACAGTGGCCTGAATATCGGCCCGCGCGGCGGCATCGTGATCGACAACAATTGCCTGACCTCGGACCCGCACGTCTACGCTATCGGCGAATGCGCGCTGTGGGACGGCAAGATCTACGGTCTGGTCGCGCCCGGCTACGACATGGCGCGTGTGGCCGCGCGCCACCTGCGCGGCGAAGCTGCCGAGTTCGGCGGCGCCGACATGAGCACCAAGCTCAAGCTGATGGGTGTGGACGTGGCCAGCATCGGCGATCCGCACGGCAATGTGCCGGGCAGCCGTTCGTACCAGTTCACCGACGAGCGCAAGCAGGTCTACAAGAAGCTGGTGGTCTCCGACTGCGGCAAGTTCCTGCTCGGCGGCGTGCTGGTGGGCGACGCCGAGGAATACGGCACACTGCTGCAGATGATGCTGAACCGCATCGAGTTGCCCGAGTCGCCCGAATTCCTGATCCTGCCCTCCTCCGATGGCCAGGCCAAGCCCGCGCTGGGCGCCGACGCATTGCCTGACACCGCACAGATCTGCTCATGCAACAACGTCAGCAAGGGCCAGATCTGTGCCGCCGTAACCGATGGCGCCACCAGCATCGGCGCGCTGAAGACCTGCACCAAGGCCGGCACGGCGTGCGGCGGCTGCGTGCCGCTGGTCACGCAGATCATGAAGGCCGAGATGAAGAAGCAGGGCATGGCGGTGAACAACCATCTCTGCGAACACTTCCCGTATTCGCGCCAGGAGATGTATCACCTGGTGCGCGTGGGCAAGTTCAAGTCGTTCGACGATCTGCTGGCCGCGCACGGCAAGGGCCTGGGCTGCGATATCTGCAAGCCCACGGTCGGCAACATCCTGGCTTCGTGCTGGAACGATTTCGTGCTCAAGGAAGAGCACGCCAGCCTGCAGGATTCCAACGACTACTTCCTCGCCAACATCCAGAAGGACGGCACGTACTCGGTGGTGCCGCGCATGCCGGGTGGCGAAGTCACGCCCGATGGACTGATCGCCGTGGGTCAGGTCGCCAAGAAGTACGGTCTCTACACCAAGATCACGGGCGGTGCGCGCGTGGACATGTTCGGCGCTCGCCTCGAAGAACTGCCGCTGATCTGGGAGGAACTGGTTGCCGCCGGCTTCGAGTCGGGCCATGCGTACGGCAAATCCCTGCGCACCGTGAAATCGTGCGTCGGCTCCACATGGTGCCGCTATGGCGTGGATGATTCGGTCGGCCTCGCCATCGACATCGAGAACCGCTACAAGGGCCTGCGCGCGCCGCACAAGATCAAGTTCGGCGTCTCCGGCTGCACCCGGGAATGCGCCGAAGCACAGGGCAAGGACGTGGGCATCATCGCCACGGAAAAGGGCTGGAACCTCTACGTGTGCGGCAACGGCGGCATGAAGCCGCGCCACGCCGAACTGCTGGCGGGCGATCTGGATCGCGAAACGCTGATCCGCTACGTAGACCGCTTCCTGATGTTCTACGTGCGCACCGCCGACCGTCTGCAACGCACCAGCACCTGGCGCGACAACCTCGAAGGCGGCCTGGACTACCTGAAGTCCGTGATCATCGACGACAAGCTTGGTATCGGTGCCGAACTCGAAAGCGAGATGCAGCATGTGGTGAACACCTACGAGGACGAGTGGAAGAAGGCCATCACCGACCCCGAGACCCGCAAGCGTTTCCGCCACTTCGTGAACAGCGACATGCGCGACGACAACCTCGTCTTCCTCGAAGAACGCGGCCAGATCCGCCCGGCTACGCCTGAGGAACGGAACTTGCAGCGTTCCCGCCTGAACCACATTCCCGTGGTTGCCGTGCCCGCCAATGCAGCCTGATACGCGTCAAATTGAGGAGAACGTGATGAATCAAGCCCACCATCCCGAAACCTGGACGGCCATCTGCACCTTGCGCGACATCGTGCCCAATACTGGTGTGTGCGCGCTGATCGGCAAGCAGCAGGTTGCAGTGTTCCGCATCGGCCGTGGCGAAGACGTCTACGCGATTGCCAATTTCGATCCGAACTCGCAGGCCAATGTGCTCTCGCGCGGGCTGGTCGGTAGCCTGGGCGATCGCGTCGTGGTGGCGTCACCGATCTACAAGCACCACTTCGACCTGCGCACGGGCGAGTGCCTGGAAGCACCGGAGCACTCCATCGACGCCTTCTCCGCACGGGTCTACGACGGCAAGGTGTGGGTCGCCACCGAAGCGGTGACGCGCGAGACCGAGGAAGCATCCGAGGAAGAATTGGCTGCCTGAATTACGGGCCGCCTGAAAGCCGGCGGCCCTCTACCGGATGACGCTCATGATGTCCCCCTCCCCGACCGCCGTCGCTCAAACCGCTCCCGCACGCCCCCGGCTGGTCGTTGTCGGCAACGGCATGGCCGGTATGCGCACCGTCGAGGAACTGCTGAAGCTGGCACCGGACCTCTACGACATCACCGTCTTCGGCGCCGAGCCGCACGGCAACTACAACCGCATCCTGTTGTCACCGGTGCTCGCCGGCGAGAAGACCGTTGACGACATCATGCTCAACACGCGCGACTGGTATACGCAGCACGGGATCGAGCTGCTGGCCGGCGACCCCGTGGTGGCCATCGATCGTCCGCGCCGCGTCGTGCGCTCGGCATCGGGCCGCGAAGTCCGCTACGACCGCCTGCTGCTGGCTACCGGCTCCAAGCCGTTCATCATCCCCGTGCCGGGCCACACGCTCGATGGCGTGATCGCATTCCGCGACATCCAGGACGTGGAGACCATGTTGCACGCCGCGCGCAATCATCGCCACGCGGTGGTCATCGGCGGCGGACTGCTGGGGCTCGAAGCGGCCAACGGCCTGATGCGTCAGGGCATGGACGTGACCGTGGTCCATCTGGCCGATACGCTGATGGAGCGCCAGCTCGACAAGCCCGCCGCCGAACTGCTCAAGGGCGCGCTCGAACGCAAGGGGCTGCGCTTCCTGCTTAACGCGCAGACCGCCGGCATCCTTGGCGATGAGCGCGTGACCGGCGTGCTGTTCAAGGACGGCACGCGGATTCCCGCCGATCTCGTAGTGATGACCGCAGGCGTGCGTCCCAATATCGAACTGGCGGCCGGCGCCGGGCTGCGCTGCGAGCGCGCCATCGTCGTGGATGACACACTGCAGACCTTCGACCCCCGCATCTACGCCGTGGGCGAATGCGTGCAGCACCGCCAGGCCACATTCGGCCTCGTGGCACCGATCTGGGATCAGGCGCGCGTCTGCGCCGCCCATCTGGCTGGCGCCGGGCATCGCCGTTACGTGCAGCAAGCCACGGCCACCAAACTCAAGGTGACGGGCGTGGATCTCTACTCGGCTGGCGATTTCATCGGCACCGAAGGCAGCGAGGACCTCGTGCTACGCGATCCGCGCCGGGGCGTCTACAAGCGGCTCGTGCTGCAGGATGGGCGCCTCGTTGGCGCCGTGCTCTATGGCGATGTGAAAGACGGCCCGTGGTACTTCGACCTGATCCAGAGTGGCAAGCCCGTGGCCGCGCTGCGCCAGCGCCTGCTGTTCGGCCAGGCGCAATGCGACGCGCTGGCTGCCTGATTGCCTGATCGCCACAAACCGGAAATCGATTCGTGAACCTGTCCGATATCGCGGTGGTTGCCACCACTGCCACCAAGACCGTCTCCACCACGTGCCCATACTGCGGCGTGGGGTGCGGCGTGCGCGCCACGGTGCGCGCCGATGGCCAGGTTGAAGTCCAGGGCGACGCCGACCATGCATCGAACTTCGGTCGCCTGTGCGTGAAAGGCTCCGCGCTTGGAGACACCGTCGACCTCGACGGCCGGCTGCTGCATCCACAGTTCCGCGACGCCGATGGCACGCTACGTCGCGTGAGCTGGAACGATGCGCTGGATCGCGTCGCGAATGGCTTTGCGGACGTGATTGCTCGCCATGGTCCCGACGCCGTGGCGCTCTACGTCTCCGGCCAGATCCTGACCGAGGACTACTACGTCGCCAACAAGCTCATGAAGGGCTTTATCGGCTCGGCCAATATCGATACCAACTCGCGGTTGTGCATGTCATCGGCCGTGGCCGGCCACAAGCGCGCGTTCGGTGAAGATCTGGTGCCGTGCAACTACGAAGACCTGGAATCCGCCGATCTCGTCGTGCTCGTTGGCTCAAATACCGCGTGGTGCCATCCGATCCTGTTCCAGCGCCTCACGCGCGCCAAGGAAGCGCGGCCCGAGATGAAGATCGTGGCTATCGATCCGCGCCGCACCGCCACGTGCGAACTGGCCGACCTGCATCTGCCGTTGCGCGCGGGCACCGACGTGCGGCTGTTCAACGGGCTGCTGTCGTACTTGTCGCGGCATGGCCATGTGGATCAGGCGTTTGTCGAGGCACACACCAGCGGATTCGATGACGCTCTGGCCGCCGCCGACTTGGAAACCAACGAGATCGCCGCGCTCGCCCGCGCGTGCAAGCTCGATGCGCAAGACGTAGAGACCTTCTTCGCGCTATTCGCCGGCACCGAGAAGGTCGTCACGGCGTTCTCGATGGGCGTGAATCAATCGTCGTCGGGCACGGACAAGGTCAACGCCATCGTCAATTGCCATCTGCTGACGGGTCGCATCGGCCGCGCCGGCATGGGTCCGTTCTCGCTGACCGGGCAGCCCAATGCGATGGGTGGGCGCGAAGTGGGCGGTCTCGCCAACATGCTGGCGGCGCATATGGAGCTGGCGAATCCGCTGCATCGCGACATCGTGCAGGATTTCTGGCAGTCGCCGCAAATGGCCGATCGCCCCGGCCTCAAGGCCGTGGATCTGTTCCAGGCCATCGAGCAAGGCAAGGTGAAGGCCGTGTGGGTCATCGGCACCAACCCCGTGGTGAGTCTGCCCGATGCCGATCAGGCACGCCGCGCGCTGGCGCAGTGCGAACTCGTGGTGGCTTCCGACATCGTTACCCGCACCGATACCAATGACGCTGCGCACGTGTTGCTGCCTGCGCTGGGCTGGGGCGAAAAGGACGGCACGGTCACCAACTCCGAGCGCCGCATCTCGCGCCAGCGCGCGTTCCTCTCCGCACCGGGCGAGGCTCGCGCGGACTGGGACATCCTCTGCGATGTCGCGCGTCGCATGGGCTTTGTGGGCTTCGACTACGCGGGCCAGCATGAAATCTTTGACGAGCACGCGCGCCTGAGCGCGTTTCGCAATGGTGATGCCGATGATCGCCACGCCCCGCGCATGTTCGATATCGGCGGCCTCACCGGTCTTGGCGAGGAAGCCTACGACGAACTCGTACCCGTGCAATGGCCGCTGCGTACCGCCACCGCGCCCGGCACGCAACGTCTGTTCGAAGACGGACGCTTTGCATTCGGCGATGGCCGCGCGCGCTTTGTCGCTACGGCTGCCCGCGCACCTGCGAACAGCGCGGACGATGATTTCCCGCTGATCCTGAACACGGGCCGCGTGCGCGACCAGTGGCACACGATGACGCGCACCGGCCGCGCCGCGCGACTGGCCGATCACCTGCCCGAACCCTTCGTCGACATGCATCCGCAAGACGCGCTGCTATGCGGCGTGGGCGAAGGCAAGCTCGCGCGCGTGACCAGCCGATGGGGCGCCATGGTGGCGCGCGTGCGCTTTGGCGGCGGCATCCCGCGCGGCAGCGTGTTCGTGCCGATCCACTGGAACAACCAGTTCAGCTCCGACGCGCGCGTGGGCGCCGTGGTCAATCCCGCCGTCGATCCGGTCTCGGGCGAGCCCGAGTTCAAGCACACGCCGGTACGCGTGGACGAGTTCCGCGTCTCGTGGCACGGCTTTGCACTGAGCCGCAACGCGCTGCCTGCCGACGCACTGACGTACTGGACGCGCATCCAGGGCAAGCAATTCCACCGCTACGAATTCGCGGGCCGCGATGTGGTAACCGACCGCACAGCCTGGGCGCGCGCACTGCTCGGCGTGCAGGACCCGGATGCCGACTGGCTCGAGTACGAGGATCGCACGGCAGGCGTGTACCACGCGGGCTACGTGGTCAATGACCGCATCGAGGCATGCGTCTATATCTCGACGCGCGCCGAACTGCCATCGCGCGCGTGGCTGTCGCAACTGTTCGGCCAGGAACGGCTGGAAGACGCGGACCGCATTGGCCTGCTGCTCGGCCAGCCCCTGGAAAAGACCGCCGATGCAGGACCCACGATCTGCTCCTGCTTCGGGGTGGGACGGAACACGATTTGCGATGCAGTGCGCAAACACGACCTCAAGACACCTGCCGAGATCACCGCCTGCGTCAAGGCCGGTGGCAACTGCGGCTCTTGCGTGCCAGAGCTTCGCAAGCTGCTGGTGGAGATCCGCGTCACGGAAGTGGCGTAAGGACAGCGCAGGGGAAGCGTGAAGTCGGGTACAGGCGGCGCTGTTCCGGTGCCGTCTGTATCTTGACAATCGAGGAGCCAGCCTTAAAGCTATGGGGCTTCGCGTGCCCACGCGCCCTCCTCGCGGAACCATCATGACCACCCTGACCCTGCCCACTTACGCCGACGTCGAAGCTGCTGCCGGCCGCATCGCCGGTTACGCCAACCGCACGCCAGTCAACACCAGCCGCACGCTCAACGACCTGCTGGGCGCGGAAGTGTTCTTCAAGTGCGAAAACTTCCAGCGCATGGGCGCGTTCAAGTTCCGTGGCGCGTTCAACGCGCTGTCGCGCTTTTCCCTCGAGCAACGCAAGGGCGGCGTGGTGGCGTTTTCTTCGGGCAATCACGCACAAGGCATCGCGCTGTCCGCCAGGCTACTCGGCATGCCCGCCACGATCGTGATGCCGCATGACGCACCCGCTGCCAAGGTAGCGGCGACCAAAGGCTATGGTGCCACCGTGGTCAGCTACGACCGCTACACGGAAGACCGCGAAGCCATCGGCCGCAAGCTGGCCGAAGAACACGGCATGACACTGATTCCCCCGTTCGACCACCCCGACGTACTGACGGGCCAGGGCACGGCGGCAAAGGAATTGTTCGAGGAAGTGGGCAAACTCGACGCATTGTTCGTGCCGCTGGGCGGCGGCGGCCTGCTCTCCGGCACCGCACTGTCCACGCGCGCACTGGCGCCGGACTGCAAGCTCTACGGCGTGGAGCCCGAAGCCGGTAACGACGGCCAGCAATCGTTCCGTAGCGGTTCCATCGTCCACATCGACACACCGAAGACCATCGCCGATGGCGCACAGACCGGCGCGCTGGGCAACTACACGTTCGGCATCATCAAGCGCGATGTGACCGATGTGCTGACTGCATCGGACGCCGAACTGGTGGAAGCCATGCGCTTCTTTGCCGAGCGCATGAAGATGATTGTGGAGCCGACAGGTTGTCTGGGTCTGGCTGCGCTTTTGCAGCAGAAGGAAGCACTACGCGGCAAGCGCGTGGGCGTGATTATTAGTGGTGGGAACGTGGATATTGCGCGGTTTTGTGAGTTGTTGGGTGGGTGATTGTTTGTAATCCCTCTCGCTGGTTTGCTCCCCTCTCCCGCATAGCGGGAGAGGGGTTGGGGGGTGAGGGCCGGAGGTTCTGCTTGCCGACCACGTGGGCCTGTCAGTTTTTTTGTGTGCAGGACAGCTAGAGGCTTGCCGGTCGAATGGATTGGCAAGCCTGCATTCTCTCAGAGGTGCGGGTGGGTAAATCGGTCTTCGTATAACACTGCGAACTGATTCATGGCCGCCTTCCAGTCATGCGTTGCCATCCCCCATTTTCCAGTGATGTTGCGCAGGGCCAGCCACAACAGCTTGGTGGCAGCTTCGTCGCTGGGGAAGTGGCCTCGGGTCTTGATGATCTTGCGTAGCTGCGCGTTGATGCTTTCGATGGCATTCGTCGTGTAGATGATCTTGCGGATCGCCGGCGGGAATGCAAAGAATGGAATGACCTGATCCCAAGCCCGGCGCCAGGCAGCCGGGATCGGTGTGTACCGCTGTCCCCATTGCCCTTGCTCAAAGGCTGCCAACTCGGCCATGGCCGCTTCCGCGCTGGGCGCCGTGTAGATCGGTTTGAGCGCTGCGGCCACCGCCCGACGGTCCTTCCACCCTGCGTAGTCCAGGCTGCCCCGGATCAGATGCACGATGCAGGTCTGCAGCGTGGTGTTCGGGAATACGGCGTTTAACGCGGGCTCCATGCCCTTGAGGCCGTCGGTCACCGCAATCAGGATGTCCTGCGTGCCGCGCGTTTTAAGATCGTTGAAGACCTTCATCCAGAACTTGGCGCCCTCGGTGGTTTCGATCCATAGGCCAAGGATGTCGCGCGTCCCATCGGGCAAGACGCCGAGCGCCAGATAGACGGCCTTGTTGCGCACCACGCCGTCCTCGCGCATCTTGACCCGCAGGGCATCGAAGAACACCACCGGGTACATGATCTCGAGCGGACGGCCCTGCCATGCCGTGATCTCCTCCATCACCGAGTCGGTCACCGAGCTGATGAACTCGGGCGAAACCTCGGTGCCGTACTGCTCGACCAAAAACGCCTGAATCTCGCGAACCGTCATGCCGCGGGCGTACATGGCGATGATCTTGTCATCGAACCCCGTGAAGCGCCGCTCGTGCTTGGGGATCAAGATCGGAGCGAAGCTGCCATCCCGATCGCGCGGGATGTCCAGGCGCAGCGGCCCGTCCTCGGTCAGCACCGTCTTGGCACTCTTGCCGTTGCGCTGATTGGTTGTCTCTGCCGGGCGCTCGGTACCGGCTGGATAGCCCAGGTGATGGCCCAGTTCGGCACCCAGCGCACGCTCGATCAGCGCCTTCTTGAACGCCATGGCCGCATCCTGCACCGCCTCGGCGGTCATCGGGCCTTTGACGAACTGATCAATTAATTCCTTCGGGATGGCGGGCAATTCCCGCAATGGGGCTTTCGGTTTGCGTGGCATACATGCTCCTTAACGACATGTTATGCCCTACACACAAAATTCCTGACAAGCCCGGCGCCTATAGACCCAGCTTCACATATGACGAAAATCAGATCCACCTTCAACAACTAGTCAAGGTCCGAGTTGGATCCGGATGGCGAGCGCTTCCACAGCCGCAACATCTTCTGCTGATGGAGTAGCCAAATCTCCATGAGCAATCTGATCTCGGACCTTTTTCACGCGCTCGAACGTATCCACATCAGCATCAGTCAATTGGGTCCACACGCTAACGGCACACCAAACAAAGCGATCCCGGAGATTGGTCCACCGTTCAACTTGCCGATTAAATAACTTGTCTGCAGAAACGCGCACCCTTTCAGGACTACGCAGGATCGCGTCGAACTGAGCGGTATGATGCACAGAAGCAAACACGGAATGGGTATGCCGCTCTATCGTCAAAAAAAGATACAAGAACCGCTTCAGCGGATCCGGCTCTCCGATAGCTAGATCGAAAAAATACGACACTTTTGGGCTCATCGACGACGCTAGCGCAGTTGCACGGAAAAAACAGGCGCTCACATTGTCTTTACCCATGTTCCTTTTTACGGACAGCGAAGCTCGGGACGAGAAGCTGATATCTACGATCCTCGTTCCCGCAGTAGTGGTCCCAAAGGCCTCACGTGACACTTTTCTGAATGACACCGGATTGCCGGACTCTGCGAATGCACACGTCAGTGACGACAATACCGGTGCAAGAATGCTCTTCTCAAGCATCTGCAACTCTGACTTGGCTGCGGGAAAACCGTCATAGGTTGAATGCGGCAACTCATCCGTACATATAAAGTCTCCCGTTATCGTATGAGGTTTCGTTGGGCCGACACGGACAATCAGATATGGCGGAGAGCATTCGTGCTGTGTCTGAAACTCGATCTCGTCCTCGCAAAAATCTTCCGCGACTAGTGCGTTTGACGCTGCGTTCAAACTACTTGCCATGCACATACCATACGACGAGCCGGCGATAGAATCGTACGACTGATGAAGCGAATCTTCGGAAAGCGAAATGCCTTTAACGGAGAAGACGTGAACGCTTACGAATTCAGCTGTGACCAACTCATCCGTAGCTCTCCGGCGATACCCCATCTTTTCGAGCATGTAGAGAGAGAGTTTCATTTTTTTCCGCAATCCCATTCAAATGTGCTTGCAAAGGCATCCGCCTGCTGACACCGTATGTTACAGCGATGGAGTGCGTCTGCGATGCTCCGTCTCAATCTGTTGTCGTCCGCTCACCCACAACACCCACCCAATGACCGCCCCGCGCGCCTGAGGCACGCTGGCGGTCATGCCTTCCGCCGAATTCTTCCGTCTCATCGAAACCATGCTGCGCTTTGGCACTGTCGCCGAGGTGCGGCATGCCAAGCCGCCGCGCGTCCGTGTCAGGACCGGCCGCATCACCACCGACTGGCTGCCCTGGATAGAAGCCCGAGCCGGCCGCATGCGCACCTGGTCGCCTCCGACCATCGGCGAGCAGGTTCTGCTGCTCTGTCTCGGCGGCGACCTGCGCAATGGCGTGATCCTGTGCGGCATCCCGTCTGACGACTTCGACACGCCGAGCCACAGCCCGGACGAGACCGTGACGCAGTACCCGGATGGGGCGACGGTCACGTACAACCACGCCAGCGGCAAGCTGTCGGTCAGCGGGATCAAGCTGCTCGTCATCGAGGCCGCGACCAGTGTGCTGGTCCGGTGCCCGGAGACCACCTTCGACGGTGACGTGATCGTGAAGGGTCTGCTCTCCTATCAGAACGGCATCGCCGGCCAGGGTGGCGGGAATGGCAACACCATCTCGGGCGACCTCACCCACCAGGGCGGCAAGCTGTCGTCGAACGGCGTGGTGGTCCATGAGCACGACCACGGCAATGTGCGGCGTGGCGGCGAACGGACGAGTGGTCCGCGATGACCTATCTCGGCCTCGATAGCGTCACCGGACGTGCCAGCACCGATCTGACCCACATCCGCCAGTCGATCCGCGACATCCTGACCACGCCCATCGACACGCGCGTGATGCGCCGGACCTATGGCTCCGAGGTGCCCATGCTGATCGACCAACCGTTGAATGCCGTCAACCGCCTGCGCGTCGTGTCGGCCTCGGTCGCCGCCATCGTCCGATGGGAGCCTCGGGTGCGGGTCCACGCGGCGGCGTTCGACGTCGATGCCGAGGGGCGCATGGCCGTGGACGTCGACGCCAGCCGAATCGATGGCGCCCGAGCGAGCGGCAGCAGATTCTCCATCCCCCTGCGCGAGGCCCGTCCATGACCAGTCCGATCGATCTCTCCCGCCTCCCCGCCCCGCTTGTGGTCGAAGCCCTCGACTACGAAGTCATCCTGGCCGAACGGAAGGCCCGCTACCTCAGCCATTTCCCGGTGGACCAGCGCGATGCAGTTGCCCGTACCTTGCGACTGGAATCCGAGCCTGTGGTGAAACTGATTCAGGAGAACGCGTACAGAGAGGTCGTGCTGCGTCAGCGCATCAATGACGCGGCGCGGGCGCGGATGCTGGCCTTCGCAAAAGGTGCGGATCTGGAGCACATCGCAGCGAACTACAACGTCGAGCGCCTGGTCATCGCGCCCGAGGACCGCAGCACGAACCCGCCCACGCCGGCTGTGAGGGAACCCGACGAATCGCTGCGGGAGCGCACGCAGCTCGCCTTCGAGGGGCTGTCCACTGCCGGCCCCCGCGAAGCCTACAAATTCCACGCTCGCAGCGCGGACGGCCGCATTGCCGACGTCAGCGCCATCAGCCCCGCTCCGTGCGAAGTCGTCGTTACCGTGCTGGGCGCCGATGGTGACGGCGCAGTCGACCCCGACATCCTCGACAACGTATCCCGTGCACTGAGCGACGAAGACGTCCGCCCGCTGGCGGATCGGCTGACGGTCCAGTCCGCTCGCATCACACGCTACGAGATCGAGGCGACCGTCTACACGAAGACCAGTGGCCCCGAGCGCGAGCTGGTGCTTGCCGCCTCGGCCAGACGGATCGACGCCTACCGGAAGGACAGCCGTCGTCTGGGCCGCGATATCGACCGCTCGGCGATCAACCATGCGCTGTTCGCCGAAGGCGTGTCCCGCGTCGAGATCCGGCTTCCGGCGGAGGACGTGACGCTCGACGCCACGCAGGCCGCGTACTGCACCGGCGTGAAGGTCATCGATGGGGGCGCCCGTGACTGACCTTCTTCCTCCCAATGCCAGTCCGATCGAACGTTACCTCGCGGCGACGGGCGCGGCCATTGAGAGCCTCCCCATCCCGATCCCGGATCTTGGCAGCGCGCAGACCTGCCCTGCCGACGTGCTGCCGTTCCTTGCCTGGGAACGCTCGGTAGACCGCTGGGATGCCGCGTGGCCCGAGCCGACCAAGCGCGCGATGATCGATGCCTCGTTTCTCGTGCACCAGCGCAAAGGCACGGTGGGCGCCATCCGCCGCGCCATCGAGCCGCTTGGCTTCGAGGTCCGGATCGTGCCCTGGTACGAGATGCGGCCCGTAGGCCGTCGCGGCACCTTTCATCTCGACGTCCGCGTGCTAGGCGCTGGCGTCAACGAAGCCTTGCACTCCGCCCTCGAGCGCGTCATCGACGACGCCAAGCCTCTGTCGCGGCACCTGGCTACCCTCACCCTCCGGCTGGTGTCACGAGGCCAATTTGCCGTGTCGGTTGCCGCCTATCTGGGCGACGACATCACGGTGTATCCGCGTCCAGCCCCATCCATCGCGGTGGCAGGCCAACAGCTCGCGATGGGTGCCATCCACATCAACGACATCCTGTCCGTTTCCCAGGAATGCTATGCCTGATTTCTACGTGGTACCCACCCAGGAAGGCAACGCGAAGATGGCCAACGCCATGTCGCGCGGCACCCCCATCAAGTTCACGCACATGGCCGTGGGCGATGGCAACGGCGTGCTTCCCGTCCCCGATTCGAAACGAAAAGTTCTCATTAATGAGAAGCGGCGCGCGCCGATCAACGTCCTGTCCCCGGACAAGGACAGTCCGGGCCAGTACATCGCCGAACAGGTGCTACCGCCCGATGTAGGTGGCTGGTGGATCCGGGAGCTGGGCCTGTTCGATCAGGACGGCACGCTCTGCTACTACGGCAACTGCCCCGAGACGTACAAGCCGCTGCTGAAGGAAGGATCGGCCCGTACGCAAACCGTGCGCATGGTCATCGTGCCGAACGAGGGTCTTCGCCTTGAACTGAAAGTCGATCCCTCCATCGTGCTGGCCACACGCCAATACGTGGATGAACGCTTTGGCGATGCCGTCTCGCGCGCTGCCGGCACGGCCGCAGGGATCGGCGCAGATCTCGCGTCGACCAACCCTGCAAAGGGCAACTTGAACGACCTGCTGACGCCCGGCGAGTACTTCTACGCCCTGCCGGGAAACCCCAACTCGCCCAGCGACGCGGGTGTGATGAAGGTCTGGCGCGAAAGCGCCCAGCGGGTATCCCAGATGTGCCAGTCCAGGAACGGAGAACTCTTCGTGCGTACGCGCAGCGCCGATGGCGCATGGTCGCCATGGCGCTGGCAGGCCAGCCTGAGCAGCGACCGCGTCACGGCATCGGGTGTGGGCGCCGCCATTGAAGCAGGCATGGCGAACCAGCTTTACACCCCAAGGGTCACCCTCGGTCGCGGCGTCTACCTGATCTGGCCGTACAACTGTGGCTACGAAATCTTCAACGACAGGGGCTCCTACTACCTGACCTGTTACGCGACGGTCGATGTCGGCACGGCCGAATCCGGCTTCGTGAACGTTCAGCAGACCGGGGCTCCGTCCTACCACCTCCCTCCCTTCGTCGTCAGAGTGTTCTCCGAGACAGCCACGGTGCGATTCACGTTACACAACAACGGCAGCACACCGCCAGGGCACGGTTCGATCCGCATCCAAGGCGGCAACATCAACGGCTTTGCGTTCTACGGCAACAAGGTGCTCTGACATGAACAACATCTACATGGAAATGCCCACACTCGCTGGCGTCCAGATGCCCGGCATCGTTGCGGAGGGCACCGTGATTCCACAGGACGAGCGCAATGAACACTGGCAGGCATACCAGACGTTCCTGGGCGACGGCGGCGCGCCGCTTCCGTTCGACCCCACGTTGCGGTGGGATGGTGCCGCCTACATTGGAGACACCTCTCTCGCGAAACAACACCTCGACGCATCCAGGCAGCAGGCGCTACAGCGTGTCGACGACTTCCATGCGGAAACGGTGCAAAGCCTGGTCGGCAATCCCACCCAGGTAGAGAAGGACACCTGGGCACTCAAACTGGAAGCCGCCGCCGCCATCGCGGACGACAAGGCCGTCCATGTGGCGGGCGAACAGTTCCTGGCCGCCGCCGGCCTCGATGGCGCAGCGGCCCGGAAAAGCTGGGCGAAGGCCGTGCTCGCCAACGCCGCCGCCTATGCCAAGGTCGTGGGCCTGGCGGAACGATTGCGCGACGACGCGCGCACTGCTATCCGCGCGGCAAGCGACGAGCCGGAGATTGCCGCCGTCCTGGAACTCCAACGGCAAGCAGCCGGCAAGGCCGTCGCTTCGCTAAAGGGCTGAACAGTATGTCGAGCTTCACGCTCCCCGCAGATCTGCGCATGCTCGACAACTACCGCTGGCAGCTGCTGTCCACGTTCGAATATCACGTGGGCGCCTTTCCCAGCCCAGACGTCATCCGCGTACCAGCGGGCACGGTCACGGACCTGGCCAGCGTCCCCCGGCTGCTGTGGGCGCTGTTCCCGCCCCACGGCCGCTGGGCCAAAGCCGCAATCATCCATGACTACCTCTACGCCAACGCCATCGGCAGCAAGGCGTACGCGGATCGTACGTTTCTGGAGGCGATGGAGGTACTGGGCGTCTCGCGCCTGACCCGCCGATTGATGTACTGGGCCGTGCGGATTGGTGGGCGGGGAGCCTATCTGTAGGCCCGCGAATATTTACCGTTTTTTCTTCGCCACCGGCTTAGATTTGGTGCGTTCTTTCGTGTCCTTAGGCTTCCGTTCTGGCTCATCGTGTTCAGTGTAGAAATGCACCTCCACGCCCGCCTCAACAAACATGCTGTGCGCTCGTTTTCCGCTTATGTCCCACTTAGAATCCGTGTCGCCCGGCTCGCGTGCAACCACTCGCTTAACACCTGCCTGAATAATGGGACCAGCGCAGCGCGCGCAGATTGGTTTGCCATATACGTACAGAGTCGAGCCCGCTGCACGCTCCCCTGCAGCGATAAGCGCATTCACCTCGGCATGGACAACGATGTCGAGTTTTTCTTCCTGATTGTCCAAACGAACCACCGAATCTACGATCCCCATCGGAAAACCGTTGTACCCGATTGTGACGTTGCCACCCTTTTTAGAGAAAAGCACCGCACCGACTTTCGCTTTCGGATCTTTCGACCACTTCGAAATGTACTTTGCCAAATCGCAGAATCGAATGTCCCACTTCTCCATCGCCTTCTTAGCAATCTCGAAACCCATATCTCCTCCAAGTCCAGTCGGCGCGTCATGGACGCTTATGCTCGTGATGTTCGCTACTGCGCTAACGGCAGATATTGTTGTTCACTTAAGGAACACAACAACATCTCCGCGACAACCGCGCGTGCGTGCACGATGCTACGAAGCAAGCTTTCCAACGTCTGCCCTACTTCTGGAGGACTTGCATGACAGCCGACTACCACCACGGCGTACGCGTCATTGAAATCAACGAGGGCACCCGCCCGATCCGCACCATCGCCACCGCTGTACCCGGCATCGTCTGCGTCGCCGATGATGCCGATGCGAAGCTCTTCCCACTGAATCGGCCGGTGTTGCTGACCAATCCGCTGACAAGCCTCGGCCGAGCGGGCGACACCGGCACGCTGGCGCGCACGCTCGATGCCATCACCGACCAGGCGAACCCGCTTACCGTGGTGGTGCGCGTCGCAAAAGGCGCAACGAATGAAGAGACCATCAGCAACCTGATCGGCGGCAGCGACGCCAGCGGCCGCTACACGGGCATGAAGGCGCTGCTGTCGGCCCGCAACAGCCTGGGCGTGACCCCGCGCATCCTCGGCATTCCTGGGCTGGACAGCCTCCCGGTGGCCGCCGAGTTAGCGGGCATCGCGCAGAAGCTGCGCGGCTTTGCCTACGTGTCTGCCTTCGGCTGCGAAACCAAGGAAGAAGCTGTCGCCTACCGCGACAACTTCGGACAGCGCGAGTTGATGTCCATCTGGCCGGACTTTATCGGATGGGACACCGTGGCGAATGCAGAGTCCACGCTGTTCGCCACGGCGCGAGCACTGGGCTTGCGGGCGAAGCTCGACAACGAGATCGGCTGGCACAAAACGCTGTCGAACGTAGCCATCAATGGCGTTACGGGCCTGTCCAAGGACGTCTTCTGGGATCTCCAGGATCCGGCTACCGACGCGGGCTACCTGAATCAGAATGAAGTCACCACGCTGGTCAACTTCCAGGGCTTTCGCTTCTGGGGTTCCCGCACCTGCAGCGCGGACCCACTGTTTGCGTTTGAGAACTACACACGCACGGCGCAGGTGCTGGCCGACACCATGGCTGAAGCGCACGCCTGGGCGATGGACCTGCCGATGACCCCCACGCTGGTGCGCGACATCATCGAAGGCATCAACGCCAAGCTGCGTGGCATGACCCGCAAGGGCTATCTACTCGGTGGGTCATCCTGGTTCGATGGCGACGTCAACACCAAGGACACCCTGAAGGCTGGCCAGCTCGCCATCGACTACGACTACACGCCCGTGCCGCCGCTGGAAAACCTCACCATGCGCCAGCGCATCACCGACCGCTATCTCATGCAATTCGCGCAGGCCGTCCTCGCGTAAGCGTCACTGCCCACCAACGGAGCAATCCCATGGCAATGCCCAAAAAGCTCAAGAATTTCAACGTCTTCGCCGATGGGGTCAGCTTCATCGGTGAGGTGGAGGAATTCACCGTCCCCAAGCTGACCCGCAAGCTGGAGGAGTACCGCGCCGGCGGCATGAACGGCCCTGTGGAGATCGACCTCGGCGCCGAGAAGATGGAATCCGAGGCCACTTACGGCGGCATCATGCGCGAGATCTTCAAGGCGTGGGGTATCGCCTCGGTCGACGGCGCGATGCTGCGCTTCGCCGGCGCCATTCAGCGCGACGATTCCGAAGCGGTCGATTCCCTCGAAGTTGTCATGCGTGGCCGCCACACCGAGCTGGATCTCGGTAACGCCAAAGCTGGCGACAACAGCCCGTTCAAGGTGAAGTCCGCCATCAGCTACTACAAGCTATCTGTCAACAACGAAGTCTGGTGCGAGATCGACCACAACAACTTCATCGAAGTCGTCTTCGGCGTAGATCGTCTGGCCGAGCAGCGCCGCGCGATGGGCGTGTAAGCCGCCCTTTCCCTTTCTCACTATGGAGCCATCCATGACCCAGCCCAAGAACACCGACACCGATGTCACCCTGGAACAGCCACTCACGCGCGGCAAAGAGATCATCAAGAAGATCACCGTGCGAAAGCCTGGCGCAGGCGAGCTGCGCGGCTGTAGCCTGATCGATCTTCTGCGCATGGAAGTCAGCGCGCTGCACGTTGTGCTGCCGCGCATCACCTCCCCCACGCTGACGCAGCACGACGTCGGCCAACTCGACCCGGCCGATCTCATGCAGTGCGCCACGGCGGTGAGCAATTTTTTGCTGCCGAAGTCGGCGAAGGACGACAGCTTCCCGAGCGAGTCGAAGACGCCATCGCCGACGTTGCAGTGATCTTCCACTGGCCCCCAGAGGTCATGTACGCGATGGGGGTCGCCGAACTAATGGCGTGGCGCCAGCGCGCCTACGAACGTAGCGGAGCCGACGAATGAGCACCTCGCGCAATCTCAAGCTGGAGGTTCTGCTGCAGGCCGTGGACCGGGTAACGAGGCCGTTCAAGGCGGTCACCGACAGCAGCAACAAGCTGGCGAAGACCGTCAAGGCGACCCGTGACGAGTTGAAGGCGCTGGAGCGCACCCAGGGAAGCATCGACAGCTTCCGCAAGCTCTCGAAGGAAGTTGCGATCACCGACGCGCAACTGCGCAAGGCCGACGCCCACGTCAAGGCGCTCAGTCAGCAGATGGACACGGCAGCGCGCCCCACCGCCGCCATGACTCGCGCCCTCCAGAAAGCCAACAT
>Ga0102589_1000713_pt1 | contig 58144 bp, 63 predicted proteins | sample AraplaMF_Col_mLB_FD_76858 | JGI IMG/M metagenome (GOLD analysis project Ga0102589, IMG submission 76858) | Arabidopsis root microbial communities from the University of North Carolina, USA - plate scrape MF_Col_mLB | ecosystem: Host-associated > Plants > Roots > Endosphere | place: USA...
CAGCAGGAAGGCGTAGACGGGGATGAAGATCGAATAGAGCCCATACCACTCGATCCAGATCAGATAGTACTGCACCGGCAGCACGATGAAGAAGCCGGCCGCCAGCGCCCAATGATCGGCGCGACGCGTGTCGGTGAGCGTGATGAATTCGCGCAGGGCAGCAAACGAGCAGAAGCCGAAGAGCAGCGTCACGCCGGTCTTGCCGCCGATCAGCGCCAGCCCCATCAGCACGATCATGATCCACCAGGCGCGGATGCGATCGTTCAGGTTCTCGACCACGGCGTTCGAGCCATCGGGCGAGAGCCGGCGCTGCAGCACATAGCCGATCATGGACGCCACGATCAGCACGCCGAGCAGGCCGCCCAGCACGGCGAGGAGATCGGGATGCGGCATCGTCATGGCGCGCTCGCCTTCGGTGACAAGGCGAGCAGCGCCGCCTGCGCTCTCGCCAGGAAATCCTGCTTCGCCTCGCCTTCGGAGAGGGCAAGAGCGGCCCCGAAGGTGACGGTGCAGACCAGCGGGACCGGCACGAACTCGCCCTTCGGCATGACGCGGTTGAGATTGTCGATCCAGACCGGCACGAGCGCTACGTTCGGGCGCGCCTGCGCCAAATGGAACAGCCCGCTCTTGAACGGCAGCAGCGGCGCATCGGTGGTGTTGCGCGTGCCTTCCGGGAACACGATCAGGGAGGAGCCGGCATCGAGCGCCTCCGTCATCTGGACGATCGGGTCGCTTGTCCGGGTGGCGGGATCGCGATCAATCAGCACGGCATTGAAGACGTCGCGGCCGATGAAGCGCCGCAACGCACTCTTCAGCCAGTAGTCGCTGCCGGCGACCGGCCGGGTCGCCAATCGCATATGGCGCGGCAACACGGTCCAGATCAGGACGAAATCGCCATGGCTGGCATGGTTGGCGAAATAGATCCGCTGCTCGTCGACCGGCGCGACGCCGTCCCAGCGCCCGCGCACCGCGGTGATGAAGCGGGCGAAGAACAGAATGAGCGCACCAGCCAGGCCTGCTCCAATATCGCGCATTCCCCGCACCCGGTTGCCGCCTTTGCGATGACGTGGCGTTCATCTCGAACGCCGGCGATATTGCAGGGATCTGGGACAAATTCGAAAGCCGCTCGCTGTCGTCCGTTCACCGCCTTTTGGGGGAGCCCCCCAAAGACCTCGTATCCACCGGCCGCGGCCTGCTGGATCAATTGGAGCCCCCCGGCACCTGCGCTACAGTGAGCCGCCACCGATCAGAGAGCGAGTTCGAACGATGAACGAGCATTCCTCCACGGCTAGGCCTACCCCTGTGCCCATGGATTTCCGCCAGCTCGCACGCGGCCTGGGAACGGTGATCACCTATGCCGCCGGGGACGTGATCTTTCGCGAAGGCGACGAACCCGCCCATGCCTACATCGTCCTCACCGGCAGAATCGAAGTCAGCAGCCGCGGAAAGCTGATCGAAGAGGTCGGCGAAGGGCGCGCCTTCGGCGTTATCTCCCTCATCGACCAGAAGAAGCGCTCCGCAACGGCCAAGGCGATCGCGCCATCCGAAATTGCCCTGGTCACCTCGAAGCAATTCCGGTTCATGGTCGAGACCACGCCGAATTTCGTCTGGTATGTGCTCTCGGAAGTCGTGGACCGGCTGAGAGCGACGAATTCGGCCCTGTGATCGCTTCCCTCAGAATCTCACAGCAAGGTTGGCCTTGAAGGCGTGGTCCTGCGTGTCGCCGGCGAGCTGTGCGGTGTAGGAGGCGCCGAGGCTGACGTTCGCGCCGAGCGCGAGATCGAGCCCAGCCTCGACCAAAGCGGCGTCGCGGGCGATCGGCAAACCGGCGATGCTGAACGGGTTGCTGCCCGAGAAGGCCAAGGTCGTCTTCGGGTCGACATCGCCGAAGGCATGGCGCCAGCCGAGCCCGCCACGCAGCGTGACGTCCAGGCCGGCCAAGCGGGCGGTGGTCGCGGCGCGCAGGCCGAGCGTGGTGTAGCCGAGGCCGGTGTCGTCGCTTGTGCCGGCGAGCGCCGCAGCGCCGGTGCCGCGCTCAGTGAAGCGGTCGCTGCGCAGCAGGACATAAGCCAGGCCGGCATAGGGCTCGAGCGCGACCTGGCCCAAAGCGGTCTGGCCGAGATCGATGCGATAGCCGAGCTCACCAAAGGCCTGGGCGGTGCCGGCATCGTAATCGGCGCGCAAGGTATCGCCGAGCCCGGCCGAGACGATGCTGCGGCGGGTCGAGAGATCGTGCCAAGTGTAGCTCAGGCCGGTACGCAGGTTGAGCGCGCCCCACTGCCCGCCGCCATAGAGGCCGAGATGGTAGTTGTCGCTCTCGCCCGAGGAGAGCCGGCCGCTCACGTCGAACTTGCTGTGGCTGTAGCCGGCGACGACGCCGAGGCGCAGGCTCTCGAAGACGGCGGCATCGGTACCGACGAGGAAGCCGCCGGTCGAGCGCGAGAGGCTGGCGGCATTGCGGTCGCTGCCGGTGCGTCCCCAGGAGCCGTAGCCCTGGCCCCAGACGGCGAAGCGCTCGGCCGCAGGCGGCTTCGGCATCGGCCCCTTCACCGCGGGGCTAAGATCGGCGGTGAAGCTATAGGGCAATGTCGCCATCGGGGTGGCGCCGACCGCGCCGAAGGCTGAGCGCAGGCGGTCGTTCACCGCCGAGCGCAGCAGCCAGCTCTCGTCGACCAGCACGGTGCGGGCGGAGGCGTGGATCTCGCCGGCAAGCTGGCCGAGCGCGCCGCGGGCCGCCTCGACCGTCGGCTGGTTGTAGACGCCATTCTGGACGGCATTGCCGGCCGACAGGCTGTCAACCGCCGTGCCGACCGCCTGCTCGTTGCCGGTGCTGCCGATGCTCCCCGCCGTCGCGGTCTGGACCACCGTCAGATAGGCGCTGGTCGCAGTGGTGCCGTTGCGCAGGCTGAGGAAAGGCGACAGCACCACGTCGCCGCTATAGCTACCTGTCACCACGGGTGCGGTCAGGATGGTGTAGCGCTGGCCGGCGACATAGGCCCCGCCGGTGGTGTTGACGACCGAGATCGTCGCGCCGTTGGCGAGCGTCGCCTGGCTCTTCACGTCGATCCGGTCGGAGGTCTGGGTGGTGGGATCGATCTCGACCTCGTAGACCGCGCCGGCGTTCTGGAGATAGGCGCCGTTGACGGTGAGCGTGCCGATCGAATTGCCGGGGGTGATCCGCCCACCCGAAGCGACAACCGTCTGTCCGACCGTGCCGCTGCCGCCCAGCCGTGCGCCGGAGCCGACCTCCACCGCCGTCAGAAACGAGCCGTTCACCACCAGCGCGCCCTCGGCGATTGTCATCTGGCCGGAGTAGCTGCTGGTTGCGCCGGTCAGGGTCAGCGTGGCGCTGCCGGTCTTGGTCAGCTTGCCCGTGCCGGTGAAGGCGCCCGACCAGGTCAAATTGGCATTGGTCTGGATGGTGCCGCCGCCGGCATTGACCGTCGCGGTGCGGGTCATGTCGAAGCTCGACGTGGTCTGCAGCGTGCCGCCATCGAAGACGAGGCCGCTTCCGGTCGCGCCGAGCGCGCCCTCGCCGGAAATCGACAAGGTGCCGGCAAGCAGCTGCCAGGTCGTATTCTCGGTGTTCGTCCCGGCCAGAGTCCAGGTGCTGCTGCCGGTCTTCTCGAAACGGTCGAAGTTCTGGTACTGCGCCGCCGCGCCGATCGTCGAGACGTCGAAGCTGCTGTTGGCGCTGCCGCCGAGGCGCAGGACGTCGTTGGTCCCCGGTACGCTGGCGATGACATTCCCGGTGATGCTCGAGCCGGCCTGCAGCTCGAGCGTCGCTTTGCTTCCCGCATTTGTTCCGAACTGGATGGCAGTGGTGGACCCCGCGCCGGCCTTGATCGTGCCGCTGTTGACGACGGAGACGTTCCATGTGGTGCCGTTGTCGAGAGTGATCGCTGCCGCGCCGTTTCCGCCCTCCAGCGTGCCGGCATTGACGATCGTCGTGAGCTGGGCGCCGCGACCACGGATCGCGGCGTTGCCGGCGCCGACGCCGCTGAGATCAGAGCCGCCGCGGATCGTGCCGTAATTGGTGATGGTCGCGGCCTTGGTGCCGGTGTTCACAAAAACACCCGCGCCGGTATGACCGGCCGCCAGGCTGTTGCTGCCCTGGATCGTACCGCTGGCGTTGTTGATCAGCGTTGCGCCACTGTTGAAGATGTTGACGCCCGCACCATTGTTGCCGATGCCGGCGCCCGTTCCGGTTCCGCCACTGACCGCGCCGTTGTTGACGAAGGTCACGACATTGACGAGCGTGACGCCGAGACCTCCGGAAGCGGAGGCCCCGCCGCTGATCGAGCCATTGTTGACGACCTGCCCGGTGCTGGCGCCGACCGTCGTGATCCCGCTGTTGACGGCCAGTCCGGTGTTGCCGGCCGAGCCGACGAGGGTCCCGGAAAGGATCAGCGAACCGCTCGGAAAATTGCCGTTGAAGGTGATGGTACCGGCTCCGGCGCCGGTAAGTATGAACCCTTGCGTGTCGATCGTCAGCGACTTGTTCGGCGGCGTCAGGTTGGGCGCGGCCGTGACCGTGAAGCTCTGCGTCAGCACGATCGTCGAGCTGGCATCGGGGCTCGCATTCGCCGCGGCAATGGCGTTGCGCAACTCCGTCTCGTTGCTGACGAGATAGGTCGCGGCCGCGGCCGCCGAGGGAGCCAGGCCAAGCGCCAAGGCGGCGATGCTGGCGGTGCAGAGAAACTGTCCTGCTGCGAAACGCTTCGAGCCAGCCCGCATATGCCCCTCCGGTAGCCAGCGCCGCCCAAAAACGATTCGAGCGGCGTACAACCATGACTAGAGTCGGCTCGCTAAGGGAATGTTAAGACCTGTGGCGCGCATCGCATCGGGGGGATGCGTGCGGCGCAGGCGAGACACACGTATGCGCCGATTTCAGAGCGGTACGCTCCACCCGATCCTCGCGCCGCCTCCCCCTGCTTTCGTCGCATCTTGCCGGTCGCGTCTTGTGTACTAGTATACCGGCAAGGCCGCAGCAAAGCAGGCCGCCATAGGGAGGTAGCATGACCCATCCGACACGGCGCGGCGTGATCGCCGGCGCGTCAAGCCTCGCCGCCCTGTCGGCGGGAGGCGCTCTCGCTCAGAGCGCGATGCCGGCCAGCCCGGTGATGCTCAACATCATCGACGTCGCCGGCAATCTGCAGCTGACGCAGGCTTCGATCGAGAAGTTCGCCAAGGACAACCCGAAGCTGATCTCACGGCTGAATTTCTCGCGCGCGCCCTCGCCCGAATTGCCGGCCAAGCTCAAGGCGCAGCAGGACGCCAACCGCGTCGACATCGACATGGTGCTGACCGGCCCGGGCGCGATGTCGGACGGCATCCAGCAGGGGCTGTGGGTCGACGTTTGGAAGTCGCACACGGCCGCCCTGCCCAAGGCCGAGGAAATCTATCACGAGCAGGCGCTGATGATGCAGCGCAATTTCGGCCAGAACGAAGGCGTCGCCGTCGTCTATTCGCCGTCCGGGCCGCTGTTCGAATACATGCCGGACAAGCTCAAGACGGTGCCGAAGACGGCCGAGGAGTTCCTCGCCTATGTGAAGGCGAACCCCAACCGCTTCACCTATGCCCGCCCGCTCAATTCCGGCCCCGGCTGGACCTTCCTGCAGGGCATGCCCTACATCCTCGGCGACAGCGATCCGACCGATCCGATGAACGGCTGGGCCAAGACCTGGGCCTATCTCAAGGAGCTCGGCACCGCGATCGACTATTACCCGACCGGCACCGCCGCGACGATGAAGGAGCTCGGCGACGGCACGCGCGACTGCATCGTCTCGACGCTGGGCTGGGACATCAATCCGCGCGCGCTCGGCATCGTGCCGAAGGAGGCGAAGGTCTTCACCATCGCCAATACGCACTGGATTCCCGACACCCAGTTCATGTGCATTCCGAAGGGCGTGGCAGCGGACAAGATCCCGGTGATCCTGGCACTGATGTCTCATCTGCTGAAGCCGGAATCGCAGGCGGCGACCTATGACAAGGGCTATTTCTACCCCGGGCCGGCAATCAAGGGCGTCACGCTCGCAATGGCGCCGCAGGAGAGCCAGGACGTGCTGAAAGAGTTCGGCCGGCCCGAATATGACGGGCTGATCTCAAGCCTACCGACCCGCCCGCCCTTGACGCCCGCGCGCCTGGTCGCCGCCTTCCGGCGCTGGGACCAGGAGATCGGCGTCGGCCACGCTCCGAAGTAAGATGCGCTTCGCAGCTATCGGTCTCGACCACCGCCATATCTACCATATGGTCGGTGGCCTACTGGAGGCCGGCGCGGACTGCGCCGGCTTCGACCCCGCGACCAGCGATCCGCGCGTGCTCGCCGGCTTCCGCGAGCGCTTCCCGCAATTGCAGGAGGCGCAAGCCGACAGGCTGCTCGACGATCCCTCGATCGACCTGATCATCTGCGCCGGCATTCCGTCGGAGCGGGCCGCGCTCGCCGTCAGGGCGATGCGGGCCGGCAAGGACGTGATGGTCGACAAGCCGGGCGTCACCACCTTCGAACAGCTCGCCGAGGTCGAGCGGGTCGTCGCCGAAACCGGCCGGATCTTCTCGGTCTGCTTCTCCGAGCGCTTCGTCGTCCCGGCCACCATCGTCGCCGGCAAGCTGATCGCGGACGGGGCGATCGGGCGGGTGGTGCAGACGGTCGGCCTCGGCCCGCACCGGCTCAACCGGGCCATCCGGCCGGACTGGTTCTTCGACAAGCGCTCTTTCGGCGGCATCCTCACCGACATCGCCTCGCACCAGATCGACCAGTTCCTGCATTTCACCGGCTCGCCCGATGCCGAGATCGCCGCTTCCGGCATCGGCCGTTTCGGCCTGGCCGACCTGCCCGATTTCGAGGATTTCGGCGAGATCCTGCTGCGCAGCGACCGGGCGAACGGCTTCATCCGCGTCGACTGGTTCACCGCCGACGGCCTGCCGACATGGGGCGACGGGCGGCTCACCATCCTCGGCACGGAAGGGACAATCGAGCTGCGCAAATATGTCGACATCGCCGGCCGGCCCGGCACCGACCATGTCTTCCTCGTCGACAGGGCCGGCACCCGCCATATCGACGCCAGCAGCGAACCGCTGACCTATTTCCGCGCGCTCATCGCCGACATCGCCGATCGCAGCGAGACGGCGGCGACGCAGCGGCACATGTTCACGGTCTGCCGGCTCGCCTTGCATGCGCAGGACCGGGCCGTGCGCCTGCCGATCAGAGGAACCGAGGCAAAGTGACACGCAAGCTCGGCATCGCCGTCATCGGATTGGGGCCGGCGGCCCTGCCCCATTCGCGCAGCCTCGTCGATCTAGCTGACAGGGTCGATGTCCGCCATGTCGCCAGCCGCTCGCAGGAGCGGCTCGAGGCCTACCAGCGACTCTTCTCCTTCCCCGGCACGACCGATATCGACGCGGTGCTGGCTGACGAGGCCGTCGAGGCGGTGATCGTGCTGACGCCGCCGGCGAGCCATCGCGATGTCGGGGCGCGCTGCCTGGCCGCCGGCAAGCATGTGCTGGTCGAAAAGCCGCTGGAGCTGACAGTGGCGCGCGGCGAGGAACTGGTCGCAGCAGCACGCCGCGCCGGCAAGGCCTTCGGCGTCGTGCTGCAGCACCGCTTCCGGCCGGCGAGCCTGCGGCTCAAGGCGGCGCTCGACAGCGGCGAGCTCGGCACGGTCGAGGCAGGCCTGCTGCAGGTGCCGTGGTGGCGGCCGCAGAGCTATTATGACGAGCCCGGCCGCGGCACGATGGCGCGCGATGGCGGCGGCGTGCTGCTGACGCAGGCGATCCACTCCTTCGACCTGTTCCGCTCGCTGGTCGGGGTTTCGAAGGTCGTCGCGGCGCAGGTGCGCACCACCGCGCTGCACCGGATGGAGACCGAGGACTATGTCGGCGCCCTGCTCGAGACCGGCAACGGCGCCCCGGCGACGCTGGTGACCACCACCGCCGCCCATCCCGGCCATCCCGAGCGCATCGAGATCATCGGCAGCAAGGGCCATGCGGCGCTGGTCGGCGGGCGGCTGCAGCTCTCCTTCCTCGACGGGCGCTCGGAGGTGGTCGAGGCCGAGGGCAATACCGGTAGCGGCGCCAACATCATGGATTTCCCGCACGATGCCCATCGCGCGGTGATCGCCGATTTCCTCGACGCGATCGAGGCTGGACGCGATCCGGTGGTGACGGGCGAGGAAGCGCTGACCTCGCAGCGCTGGATCGACGCGATCCTGGCGGCGGGGCGCGGCTGATCAGACCATCCGATAGGCCATGCGCACGCCGCCCCAATGGCGGCCAGCGACGCGCACCGGTGCGTCGACTTCGCGCATCAGCTGGATGCCGGCGCGGCCCATGTCGCGCTGATAGGACTGGATGATGAAGGGCCGAGCCGAGCGCGCGGCGGTGATGCCGGCGCGATCGTCGAAGATGCGGCGGTCGCGGCTATAGGCGGGGTTCCAGGCCGGATCGCTTGGCCGTTGCGGCTGCGAATATTCGGGGTGATGCACAGGGACATAGCCGTTGCGGTCGATCGGCAGGGTGAAGACGAGACGCGGATCGCTCGCCTTGGCCTGGTCCATCACCGGGGGCAGGATCGCCTGCAGCACCGGCAAAGCGCGGTTGGCGAACTGACGCGGGTTTGATTCCGGCACCGGCAGGTAGTCGGTGTCGAACAGGTCCTCCTCGCTGAGGCGGCCGGTGCGCAGCGCCGCTTCGAGCAGAGCCGCGACGCGGTGCGCGAATTCCTGCGCCTGCTCGATCAGGGGGCGATAGCTCTCCTCGATCTCGGCGAGCCGCCGGTGCAGCGCCGCATGCACCTCCTCATCGCCGCGTTCGAAGGCGATGTGGAGGCCAAGATCGCTGCGCGCCATCACCCGGCAAGGCAGCGGCGGCAGGGTCTCGATCGTGATCGTGCCACGCGAGCGCGGCTTCAGCTCCGTGTCGGCGACCGACAGCAAGGCACCGCCGAAGCCGAGATCGATCGTCTGCCCGGTGATGATGCGATCGCCGAAGGCGAGCCTGACCGGGCACTCGGTGGGGAAGCGGTCATGCTGGCGCCGATCGGCGAAGACGGTGTGGCGCAGCGTCGGCACGAAGCGCTCGAGCAGCCCCTCCGCCTGGCGCGTGCCCTCAGCCAGGGCCCGCCTTGCATCGACATTTTCCTGCGCCGCGGCGAGCGCGACACGATCGACCTCGGCGACGCGACCGCGCACCGTCTCGATGAAGCGGGCGGTCGCCTCGGCACTGCGTGACAGTTCGGCCGCGGCGGCCGCCTGCTCCTGCGAGGCCTCGCCAACGGTCGCCATTACCGGGTTGACCTCTCCGACGAGGCGGAACGCGTCGGTGACGACGGCGGCCGAACCCTGTGCGGCCTGGTTCAGGCGGTCGACCTGGTTGCGGATATGGTCGGCCGCCTCGCGTACGCCGAGCGAGAGCGACTTCACCTCCTGCGCGACGACGCCGAAGCCCTTGCCGGCCTCGCCGGCACGGGCCGCCTCGATGGTGGCGTTGAGGGCGAGCAGATTGGTCTGGCGGGCGATTTCGGCGATGGCATCGACGATCGAGCGGATCTCGCTGGTCGCGGCCGCGAGCCCGTTGATCATCGCCGTCGCCTCCGCGGCGCGCTCGGCGGCGTTGTCGAGCATGTCGCGGGCGCCTGACATGGCGGCGCCCACGCGCTCGGCCGCCTCGGAAACCTGCTGGGTCGCCGTCGCCAGCGCCGATGAGTTCTCGCTCGCCTGCAGGGCTGCATCGCGCAGCTCGGCCATGCCGCTGCGGATCTCGCCGGAGCGGACTTCGGAGCGTTCGGAGCAATGCTCGGCCTGGTCGAGCCCGTCATTGAGGCGACGCATCGCGGCGACGACGTCGCTCTCCAGCTCGTTGATCGCCTCGCTGATCGAGATCTCGGCAGGAGCGGCTTGCTGCTGCGGCGTCGCGACGACGGCCTGCTGCGCAGCCGGCGCGGCAGCGGGGCCGGCACGGCCCAACAGGCGCCAGACGGAACGAGCAAGCATAGGCATTCCCGGGGCGAGACAGGATAGCGAAGCATGGGCCGACAGGGTTAACAAAAGCCTCCTACGGCAGCGGTGATGCGCGATCTGCCGGCGCGTCCAGCCGCCACCTCTGTCTCCGGCGCAGATGCGCTCCTGTCCTGGGCGGGATGGACCGCCCTCGTCCGCCAGCCTAGATTGCAGGCAATTTCTACCGGCAGCGGAGCCGGCTCCTCCAGGGATGTTCGATGGGCTCATCGCAATACGGTGTCGGCGAGCCCCTCGCCGATCTCGCGACCGAGCGCCGCCGCGCCTTGGGCCTCTTCGCCTTCTCCCTGTCCCGCCTCGACGCCTGAGCCGGTTCGGACTCCACAGGAATCGCCTTGGCCAGCGCTGCCCAGAACCGCCGCGGAATCATCGCCATGCTGATGGCGATGTCGCTCTTCTGCTGCAATGACGCCCTCATGAAGCTCGCCCGCGAGGCCTTCCCGGCCGGTCAGGCTGTGGCGCTGCGCACCATCTTCGCCATCATCGCCTGCATCATCATGGTCGTGATGATGGGCGACTGGCGCAAGCTGCCGCTCGGACTGAAGCCGATGGTGCTGGGGCGCGGGGTGGTCGAAGCGCTGTGTGCGCAGACCTTCATCTGGGCGCTCGGCGTGCTGCCGCTGGCCAATATCACCGCGATCGCAATGGCCTCGCCGCTGCTCATCGTCGTCCTCGCAGTGCTCCTGCGGATCGAGAGGGTCGGCTGGCGCCGGACGGTCGCGCTCGCGGTCGGGTTCATTGGCGTCCTGATCGTGATGCGCCCGAGCGCGGCCGGCTTCAGCCTCGCAGCACTGATCGCGCTCGCCAGCGCCGGTCTGGTCGCCATCCGTGACCTGATGACCCGGGCGATCGGCGACGATGTGCCCTCGACGGTGATTTCCCTGATCACGACCCTGATCGTCGGTGCACTCAGCCTGAGCCTGGGGTTGCTGGAAACCTGGCAGTCGCCCTGGCGGATCGAGCTCGCCTATCTCGCAGCCGCCGCGCTGCTGGTGACGGCCGGCAGCTTCTGCGTCATCAGTGCCTTTCGCGGCACCGATGTCGGCGTCGTCGCGGGCTATCGCTATTCGGTCGTGCTGATCGCCGTGCTGATCGGCTGGCTGGTCTGGGGCGAGACGCCGGACAGGATCGCCTTTGCCGGGATCGCGCTGATCGTCGGCAGCGGCCTCTACACCCTGCACCGCCAGCGCGTCCGCCCCGATTCGCAGCTGAAGCCCGAGGGCGACAAGCCGCTATGACGGTGAAGCCCTCCCTCACCGTCCTGGTCGCGATCTCGACGCTGCAGCCGATCGCGCTCAACATGCTGGCTCCGGCGACGCCGGCGCTCGCCCGCAACTTCGCCACCAGCTACGCGACGATCCAGCTGACGCTGACGCTCTTCCTGGTGGCGGTCGCGCTGACTCAGCTCATCGTAGGCCCGCTTTCCGACCGTCTCGGGCGCCGCCCCTGCGTGATGGCCGGCACCGCCGTATTCATGCTCGGCTCGGGCCTCGGAGCGGTGGCGGAGACCACCGGCACCCTGCTGTTCGCACGCGTGCTCGAGGGCGCCGGGGCCGGCACCACCTTCGCCCTGGCGCGCGCCATCATCCGCGACACGGCGAGCCGCGACCAGGCGGCGAGCCAGATCGCGACCGTGACCATGGTGATGGTGGTCGCGCCGATGATTACGCCCTATCTCGGCGGCCATATCGAAACCAGCTTCGGCTGGCGCATGATCTTCTGGTCGATGGCCGCCACTGCCGCGATCGTGCTGGTGCTGGTCGGCCTGCGCCTGCCGGAGACGGCGCCGAATGTCGGCGTGCGAACCGCGCTCACCGGCATCTTCCGGGCCTTTCCGGACCTTGCACGCGACCGCGGCTTCATCCGCAACGTGATCGCGCTGGCGATGACCTCGGCTGCCTTCTTCGCCTTCATCGCGGCGGCCCCGTTCATCGTGGTCGAGACGATGGGGCGCGGCTCCGACACTTATGGCGCCTATTTCATCATCAACGCCTTCGGCTACATGGTGGGCAATTTCGCCATGTCCCGATTGGTGCTCCGGCACGGCACGGCGAAGATGGCCTGGATCGGCCTCGTCATCTCGTTCGTCGCGACGAGCATCGCCTTCGCGATCGCGCTGAGCCCGTGGTGGACGCCGCTCACCCTGTTCCTGCCGCTCGCCATCAACGCCATCGGCAACGGGCTGACCCTGCCGGGAGCGACCGCAGCGGCGCTTTCTGCGCGGCCAGAGCTCGCCGGCTCGGCCGCAGGGCTCGCCGGCGCGATCCAGCTCGGCTCGGGCGCTCTCGCGGCCGCGCTGATCAGCTCGCTGGTGGCGCATTGGCCGCCGGCGCTGATGGCGATGATGTGGCTGATGCTGGTCGTCGCTTTGCTCGCATTGCGCAGAGAGCCGCATAGGCGAAAGGACTGATCCACAGCGCCTTGCGCGGCGCAATCTTGTGCGGCATGTAGCATTTGTATAACCGCCCTTCGCAAACCGCATGATGCGGCCGTAATCCACGAGGTCAGGGAGGACTGAGGTGGACGCACCCCTCGCTTTGAGCCGCGCGATCGACGCCCTGAATCTCAAGATCGGCCGATCGGTCGCCTGGCTGATCCTCGTCGCCGTCATCGTCTCCGCCGTGAACGCGATCATCCGCAAGGTGTTCAACGTCTCGTCGAACGCCTGGCTCGAGCTGCAATGGGTGCTGTTCGGCGCCGTGTTCCTGCTCTGCGCGTCGTGGACGCTGCAGGTGAAGGAGCACATCCGCATCGACATCGTGAACAACATGCTGCCCAAGCGCGTCCAGCAATGGATCGATCTGCTCGGCCATCTGCTGTTCCTGCTGCCGTTCTGCGCGCTGATGGTCTACCATTCCGTCCCCTTCTTCATGCGCTCCTATCAGGTCAACGAGCAGTCGCTCTCGGCCGGCGGCCTGCCGCAATGGCCGGCCAAGGGGCTCGTCGTCATCGGTTTCTTCCTGCTGCTGCTGCAGGGTATCTCGGAAGCGATCAAGCAGATCGCGATCATGACCGGCAAGCTCGACGACGACGCCCAGGGCGGCGGCCATGCCGCATCCGCGGAAGCCGAGGCCCAGCGCCTGATCGAGCAGGCGAAGGCCGAAGGTCTCGCCCCGTGAGCCCAGCTGCAGCTTCCCGGACCCCTTCAATGATCCTCGCCCGTTCCGCCCGCACCGCTGCGCTGCTGCTCGCGCTCACCGCCGCCGCCTTTCTCAGCCTGCACACCGGCGACGCTCACGCCGCCGGGATCGGCGATTTTCTGCGCGTCAACATGGCGCCGGTGATGTTCGCCACTCTCGTGATCTTCCTCCTGCTCGGCTATCCCGTCGCCTTCGCGCTCGCCGCCAACGGCCTGTTCTTCGCCCTGGTCGGCATCGATCTCGGCATGTTCCAGGAGAACTTCCTGCAGGCCCTGCCGGAACGCATCTACGGCACGATGAACAACGACGTGCTGCTGGCGATCCCGTTCTTCACCTTCATGGGCCTGGTGCTGGAGCGCTCGGGCATGGCCGAGGACCTGCTCGACACGATCGGCCAGCTCTTCGGGCCGGTCCGCGGCGGCCTCGCCTATGCGGTGATCTTCGTCGGCGCGCTGCTCGCCGCCACCACCGGCGTCGTCGCGGCTTCCGTCATCTCGATGGGCCTGATCTCGCTGCCGATCATGCTGCGCTACGGCTATGACCGGCGGCTCGCCTCGGGCGTGATCGCGGCCTCCGGCACGCTGGCCCAGATCATCCCGCCCTCGCTCGTCCTGATCGTCCTCGCTGACCAGCTCGGCCGCTCGGTCGGCGACATGTATGAAGGCGCCTTCATCCCCGGGCTGGTGCTGGCGGGGCTATACGCCGGCTATGTCTTCCTGATCACGATCTTCCGGCCCGAACGCGCCCCCGGCCTGCCGCCGGAAGCGCAGACGCTGCGCGACGCCGACGGCAAGACGCGGCGCTTCTCGCTGCTGGTGGTGACGATCGTCGCCTTCGCCATCGCCATCGGCTACATGAAGTACTTCACCAAGGTCGGCGGCGGCGCGGACTTCGTCATCCTGACCATGTCGGTGGCGGTCGCGGTCTCCTTCGTGATCGCGCTGATCAACAAGCTGCTGCGGCTCAACCTGCTCTCGCGCATGACCGAGCAGGTCATCTTCGTGATGGTGCCGCCGCTGGCGCTGATCTTCCTGGTGCTGGGCACGATCTTCATCGGCGTCGCGACGCCGACGGAAGGGGGCGCCATGGGTGCGGCCGGCGCGATCCTGCTCGCCTGGGGCAAGAAGCGCATGACCTTCGACCTGCTGCGGCAGGCGACGGAATCGACCGCCAAGCTCTCGGCCTTCGTGCTGTTCATCCTGGTCGGCGCGCGCGTGTTCTCGCTGACCTTCTACGGCGTCAACGGCCATGTCTGGGTCGAGCACCTGCTGGTCTCGCTTCCTGGCGGCCAGGCCGGCTTCCTGATCGTCGTCAACGTGCTGGTCTTCCTGCTCGCCTTCTTCCTGGACTTCTTCGAGCTCGCCTTCATCATCGTGCCGCTGCTCGGCCCGGCGGCCGACAAGCTCGGCATCGACCTGATCTGGTTCGGCGTCATCCTCGGCGTGAACATGCAGACCTCGTTCATGCACCCGCCCTTCGGCTTCGCCCTGTTCTTCCTGCGCTCGGTCGCGCCGAAGAAGGCCTACAAGGACAAGATCACCGGCAAGATGATGGAGCCGGTGACGACCGGGCAGATCTACTGGGGCGCCGTGCCGTTCGTGGTGATCCAGTGCATCATGGTCGCGCTCGTCGTGATCTTCCCGGCGATGGTGATGCACTACAAGAGCTCGGGCATTCAGCTCGACCAGCAGCAGATCAACAAGCAGCTCGACAGCATCAGCATACCGGGGCTCGGCGGCTCCGGCGGGCTGCCGGGGCTCGATCTCAACGCCCCGCCGACGCTGAACCTGCAGTAAGCGCCAGGCCGAAACGACGAAGCCCCGGATCGACGATCCGGGGCTTTTCTATTCGGGACGTCGTGCTCGGTCCGGCAGAGGCTCCGACACTGGCCTCACCAGCGCTGCCAGCCGTCGTTGAAGTTGTTGTCACGACGGACGCGGCCGCTGACGACGGTGCGCATCTCGCCGAAGGAGGTCTGGCTGCGCGCCTCGCCATAGAGCATCGCCTCGGCGTTGGAGCCGTAGCCGCGGCGGCTGGAGGTCTTGCCGAATTCGGCGCGGACGCCGCCGCCGACGCGGACGCAGGCCGAAGAGCCTTCGACGCGGACGAAGCCCGGCCCGTATTCGGGACACGGGCGTGTCGCCTGGGCAGGCGCAGGACGCGTAGCCGCCGGCTTGGCCTTGGCGGGGGCGCCACGGCCGGGAATGGGCTCGCCTATCGACTGTGCGGCGGCGAGTGCCGGCAAGCCCAGCGTGGCGAGGAGGATGACGAGTGGCAGCTTCATGAGTGCCTCGATTTGCGATGATTCATAGCCTAACGCCTCGAACGAGGCCGGGCTAGGGCAAGGCGCTAGCTGGCTCGGCAGCTCTCCGAGAGGATCGGTGCCGTCTCGATCTCGCCGACGCCGGGCACGGCGCTCAGCCTGTCGACCAGTCGCGACAGGGCCCGCGCATCCTCCGTCTCGACGATCAGCATCGCGTCGACAGGGCCGGCCAGCGAATAGCAGGCGACGATCTCCGGCCAGTTCCTGAAGCGATCGAGCACGGTGGCGCAGGGGCGCGTGCGGATGCGCAGGGAGAGCGTGGCGCGGGTCACCGGCACCGTCGGCCGCTCGGCGAGTCGCACCGTATAGCCGAGGATGACGCCGTCGCGCTCGAGCTTCGCCATGCGCTCCTGGATCGCGGTGCGCGAGAGCCCGGCATCGCGGGCCAGCGCCGTGAAGGAGGCGCGGGCGTCGGCCTTGAGCAGCGCGAGCAGCTTCCGGTCGATGGCGTCGAGCTCACCGTCGTTTCGCAAGCGAGATCCCTCCAGAAACCGCCGATCGCAGGTGCAGCCGGCGTCTTGCCTATGGCATGGGTGCAGCCGCCGGTGAAGATTCCGGGCCTCTTCCACCATGGAGAACGGGAATGAGGACGATCAAGCCGCAGGACTTCACCGGCAGCCGGGCCTGGGAGGCGCTCGACATCGAACGCATCGACGACGCGACGATCCGGCTGCACTGGACCGACCAGCCCTATCAATGGCACGTCAATGATGGCCCCGAAGTCTTCGTCGTGCTCGACGGCGAGGTCGACATGCACACCCGCGCCGGCGGCGTCGAGAACGTGCAGCGGCTGGTACGCGGCGACATCTTCCACGCGCAGGACGGCGACGCCCATGTCGCCCACCCCGTCGGTCCCGCGCGGGTTCTGGTGATCGAGCGCTCCGGCAGCGTCTGAACTGAAAAACCCCGGCCTTGCGGCCGGGGTCCGATCTGCATCGAGTTGGCCAGCGAGCTGGCGATCGCTCTCGTTTTCAGAGCATGTTGCCCGCGCGGGCGCGGATCAGGAAGTTGTCGTAGGTGTATTCGGCGATCTGGAACCAGAGATATTCATCGCCGCGGAAAGCCGACATCGCCTCGTAGATCTTCTTGAAGTCGGGATTCTTGGCGCTGGTCTCAGCATAGACCTCCTTGGAAGCCTTGAGGCAGGCCTCGAGGATCTCCTGCGAGAACGGCCGCAGCTGCGCGCCGCCGCCGACCAGGCGCTTCAGCGCCGCCGGATTGCGCGCGTCGTACTTGGCCTGCATGTCGATATTGGCGAGGCCGGCGGCAGTCGTCAGGATCGACTTGTAGACTTTCGGCAGGGCTTCCCACTTCGCGGTGTTGAGGAAGAAGTGCAGCGAGGCGCCGCCTTCCCACCAGCCGGGATAGTAGTAGAACGGCGCGACCTTGTTGAAGCCGAGCTTCTCGTCATCGGCGGGGCCGACCCATTCGGCCGCGTCGATCGTGCCCTTCTCCAGCGCCGGGTAGATGTCGCCGCCGCCGATCTGCTGCGGCACGACGCCGAGCTTGCTGACGACCTGGCCGGCGAAGCCGCCGATGCGCATCTTCAGGCCCTGCAGGTCGGCGACTGTCTTGATCTCCTTGCGGAACCAGCCGCCCATCTGGCAGCCGGTGTTGCCGCCCGGCAGCGCGTAGATGTTGTGCTTCTTGTAGAACTCGTTGAGCAGGTCCATGCCGCCGCCATGGTAGAACCAGGCGTTCTGCTGGCGGGCATTGAGGCCGAAGGGCACCGCGGTGCCGAAGGCGAAGGTCGGATCCTTGCCGACATAATAGTAGGAGGCGGTGTGGCACATCTCGACCGTGCCGTTGGTCACCGCATCGGCAGCCTGCAGAGCCGGCACGATCTCGCCCGCTGCGAAGACCTGGATCTGGAACTTGCCGTCGGTCGCCTCCGAGACCGCCTTCGCCAGCACTTCCGAAGCGCCGAAGATCGTATCGAGCGATTTCGGGAAGGACGAGGTGACGCGCCATTTCACCTCAGGCATGGACTGCGCAATGGCCGGAGCCGCAATGACGCTCGCGGCGCCGCCGGCACCGGCGACCTTCAGAAACTGACGACGCTTCATCGTGAGGAGCTCCTCCCAGAGCATTGGAGGCGCGCCGGTATTTCCGGTTCGCGCGCAGGAGCGTCAGAAGAGGCGATCTGCGATACGAGCGCAAGCGTTGCACATGGCCCCCATGCGATTTCCGCATAGATCTTTCGTCTAATCCAGCTTGGCATCGGCGCACCGCCCTGGTGCTCCTGGCCAAACGAAAAAGCCCGGCCGCAGGGGCCGGGCTTCATTCCCGTTACCTTGGGTGACGGAGACTTACTTGGCGCGGTTGCGGACCTGGAAGATGTCGAAGGTCAGCTCCGCCACCTGCCACCAGAGATACTGGTCGCCACGGAAGGCCGTCATCGCGTCGATTGCCTTCTTGAAGTCCGGGTTCTTGGCCGAGATCTCAGCATAGAGCTCGTTGGCGGCCTTGAGCGAGGCTTCCATCATGTCCTGCGGGAACGGGCGCAGCTGCGCGCCGGCCGCCACCAGCCGCTTCAGCGCCGCCGGGTTCTGCACGTCGTACTTCGCCGTCATCGTGTTGGTGGCGACGGCCGAGGCCGCGCGCAGCGCCGCCTGATAGTGCTTCGGCAGGCCTTCCCACTTCTCGATGTTGATGAAGGCGTGGACCGCCGGGCCGCCCTCCCAGAAGCCGGGATAGTAGTAGTAGGGCGCGACCTTGGCGAAGCCGAGCTTCTCGTCGTCATAGGGGCCGACCCATTCGGCGCCGTCGATCGTGCCCTTCTCCAGCGCCGGGTAGATGTCGCCGCCGGCGAGTTGCTGCGGCACGACGCCGAGCTTCTGCAGCACCGAGCCGGCAATGCCGGCGATGCGCATCTTCATGCCCTGCAGGTCGGCGACGGTCTTGATCTCCTTGCGGAACCAGCCGCCCATCTGGGCGCCGGTGTTGCCGCAATGCAGACCGACGACGTTGAACTTCTTGAAGAAGTCGTTGAACAGCTGTTCGCCGCCGCCCTGCGCCAGCCAGGCCTGCTGCATGCGGGTGTTCAGGCCGAACGGCACCGAAGAGGGAATGGCGAAGGTCGGATCCTTGCCGACGTAGTAGTAGGCGACGGTGTGGGCCATCTCGACGGTGTTGTTCGAGACCGCATCAAGCGCCTGCAGGCCGGGGACGATTTCGCCGGCGGCGAAGACCTGAATCTGGAACTTGCCGTCGGTGAGGTCGGAGACCGTCTTGGCCAGCGTCTCGCCGCCGCCATAGATCGTGTCGAGCGATTTCGGGAAGCTCGAGGTCAGCCGCCATTTCACCTCGGGGCTGGACTGCGCGACCGCCGGCATGGCGATGGCGGAGGCCGCCGCGCCGGCACCGGCAACCTTCATGAACTGACGACGCTTCATATGGGACATCTCCTCGTTTCGACGTTTATCGCCGCGTCCGCCCAGCAATAGCATCGGGACGGGCGAGGTTTATAGGACGACCTTGGTGTGATGCAGCGATGATCGGAAGCGGCGTTTCGGGTTGACCCTAGGTTAGTCGGCTCGCTTCGAATCTATACTTGCACAGGATCTGCGCAGCACTCCCCCCAATCGTGACCGGATCGTCAACTGACACGGGGCGCTCGACAATTGCACCTAGAGCATGGCACGGCTGCATGTGAAGCGCATGGACCTTTTTCTATTCTCGGTCAACCGTCGGCTGTAACGAGGCCCCATGACCAGCCTTGCCGCCCCGATCTGGCTCTATGACGGCGTCTGCGTGCTCTGCTCCGGCGGCGTGCGCTACACCCTGCGGCATGAGCGCGACCACGACATCCGCTTCGTCGCAATCCAGTCCCGCGAGGGCCGTGCACTGGCGCAGGCGCACGGCATCGATCCGGACGAGCCGGACAGCTTCCTCTTCGTCGAGAACGGCCGGGCGCTGGCAAAGTCCGACGGCGTTCTGGCGCTGGCCCGCCATCTGAACGGGCCGGCGCGCCTGCTGCTGCTAGGACGAGCACTGCCGAAACGCTGGCGCGACTGGCTCTACGACCGCGTTGCGCGCAACCGCTACCGGCTCTTCGGCCGGAAGGCCTCCTGCGAGATGCCGGCTCCGGCGATGCGCCATCGCTTCACCGTGCCGGAGAGCGCATGAAGCGCATCGTGCTGATCGGCGCGACCGGCGTCTTCGGCCGGCGGCTGGCGCGCCATCTCTCGCGCATGGACGGCATCGACCTCGTTCTGACCTCGCGCAACGCGAGCAAGGCGCAGGCGTTGGCACAGGAGCTCGTGGCCGAAGCGAAAGTCCAGGTCAGCGGCGCGGGCCTCGACCGGGACAAGGACCTCGTCGCCGCGCTCGCCGCGCTGAAACCCTGGCTGGTGATCGACGCTTCCGGGCCGTTCCAGCAGCAGGGCTACGAAGTGCCGACCGCGGCATTGCTGCTCGGCGCCCATGTCGTCGACCTCGCCGATGCGCGTGACTACCTCGCCGGCTACGGCCCGCAGCTCGACGATCTCGCCAAGCAGCGTGGCCTTGTCGCGCTCGCGGGTGCCAGTTCGACGCCGGCGCTTTCGGCCGCAGCAGCGCGGGAGTTGAGCGAAGGCTGGGGGCGGCTCGACAGCGTCGACATCGCGATCACGCCGGGCGGGCGCAGCGAGGTCGGCCCCTCGGTCATCGCTGCGATCCTGAGCTATGCCGGCAGGCCGGTGCCGATCTGGCGGGAGGGCGAGCTTCAGACTGTCTTTGGCTGGAGCACAGGCGAGGTCATCGACATGCCGGGCCTCGGCCCGCGGCGGGTTGCGCCCGTGGAGACGGTCGACGCGGAGACGCTCGGTCCCGATCTCGCCGTGCGCTCGCGCGTGAGCTTCGCAGCCGGGCTGGAGGCAGGCATGGAGCAATGGGGGCTGGCGCTGCTCGCGTTCATCCGCCGCCGCGGCTGGGTTGCCGACCTTGCACCGCTGGTGCCCTATCTCGTGAAGGCTCGCAGGATCACCCGGCTCTGGACCTCGGATCGCGGCGGCATGCGCGTCGCGATCGCCGGCATCGACCGGAAAGGACGGCCGCGCCGCGCCTATTGGTCCCTGCTGGCGGAGAATGACGACGGCCCGCAAGTGCCGACGCTGGCGGCGGCCGCAGCGGTGCGGGCCCTGCTCGCGGAGGCGATCGCTCCCGGCGCGCGCTCGGCCGCCGGAGCGCTCGACCTCGCTGCGATCGAAGCCGAGATGACGCCCTATGCGATCAGCACCAGCCAGGACGAGCAAGCCGGCAGCCCTGCCCTGTTCGAGGCCGTGCTTGGCGCGCAAGCCTTTGCGATGATGCCGGCTGCGATCCGGGCCTTTCACGCCGCCGAAGCCGAGCCGGTCTGGCAAGGCCGGGCCGAGGTCGCGCGTGGAAACGGGACCGCGATCGCCCTGCTCTGCCGGCCCTTCGGCCTGCCAGCAGCCGGAAGCGAACTACCGGTGACGGTCAGCGTCGGCAGGGGCGATTCGTTCGATGAGGGCTGCGAGGTCTGGACCCGCAACTTCGCCGGACAGCGCTTCCATTCGCGCCTGAGTATCGATCGGAATGGCGAGCTTCGCGAAGCCTTCGGCCCGTTTTCCTTCACGCTTGCCGCGGAGAGCGACCGCGACAGCCTCTCGCTGCCGATCGCGGCCTGGCGCGTCTTCGGCCTGCCCTTGCCGCGTTTCCTGATGCCATCGGCCGAGGCGCACGAGACGGTTGACGACGACGGCCGCTTCCGTTTCGACGTGAAACTCACTTTGCCCTTCTTCGGCCTGCTAGCGCATTATCGCGGCTGGCTCAAACCTCGGGGACCAAGCGATGGACCAGGATAAACTCGCAAAGCTCAGGGCGCGCTATGCCGAGGCGAGCGGCGCCGACATCCACGATCCCCGCTTCGCCAAGGTCGCGGCCGGCCAGTTCCAGGGCGACCGGCGCAAATGGCCGTTCTCCGATGTCGCGACCTTCATCAACGCGCCCTATCGGCCGGATGCCCTGAGCAAGCCCGATCTCGGCGGGCTCGACGTCGCGATCATCGGCCTGCCGATGGACCTCGGCGTCACCAACCGGGCCGGCACGCGGCTGGGTCCGCGCGCGGTGCGCGCCGTCGAACGCATGGGGCCGATGGACCATGTCAACGGCACCGCGCCGTTCAACCTGATCAAGGCGGCCGATATCGGCGACGTGCCGTTCCGCTCGCGCTATTCGCTGGAGAGCTGCCATGAGGATATCGAGGCGACCTTCAAGCAGATCGTGAAGGCCGGGGTCTCGACGCTCGGCGTCGGCGGCGACCATTCGATCACCTATCCGATCCTGAAGGCCGTCGGCGAGAAGCGCCCGGTCGGCATGGTCCATATCGACGCCCATTGCGACACCTCCGGCCCCTATGAGGGCTCGAAGTTCCATCATGGCGGGCCATTCCGGCAGGCGGTGCTCGACGGGGTGCTCGATCCCGAGCGCGTCATCCAGATCGGCATCCGTGGCGGCGCCGAATATCTCTGGGAGTTCTCCTACGAGTCCGGCATGACCGTGATCCATGCCGACGAGGTCGACCGCATGGGCCTCGACGCGGTTATCGCCAAGGCGCTTTCCGTGATCGGCGACGGGCCGACTTACGTCTCCTTCGACGTCGATTCGCTCGACCCGGCCTTCGCGCCGGGCACCGGCACGCCGGAGGTCGGCGGGCTTACTCCGCGCGAGGCGCTCGCCATCCTGCGCGGCCTCAAGGGGCAGAACATCGTCGCCGCCGATGTCGTCGAGGTCGCCCCGCAATACGATGCGACCAGCAACACGGCGCAATGCGCGGCGCAGGTGCTGTTCCTCGAGCTCTGCCTGATCGCCGAGGCCAGAGCCGCCGGCAAGGGCAGGCCGTGAAGCGCAAGACGCTCCAGCTCGACGCGATCGACCGCCAGATCATCGCGATCCTGCGGGCGGAGGGCCGGATCACCAACCAGGCCCTGTCGGAACGGGTCGGGCTCTCGGCCCGGCCCTGCCTGGAGCGGATGCGCCGGCTGGAGGCCTCCGGGCTGATCGCCGGCTATGGCGCAAGGCTTTCGCCCGAGCTCGCCGGCCACGCCATCATCGCCTTCGCGCAGATCTCGCTGCGCGATCATTCGGTCGGCCGGCGCGAGCGGGTCGAGAAGGTGTTGCGCGCCTGCCCTGATGTCGTCGAGCTGCTGGTGATCAGCGGCGAGGCCGATTACCTCGCCCGCATCGTCGCGCCCTCGCTCGCGGCCTATGAGGAGCTGACCGGTGCCTGGCTCGCCGACAACCAGCTCGGCATCGCCCGGATCGCGACCACCTTTGCGCTCAAGGCGCTGAAGGATTTCGAGGGCTATCCGCTGCTGGAGGAATAGCGGGCCGCCCTGCCCTCAGACTTCCTGCCCGGCGAGATGGCCCTTCAGCATCGTGCGCAATTCGGCGATGGCCGGTTCGCGCACGCTTTTGTCGTCATCGGCGCGCAGCATCGCCGCGACCCGGATCAGGTGCAGGGTCACGGCGGCGAGCGAACCGACACGCGCCTCCGCGATCGGCGGCTCGACCACTGCGAGCAGCGCCGCGATGCGGCCGCGCAGACGAGCGCGCGCCTCCTTCTTGACGGCGGGATCAAGCGTGCGCCGCTCACCGACGGCGAGGAAAGCCGGATTCTCTTCGAGATAGGCGACAAAACGAGCGAAGAGCGCATCCACAGCCGCCTGCACCGGCTGGCCGCGCACCTCCTCCACGAGCAAGTCGAGCATGCCGGTGAGCGCATCGAGATGGCGGGCGTGGAGTGCCGCGGCGACATGCTCCTTGGTCGGGAAGAACTGGTAGAGCGAGCCGATCGAGGCGCCGGCGCGCGCGGCGATCTGCGTCATCGTCGCCGCCTCGTATCCGGCCTCGGCGAAAACCGCGCTGGCGCCGTCGAGCAGCGCCGAGACGCGCTTCAGGCCACGGCTGCGACTCGGCGCCTTGGCGTTCTTCTCCGCCGGGGGGCTTGAATTTTGTGAGGGAGTACTCATAAATCTACAAACATGAGGATACCCTCATATAAAGGCCATCTCGGCCACGCTCCCTGACGGAGATCCCGATGACGCTCCAGCTCGATCCTCGCAAAACCGCCCTCGTCCTCATCGACATGCAGAAAGGAACGCTCGCCTTCCCGCTCGCACCCTATGACCGGACAACCCTGATCGCCAACACGGCCGCGCTCGGGCAGGCCTTCGCCCAGGCTGGCGGCCTGATCGCGACGGTCAGGGTCGCGTTCGCGCCCGACCGCTCCGACCTGCCGCCGCAGACCATCGATCATCCGATGATGCTCCCGCCGGGCGGCTTTCCGGCCGACTGGTCCGAGCTCACTCCCGAGATCGCCGCGCTGCCGGCAGCCATCTCCGTTACCAAGCGGCACTGGAGCGCCTTCTACGGCACCGAACTCGACCTGCAATTGCGGCGGCGGCGAATCGAGACGGTGGTGATCGGCGGCATCGCCACAAATTTCGGCGTCGAATCGACGGCGCGCGACGCCTGGCAGCACGGCTATGACGTGATCGTCGCCGAGGACGCCTCGAGCTCGATCGGCGCCGACCTGCACGCCTTCGCCATCGCCTCGACGCTGCCGCGCGTTTCGCGGGTCCGGCGCGTCGCCGAAATCGTCGGCGCCATCACCCAGGCTGCGTAGGGCCAACGACCGTCAAAGCGGCAAGAGCGCATCGGGTTTCACATCGCCGATCGATGCGTAGCTATGGGTCTCCCTGACACCCGGGAGCGGCAGGATGACCCGCTGCAGGAACTCCTGGAACGTCGCCATGTCCGCGATCCGCGCTTTGACCAGATAGTCGAAGCCGCCGATCACCATGTGGCATTCAATGATCTCCGGCGCCTTGGCGACCGCTTCGGCGAAGCGATCGAAGACGTGCGGGGCGGTGTGATCGAGCCTGACCTCGATGAAGACGAGCGTGCCGCGCCCGATCTTCGCAGGTTCGAGCACCGCCCTGACGGCGCGAATGAAGCCCTCGCTGAAAAGGCGTTTGATCCGCTGCGACGCACCGGTCGGCGACAGCCCGACGCGCTGGGCGAGATCGAGCACCGTCCGGCGGCCATCCTCCTGCAACAGCCTGAGCAGCTGCCGGTCGACGCGATCGAGATCGTTCATTCCGGAACTCACACTTTCAGAGGCTATTGCGCGTGACATTCACGCAAGAAGCTCGAAATGAGCATATTTTATCGCACCTGACCACCGCAATACGGTTTGAAAGGCACTCGATGCCAGACCGTAGCGAAGGCGAGCAAGATCATGGATGGAACACAGGCGACTTCGAGCAATCACGTGAAGGGTGAGATCAGTATTCTCTCGCTGAGCGAAGCGGATATTCGAAGCTGCATCGACCTGCGCAAGCTGCTCGATGCGCTGGCCGAAGGGTTCAAAGCACTGTCCGATGGCCGTGTCGTCATTCCGGCGCGGCCACAGCTCGATATTCCCGATGCAGGCTATTCGCTGGCGATGCCGGGCTGGACGAGCGGCATGCATCTGACCGTCAAACTGGTCAACGTCTTCGAAGGCAATATCGCCAGGGGCATCCCAAGCCATCTCGCGACGATCCACCTGTTCGATCCTGATACGGGAATGCCCGTCTGCATCATGGACGGGACCTATATCACGGCGGTCCGCACCTCCGGGTCGGCGGTGCTTTCGGTGCGGGAGCTGGCGCGACGCGATGCCAGGATCGCCACCGTCGTCGGTGCCGGCGTCCAGGCGAGCCAGCATCTCCATCTGCTGCCGCTGGTGCGCGACTTCGACGAAATCCGGGTCTTCTCCAAGACTTTCGCCGACGCGCAGGCGCTGGCCTCACGCCATCCAGGCGTCACCGCGGTGAAGGACCTCGAGGCTGCCGTTCGCTCCTCGGATGTCGTCTGCCTTGCGACGCATTCCTACACGCCGGTGATCTCGGCGGAATGGGTTCGGCCGGGGACGCATGTGTCATCGGTCGGCGTCGCGCCACCCGGCGGCGAATTGCCGGTCGATCTGATAGGCCGCGGCAAGCTGTTCGTCGAGGCGCGCGAGGCTTTCGCACCGACGCCGGTGGGGTGCTGCGAACTCGCTGGCATCGAGCCGGAGGCCGGCACCGATCTCGGCGCGATGCTGCTCGGGCGGCAGCCGGGCCGGGCCTCGGATCGTGAGATCACCATCTACAAGGCCATGGGCGTCGCCATGGAAGACATGGTGGCGGCCGACCTTGCTTTCCGTGAGGCCAGGCGCCGAGGCATCGGCCGAAGCATCTCGCTATAGAACCGCGGAATCGCGCGAGAGCCATGCGCATTACGCATGGCTCTTCTGCTCATACCGAGCCGCATCAGCAAGCGCTTGCGATTCATGCATGACGCGAGCATATGTTGCAGCGCAATGCGCGCATCCTCGCGCTGCGCCATAAAAATTCATTCCGGACCATCGTCATGAGCCTCCTGAGTACGGGAGACGCGTTCGCGCGCCCTGCCCGCTCCACTGCCGCGCCGCGTGTCGGCCTCACCCTGTTCGCACTGGCGATGGGCGGTTTCGCCATCGGCACGGCCGAGTTCGCGGTGATGAGCCTGCTGCCCTATTTCTCGGTGGGCCTCGGCATCGACGAGCCGACGGCCGGGCATGTGATCAGCGCCTATGCCGCCGGCGTGGTGGTCGGCGCCCCGATCATCGCGGTGCTGGCGACGAAGCTCTCGCGCCGCACATTGCTGATCGCGTTGATGGCGGCTTTCGCGCTCGGCAACGGGCTCTCGGCGCTCGCCCCGACCTATGGCTGGATGCTGCTGTTCCGCTTCCTCAGCGGGCTGCCGCACGGCGCCTATTTCGGCGTCGCGGCACTGGTCGCTGCTTCGCTGGTGCCGGTGAACCGGCGGGCGCTCGCCGTGGCACGGGTGATGCTCGGCCTGACGATCGCGACGATTCTCGGCGTGCCGCTGGCGAACTGGCTCGGCCAGGCGCTCGGCTGGCGCTGGGGTTTTGGCGTCGTCGCGGCGCTGGCGCTGACCACGGTGGTCCTGATCGCGCTGTTCGCGCCCAAGGACAGGCCGCAGCCCGGCGCCAGCGCCTTGCGCGAGCTCGGCGCGCTACGCCATCGCCAGGTCTGGCTGACACTCGCCATCGGCGCGGTCGGCTTCGGCGGGCTGTTCGCGGTCTATACCTACATCGCCTCGACGCTGATCGAGGTGACGCAGGTCGCTCCGTCGATGGTGCCGGTCGTGCTGGCGATCTTCGGCCTCGGGCTGACTTTCGGGACTTTGGCTGCGGCCTGGCTGGCCGACCGGATGCTGATGGCTTCGATCGCCGTGATCCTGCTCTGGACCGCCGGCTCGCTGGCGCTCTACCCCTTCGCCGCCGGCGATATCTGGGCGATCTCGGCGGTCGCCTTCATGATCGGCTGCGGCGGCGGGCTCGGCACGCCCCTGCAGACCAGGCTGATGGACGTCGCGCAGGATGCGCAGACGCTGGCGGCGGCGCTGAACCACAGCGCCTTCAACACCGCCAATGCGCTCGGGCCCTGGCTCGGCGGCATGGCGATCGCAGCAGGCTATGGCTGGACCTCGACCGGCTGGGTCGGCGCCGGCCTCGCGCTCGCAGGCTTCGCGATCTGGCTGGTGACGGCGTGGGATGCACGGGCCCGGCGCCAGGTGGCGGTTGCCGGCGCCTGACCTCAGCGCGGCGGCGCCGCGATCAGGCGCATCGCCACGGGAATCGACGCCTGCCCGGCCTCGAGCTGGTCGGTCAGTACATGGAACCAGTTGAAGCCGATATAGAGCGCGAGCCGCGCTTCCACCTCATCGGCAGGAATGTCGCCGCGTGCGACTGCGGCGGCAAAGAGGCCGCGAACATCCTGCAGCCGCTCCGGCAGAAATTTCTCGCGTAGCGCCGCGAGCGCGTCGGGATCGCTCTGAGCCTCGGCCAGCAGCGCCCGGAAGGTCCGCCCCGATGGCGTGCCGCACCAGAAGCTCCAGAGCCTTTCGGTGTGCTCGGTGAGGTCGCGAACAAGGTCGCCGCTCGGCATCACCCTGATGCCCGCCTTCTCGGCGGCATAGACCTCCATCAGCAGATCGGCCCGGTTCTTCCACCAACGGTAGATCGTCGGCTTGCCGGCGCCGGCCCGGCGCGAGACCGCGTCGATCGAGAAGCCGGCATAACCCTCCTCCGCCAGCACGGTGCGGGCGGCAGCGAGAATCGCCGCCTGCGAGGCCGGATTGCGCCGCGCACCGATCGAGGCGCGGCGGGGCAGCGGCTCGGCTTTGACAGGCTGCATGAGCCTCATCCTCTCCTTCGTCCCGTCGACGCATCGGCGGCACGCCCACTGCAAGCACGATCTTGCAACGAGCGACTTGATATCGAAACGGATCGTATCTATCAATAGTAACGAAACGGAACGTTCCGTTATGGAGATGGCTATGACGACCCTTGCCCGCAACCCCATTCTCGCCCGCTTGCGTTTCCTGGGAACGCTGATGCTGGGCGCCTATCTGCTGATCAATGCGATCCTGACCCTTCTGGCGCCGCTGACAGCCGGCTGGTCGACCTGGTCGGTGACGGCGCTCGCCGTCCCGCCGATGGTGCTCGGCATGGTCTATCTCGTCATCCCGATCGCCCGGCGCTGAAAGCAGCGCGCACTGGCCCGAATCTGTCGCGCTGGCGACAGATTCGGCTGCACCGTATTGCAAGGGCGGACCGCCTCGGCTGCATGCGCGAGCTTACCCTCGGGAAAACGAGGGAGAACGCCGTGACTGCGATCGTGCTCGAAGAGCAAGTCTGCGCGCCATCATACGCCTGTGCCGATCATGCTCTCCCCATAGCGAACGGGCCTGACTCGCCGCTGCTGACGATCTGCCGTCACGAGCCAGATTTGGGGCTGGAGCGCTGCGAAAGCCGCTTCGCAGCAGGGACACGCTAACCCCAGCGACAAAATCCGTGTGCAGCCGCTTTGATCGCGGCTCCGGAAATCCGTCACCGCGGCCAGTTTTCAACAACAAGAACAGCAGCTTACCTTGCATCTTCCTTGTGCGGACACGCTCAGAAAAGCTGCAAGAGCCTACTTGCGGCCCGCACCAAGGTTCGCACAAGCTGTCGCGCACAAGCCGATACGGGAATTCGAAACGCCCGGTTGGCCAAACCCGAGGGGAGGTCCCATGAAAGGTTTCGCAAAATTCGTCGCAGCCGCGGCGCTCACGATCGCCGGCGCGACCGGCGCGCTCGCTCAGGCGAAGGAATGGAAAGAGGTCCGAATCGGGACCGAGGGTGCCTATCCGCCCTTCAACAACCTCAATGCCAAGAAAGAGCTGGAAGGCTTCGAGATCGACTACGGCAACCTGCTCTGCGAGCGGATGAAGGTGAAGTGCACCTGGGTGGTGCAGGACTGGGACGGCATCATCCCGGCGCTGCTGGCGAACAAATACGACGTCATCATCGCCGGCATGAACGCCACCGACGAGCGCAAGAAGCAGGTCGACTTCACCACGCCCTACAACAAGACGCCGATCTGGATGATCGGCCCCAAGAGCACCGCCTCGGCCGACATCTCGCCGGCGGCCCTGAAGGGCAAGGCGATCGGCGCGCAGGGCTCGACGATCCACGCCAACTATCTCGAGAAATACTACAAGGACTCGAATCCGCGGCTCTACCCGACCCAGGAAGAGGCCAATCTCGACCTGATCAACGGCCGTCTCGACTATATCGTCGCCGACGCGCTCGCCCTCTCCGACTTCCTGACCGGCAAGGGCAAGGACTGCTGCAAGTTCGTCGCGGAAGTGAAGCGTGACGACGCCATCCACGGCCCGGGCGTCGGCGCCGCCCTGCGCAAGTCCGACACCGCGCTCAAGGCCATGTTCGACAAGGCGATCGCCGAGACGATCGCCGACGGCTCGAACCAGAAGATCCAGGACAAGTGGCTGAAATTCGCCAAGTAACGCCTGCAAGCATCTGATCCTCGCCGGCGCCCCTGCGCCGGCGAGCCTTCCCTCCCGCGCGGCCCTCCATGCTCGACACCTTCGCACTGCTCGGCTTCGGCCCCGCCGGCTGGGGGCCGGCGCTGCTTCAAGGCGCGGCCACCACCATCTCGGTGGCGCTCGCGACGCTGCCCTTCGGCTTGGCGCTCGGCCTCGTCATCGCGCTGTGGAAACGGTCCGACCGCGTGCTCCTGCGGGCGATCGGTACGATCTACACCACCGTCTTCCGCGGCGTGCCGGAGCTGCTGACGCTCTACATCATCTATTTCGGCATCCAGATCCTGATGCAGCAGATCTGGACCGGTTTCTCGATCCCGCCCTTCGGCGCCGGCATGGTGGCGCTCGGTCTGGTGCTCGCCGCCTTCTCCAGCGAGGTCTGGGTCGGCGCGCTGAACTCGATCCAGAAGGGCCAGCGCGAGGCCGCCTCGGCCCTCGGCCTGTCGAAGGCGCAGGCCTTCAGGCTGGTGGTCTTCCCGCAGCTGATCCGCGTCGCCCTGCCCGGCCTCGGCAACAACTGGATGGTGCTGCTGAAGGAGACCTCGCTGATCTCGGTGATCACGCTGCAGGACATCATGTTCATCGCGACACGCGCCAATGTCGTGACCAAAGAGCCGTTCCTGTTCTTCGGCACGGCGATGCTGCTCTACTTCTTCTTCTCGCTGGTCTCGGCCTGGGGCATCGGCAAGCTCGAGCAACGCACCAATCGCGGCTACGCCGCCTTCGGCGGAGCGACGCGATGAACTGGTGCGAATATCCCGGCTATCTGATCGGCAGCGAGGTCCTGCAGAACTATGGCTGCCGCATGGCGAGCGGCCTGTGGATCACCTTCGAGCTGGTGGTGCTCTCGGTGGCGCTCGGCTTCGCCCTGGCGCTCGGCCTCGCTATCGCCAGGCTCTATGGCCCGCGCTGGGCGCAGGTCGCGATCAACGGCTACACGACCTTCTTCCGCGGCACGCCCCTGCTCTGCCAGCTTTTCCTGATCTATTACGGCTTCGGCCAGTTCCGCGTGTTCTGGCAGGACATCGGCCTGTGGTGGTTCTTCCGCGAGCCGTTCTACTGCGCGCTCTTCACCTTCACCATCAACACCGCCGCCTATCAGGCCGAGATCCTGCGCGGCGCGATCCAGTCGATCCCGCGCGGCCAGTTCGAGGGCGCGCTGGCGCTCGGCCTGCATCGCTGGGCGACCTTGCGCCGGGTGGTCCTGCCGCAGGCGATGATCCTGGCGCTGCGCCCACTCGGCAACGAACTGATCGTGATGATCAAGGCGAGCGCCATCGCCTCGCTGGTGACGCTGTTCGACCTGATGGGTGCGACCCGCCTCGCCTTCGCGCGCTCCTTCGATCTGTCGATCTATCTCTATGCGGCGCTGATCTATCTCGTGCTGACCGAGATCATCCGCCGGGTCTGGGACCGGATCGAGGTCAGGCTGACACGGCATATGGCGCTGCGCTGAGCAGCGGGGCGTCAGCCCGGCAAGGTCAGGACCAGCGGGCCGTTGGCAGTCGCGATGACGGTGTGCTCGTACTGGACCGTCGGCGCACGCGGCTCGGAATAGAGGGTCCAGTTGTCGCCCTCGGCGTGCTCGGCCCAGTCGGCGCCGAGCGACAGGAACGGCTCGACCGTGAAGACGAGCCCCTTCTGCATCACGCGGCGCTCGGAGCGCTCGGGCCAGGTGGCGATCTCCTTGGGCTCCTCATGCAGCGAGCGCCCGATGCCGTGGCTGGCGAGGTTGCGCACCAGCGTATAACCGTTCTTCTGGGCGAAGCGGCCAACGGCATCGCCGATCCCGGCGATCGGCTTGCCGGCGCCGACCTGGCCGAGCCCGGCCCAGAGCGCGCGCTTGCCGTCGCGGCACAGCTTCTCGATGCGGCGATCGACCGGCGGCACGGTGAAGGAGGCGCCCGTATCGGAGAAATAGCCGGCCTTCTCGGCGGAAACGTCGATGTTGACGAGGTCGCCCGCCATGATCCGGCGCTCGCCGGGAATGCCGTGCGCGACCTCCTCGTTGATGCTGATGCAGGTGGCGCCGGGGAAGTTGTAGACGGTCTCGGGAGCGGAGCGAGCGCCGTGCTTGTCCAGCATGGCGCGGCCGATCGCGTCGAGCTCGGCCGTGGTCATGCCCGGCTCGAGCGCTTTCCCCATGGCCGCCAGCGTGTCGGCGACGATGCGGCCGATCTCGCGCAGGCCCTGGAGCTCGTCATCATTGGTGATGGTCATGGCGGGTTCCTGACCGATTTCGGCGAGAGCGGCAAGCGCTTGCCGGCGACTTGCCGGCGATCGGATTTGCGGATCGGTGCTATCACGCCGGTGCGGCTTCCCAGCCCGGCGGGCACGCGCTAAAGCCCGATCGAACCCTTCAGAACCTCAGCGGAGCTCCTCATGGCCAAAGTCGCTTTCCTCGGTCTCGGCGTGATGGGCTATCCCATGGCCGGCCATCTCAAGGCCAAGGGCCATGACATCACCGTCTACAACCGCTCGCCGGAGAAGGCGCAGAAATGGGTGGCGCAGCATGCCGGCGCCTATGCCCCGACCCCGGCCCAGGCAGCCGAGGGCCAGGAGATCGTGTTCTGCTGCGTCGGCAATGACGACGATCTGCGCTCGGTGACCACGGCCGAGAACGGCGCCTTCGCCGCGATGGGCAAGGGCGCGGTCTTCGTCGACCACACCACCGCCTCGGCCAATGTCGCGCGCGAACTCGACGCGGCGGCGAAAGCGGCCGGTTTCGGCTTCATCGACGCGCCGGTCTCCGGCGGCCAGGCCGGCGCCGAGAACGGCGTGCTGACCGTGATGTGCGGCGGCGACCAGGCGACCTATGCCCGGGTCGAGCCGGTGATCGCGAGCTTCGCCCGCATGTGCAAGCTGATGGGCCCGGCCGGCTCCGGCCAGCTCACGAAGATGGTCAACCAGATCTGCATCGCCGGACTGGTCCAGGGCCTGTCCGAAGGCGTGCACTTCGCCAAGCGCGCCGGCCTCGATGTCGAGGCGATGCTGGAGGTGATCTCGAAGGGCGCCGCCGGCTCCTGGCAGATGGAGAACCGCGGCAAGACGATGAACGCCGACAAGTTCGATTTCGGCTTCGCCGTCGACTGGATGCGCAAGGATCTCGGCATCGTGCTCGACGAGGCCCGCAACAACGGCGCCCGCCTGCCGGTCACCGCGCTGGTCGACCAGTTCTATGCCGATGTGCAGAAGCTCGGCGGCGGTCGCTGGGATACCTCGAGCCTGCTGAAGCGGCTGGAGCCGTAAGGGCTCAGCCCACCAGCCGCGCCACCTCCGCCCGCAGCACCGGCACCAGCTCGGTCTCGAACCAGGGATTCTTCCTGAGCCAGCCATTGTTGCGCCAGGACGGGTGCGGCAATGGCAGGATGCGCGGCCGGCGCTCCCCGGCGAAGATGCCACGCCAGTTGGCGACGGTCGCCGTCAGATCGGCCGCCGCCTTTGGCCCGAGATGCCAGGCTTGGGCATAGCGCCCGATCACCAGCACGAGCTCGATATTCGGCAGGCCGGAGAGCACGCGCGTTCGCCAGGCCGGCGCGCATTCGCGGCGCGGCGGCAGGTCGCCGCCCTTGCCGTCGAGCCCGGGGAAGCAATGGCCCATCGGCACGATCGCGACGCGCGAAGCGTCGTAGAAGCGGGCATGCTCGAGGCCGAGCCAGTCGCGCAGGCGCTCGCCGGAGCGGTCAGTAAAGGGCCGGCCGCTGGCATGGACCCGCGTGCCGGGCGCCTGGCTCGCTATCAGCAGGCGGGCGCTCGCCTCGGCCTGGATCACCGGACGCGGCTCATGCGGCAGGCGCGGCAGATGAACCGGCTCGTCCCGGCAGATCCGGCAGGCGCGCAATTCGGCGAGGATATCGTCGAGCGCTTCCGGTGCTTCAGCCCCCTGCCCGCTGCTCATCGCCCGGCCAGCTGCTCGCGGCCCGGGCGCTGCGAGATCAACCCATCGCAATACCAGGCGGGCACCTTGCCGGCATGCTTCTCCGGATCGCCCGGCCGGATGCTGAAGAAGCCGACGATGCTGCCGCTGATGACACTGCGCGGGACATAAAGCGTGCCGCTGCGTTCGACGGTGAAGCAATGGGTCTGGCGCGTCTCGACCGGGCCGTAATAGTAGCAGATCGCATCCTGCGTCGTGGTCCAGCAGGCATCGCGGTTCGGCGTGTCCCGATCGCGGTTGTAGCCGCTCACGCGCCCATCCTCGTGATGGTACTCGCTGAACGTCCCGCCGCTGCTGTAGCGCCCGGTTACCGTATTGCCCTCGACCAGCTGGCGCATCTGCTCGCCGGTCAGCCGTTCGACCGCGAGCGCCCCGCCCCATGATGCCGAGAGCCCGGCAAGCAGCGTCAGCGCCATCAGCCTCATCGGGAAGCGACTCGCGGCGACATCGCTGGCGGCGCGCTCGATATCAGCCCGTCGCAATGCCAGGCCGGCGCCTTGTCGGCATGCTTCTCGGGATCGCCGGGCTGGATGGTCGCGATGCCGTTGATGCGGCCGGTGCGGTGGGTCTTCAGCACGTAGAGCGAGCCGCTGCGCTCGACGGTGAAGCAATAGGTCCGGCGGCTCTCTAACGGGCCGTAATAATAGCAGACGGCCTCGTCCGTCGTCGTCCAGCAGGCGTCGGTGTTCTGCACATGCCGGTTATGCCCGGTCGCGCGCCCGTCCGGGTGATGATATTCGCTGAACGGCAGGCCGTTATTGTAGCGGCCGGCGACCGTGTTCCCCTCGAAAAGCTTGCGGATTTCCTGGCCGGTCAGCTGCTCGACCGCGAAGGCATGCGTCGCCGAAACACAGAGCGCCAGCAGCGCCAGAGCCATGCCAGGCCGCTTCACCGGACCGCCACACGCCGCGACATCGGCAGTTGCGGCCCGCGCGAGATCAGCCCATCGCAATACCAGGGCTTGCCGCCATCGGTGTGGTTGCGCGGATTGGCGAGCTCGACGGTCGCAATCGCATTGATCCGGCCATTGTCGAGATTGCGCAGGATATAGAGCCGGTCGGTCAGCTCGACGGTGAAGCAATGCGTCGTGCGCTCCTCCGGCGGGCCGTAATAATAGCAGACGGCGTCGCCCTTGGTGATCCAGCAGGCGTCGCGGTTCTCCTGCCAGCCATTATTGCCGAGCGCCCGGCCGTCGGGATCGTGGAACTCGGTGAAGAAGCCGCCGCCGGTGTAGCGGCCGCTGACCGTGTTGCCGGTGAAGGCCCGGTTGATCTGCTCGCCCGTCAGCTTTTCCATCGCCACGGCGGCGAGCGGGAGCATCAGTGCGAGCAGGACAGCCAGCAGGCGCATGGTCAGGCCTTCCAGCTCGGCCGTGCCGAAAGCTCGTCGTGCCAGCGCCGGATATTGGCGAAATCCTCCGGCAGCGGAATGCGCGAGGGCTTCATGAAGTCGATGGCGATGCCGGCGGTGATGTCGGCGACCGTCAGTTCGTCGCCGCAGACGAATCGGTTGGCGCCGAGCTGCAGGTCGAGCAGCACGAGATGATCGTCGATCTGCTCGCGACTGGCCTCGGCCCATTCGGGCACCTGCTCCTCGAGCTCGGCCATGGCGGGGTGGCTGTGGCGGAACACCGCCGAGACCGCCGTGAACAGCCCAAGCTCGATGCGCCGGTTCCACATCTCGATCAGGGCCGCTTCCCTGGGCGCGGAACCGAACAGCGACGGTGCCGGGTGCAGGCTCTCGATATAGCGGCAGATCGCGATGGTCTCGGCCAAAGCCGTGCCGTCCTCCAGCAGCAGCACCGGCAGGCGCTGCGACGGGTTGATCCGGCGGAACTCCGGCGTCCGATGCTCCTTCTTGGCGATGTCGATCGGGATGAGCTCGGGCAAGGGCACGCCCTTCTCAGCAAAGAAGATGCGGACCCGCCGTGGATTGGGCGCTCGCCCGCCATCATAGAGCTTCATGCCCTTTGCCTTTCGCCTGCTGAGGACATGGCGGTTTCACGGTGCCGCCCCGGCCCTGTCAAGAGTTCAGCCTGCAAACACGGCGGCAAGACGACGCGCCCGCCGCGACGAGAGGAACAATGCGCCTCCTGCCGCGATAGTTGGCCAGAAAGGGGCAGCCATCATGCCGCAGGATTGGAGCTTCCCGCAGGACTGGGGCTTCGTCGTCTGGATCGTCATCCTCGCCATACCGGTCGGGCTGATGCTCGCGACCTTCTGGTCGCGCTCGCGCGAGCCCGGCGCCGCGCGGCTCGAAGGCCCGAGCAAGGACGATCAGCGCGAGCCGCTCTGAGCGCTCAGCCCGGCGTCAGCAGGATCAGGGCGAGCGGCACCGCCACCGCCGCCACCACGGTCTGCAGCGCGCAGATGCCGGCCATCAGCGGCGCATCGCCGCCGAGCTGGCGCGCCATCACATAGGATGAGGAGGCGGTCGGCAGCGCCTGGAACAGGATGGCGAGCGTCGCCGCCGGGCCGCCGAGGCCGAAGCCCTTCAGCGCCGCATAGGTCGCGAGCGGCATCAGCACGAACTTGACGAAGGAGGCGACCAGCGCCGGCTTGAGGCCGCGGCCGAGCGCACCCCAATCGAGCGCGGCGCCGACGCAGAGCAGTCCGATCGGCAGCGAGGCCTGGCCCAGCGCCTTGAGGCAGCCCTCGACCCCGGGCGGCAGGCCGAGGCCGGTGAGCTGGATGGCGATGCCGAGCACGCAGGACATCAGCAGCGGGTTGAGGGCAAGGCCCCGCAGGATGCCGCGCAAGGTCGGCTGCGCCGAGCCCCAGCGGGCGAAGACGAGGACGCAGAGTACGTTGACGGTCGGCACGATCGCGGCATTGGCGACCGCCGCGAGCGGCAGGGCCGACGCCCCGAGCATGCTACCGGCCGCGCTCAGGCCGACATAGTTGTTGAAGCGGATGCCGCCCTGGAAGACCGAGGTAAAGGCGGCATCGCTGTAGCCGAGCCAGCGCTTGGCCAGCACGAGCAGCCCCGCCACGGTCATGATGGCCAGGATCAGCGTCAGGGCCAAAGCAGCGACGGGCAGCCCCTTTAGGTCGGCCATCGCCAGAGCGTGCATGAAGAGCGCCGGCAGCAGGACGTAGTAGCTCAGCCGCTCCGCCTGCGGCCAGAACGCGTCCGGCAGGAAATGCAGGCGGCGCATGGCGTGGCCGAGCGCGATCAGGAGGGCGATCGGCGCCAGAGCGAGCAGGATCGCGCCGATCATGTGGGAAACTCACAAGCGGGCGGCCAAGCGGGCGGCAATGTCATGCGGCAACGAATCCGGCACAGGATCGGGAAGAAGGCGATCATTCTTTAGGTCGCCCTCGGCGGAGACGAAAATACCTGAGCCGGCAGCGGGATTGAGGAATCCGCATGGCCGGCCCGGACTTCAGCGCGGATGGCTGCGGCGCCAGTCCTGCGGCCGCTCGAAGCTCGTCGCCCAGATGCCGCGACCGGCCGCCTTCGCTTCGGCCTCCTCGGCCTGATAGGCGCCATAGGAGACCGCATTGCCCTGGCGCACCAGGGCCGCGTTGATCTCGGCATCGCCCTGCCAGCAGCGCGCCAGCCCGCGGCCATAGCGGTCGGCGCGCGAGATCGTGCAGCGGGTGGTGCCGAGCGCCAGCATGGCGGCGAGCGCACGCCTGGCCTGCCGACCGCAGGCGACCTCGCCACCAGAGCGGTCACGGCAGGTCTGCCGGTATTCCGGCGCGTCGATACCTTCCAGGCGCAGTTCCTCGCCGAGGAGCCGCAGCGAATCGCCATCGATCGCCTCGGCCGCCCCGGCAAGGTCGCGGCCGGCGCCGAGCCGGTATTGAAGGACGGCCCCGGCGATCGCCAAAAGCAGAAGGAATCCAAGGGCTACGACGAAGTCGACGGATCGGCCGACCCGCCGCCAGCCGAACGGTCCGTAATTGCTTGTCCTGAATCCGAAGCGCGCCATCAGGATAAGCTTAACGATTTCTAGCCAATCATGGCGAGCCGGAGCGTGACGGTTGCGCGGCCGGACGGGAACCTTTGCCTTCGGACCATGCCGGAACTGACAGCCGAACAGGTGCAACGCGGTCGCGGACCCGATCCGGCCGTACTCGCGCGCCGCAAGCTGATCAACCGCGAGGTCCGATCGGCGCGCGAGAAGCTGACCTCGTCGACCGGGCTGCAACGCGCCTTCGACTACGAACTGGTCCGCGTCTTCGCGCAATATCGGCTGAACGGCTCGGCCGGCACCTTGCTGCTCGCCTTCCTGGTAGCGGCAGCAGCCTGTGTCTGGGTGCCGTTCTACACGGTCTCGGGCTGGCTCACCCTGGTGGTGTTGACCACGGGCCTCACCGCCGTCTTGTGCCGGCGTTTCCTGGCCGAACCGTCCGCCGCCGCCCGCGTCAGCTTCTGGCGCAAGCTTCTGCCCACCTCCGAATTGCTGCACGGCCTGTCCTGGGCCCTGCTGGCCGGCCTGTTCATCGGCATCGAGGCGCCTGGTGCCCGCTTCTTCCTGATGACGGCGCTGCTGATCGTCAGCGCGCTCACGGTGACGCTCGCCGCGGCGATCCCGATCGCAGTCTATTCCGGCCTGGTGCCGATCGTCGGCGCGATCGTCCTGTCGTTCAGCGGCCGCACCGACATCGACAGCGTCACCATGCTGCTGATGGCGGCCTGCGCGCAGCTCTTCTTCATCTTCCTGACCAATCGGCTCTATTCGACCTCGGTCGAGACCATCGAGTTCCGGGCCGAGAAGGACGCGCTGATCGCCGAGCTAGAGACCGCCAAGGCCAATTCCGACGAGGCCAGGCGCAAGGCGGAGGAAGCCAATCTCGCCAAGTCGCGCTTCCTGGCGACGATGAGCCACGAGCTGCGCACGCCGCTCAACGCCATCCTCGGCTTCTCCGAGGTGATGAAGAACGAGGTGTTCGGCCCGCACGCCAATGCGTCCTACAAGGAATATTCCGGCGACATCCACTCCTCCGGCCAGCACCTGCTGACGCTGATCAACGAAATCCTCGACCTCTCCCGCATCGAGGCCGGCAAATACGAGCTCAATGAGGAGGCGATCAACCTCGCTGCCATCGCCGACGACGCGGCGCATATGCTCAACCTGCGTGCCAAGGCCAAGGGCCAGACCATCCGCCAGGCGACCGAGCCAGAGCTGCCGCGGATCTGGGCCGACGAGCGCGCCATCCGCCAGGCGGTGCTCAACATCCTGGCGAATGCGATCAAGTTCACCCCGCAGGGCGGCGAGATCTCGCTCAAGGTCGGCTGGACCGCGACCGGCGGGCAATATGTCACGATCACCGATACCGGCCCGGGCATCCCCGAGGACGAGATCCCGGTGGTGATGCAGACCTTCGGGCGCGGCTCGCTGGCGATCAAGACCGCCGAGCAGGGCTCCGGCCTCGGCCTGCCGATCGTCAAGGGGCTGATCGACCTGCATGGCGGCGGCTTCCGCATCAAGTCGAGCCCGCGCGCCGGCACGGAGGTGACGCTCACGCTCCCCGCCGAGCGCGTGATGGACACGCTGCCGGCCCTGCCGGAGCCCGGCGAGCGCTCGGCCGCGTAGGGCTTGCCGAACAAGGCCTTACGCTTCCTCGTCCTTAGAATATCCGACCAGCCCGCGTGTCGATTGCTTTGATCGCGAAGCGCCGCATAGTGCTGCATGCTGGGACAGCCATGAGCGCCACTCCGGTCGCGTCGGGTTGGGAGACATGAGCATGAGGAAGTTCGTCGCGTCGTGCATGGGCGCCTTGCTCGGCTTCGGGCTGCTGGCGGCCCAGGCCGGCCCCTGGCCGGAGCGACAGGTGACGCTGATCGTGCCGAGCGCGCCCGGCGACGGCTCCGACATCGCCGCAAGACTGATCGGCGAGAAACTGCAGGCGGCGCTCGGGCAGCCCGTCGTGGTCGAGAACCGGATGGGCGCCGGCGGCGTCGTCGGCTCGGCGGCGGCCGCCAAGGCGGCGCCCGACGGCTACACGCTGATCATGGGCAATGCCGGCTCGCACGGTATCATCCCGGCGACCTACAAGGACGTGTCCTACGACGCCATGCGCGATTTCGCGCCGGTCTCGCTGGTCTACCGCGCGCCGAACATCTTCCTCGCCAGCAAGAAGCTGCCGGTGAAGTCGCTGGCCGAGCTCGTCACCTATGCCAAGGCCAATCCGGGCAAGCTCAGCTTCGCCTCCGGCGGCAACGGCTCCTCGGCGCATATGAACTCGGAATATCTCAAGGTGCTGACCGGCATCGAAGCGACGCATGTGCCCTATCGCGGCTCGGGCCCGGCGCTGAACGACCTCGTCTCCGGCCAGATTGAGTTCATGGCGGTGAACCTGCCGCCGGCGATCGGGCTGGCCCAGTCCGGCCAGGTGACGCCGCTCGCCGTGACCACCCGCAAGCGCGCCGCCGCGCTGCCAGAGGTGCCGACCGTCGAGGAGAGCGGTTTCCCCGGCTACGAGACGGTCGCCTGGTTCGGCCTGCTGGTGCCGGCCGGCGTCCCCGCCGAGATCGTGACCCGGCTGCATGCCGAGGTGGTCAAGGCCTGTGCCGACCAGGAGATCCAGAAGAAGCTCGCCGTGCTGGGCGGTGACGTCGTCTGCAACACGCCGGCCGAGTTCCGCGCCTTCCTCGGCGCCGACATCGCGCGCTGGAAGGAGGTCGCCACAGCCGCCAAGATCTCGCTCGACCCGAAGTGAGTCGAAACCTGCTCACGGCAAAGTAGCTTCTTTCCCGGGTGACGGCGCAGGCTCAAAGCGTCCTGCGGAAAACCGTATGTCCCGAGCGGCTGGCGACCCTGTCGTAGAGCTCGGCAGCCGTCCGGTTCTCCACCTGCATATGCCAGTAGACCCGCAACGCGCCCTCGGTACGGGCGAGATCATAGAGGGCCTCGATCAATCGCCGGCCAACCCCGCGCCGGCGACCCGTCTCAGCCACGAACAGGTCATTGAGGAAGCAGACTGGTTTGTCCGACGAGGTCACCGGGTGAAAGACCGCGTGAATGATTCCAACCAGGGCGCCATCCTCGACCGCGACCAGAGCCCGCATCACATCGTCACCCAGAAAGCGCGCAAAGGTCGCGTCGGTCACTGCCGCCGGCGGTGGCGGGCCGCCGAACGGGCCATGCGCATGATAGCCGATCCACAATTGCTCCCAACCGGCACGATCATCGGCTTTGAGTGGCCGGATCGCCACTCCGCTTGCAAGGTCCGTCATCAGTTCCGCTCGCAGTTCGCAGGAGTGGTGGAAAGCGAGCCTGGCCAGCCATCAGGCGACCCTGGGCAGCATCGCCGACCTGTCGCGTCCCGCTTCGGCCTGCTCCCACCAGTCGCCGAGCGCATCGATCAGCGGCACGAGGCGTAGGCCTGCTTCCGTCAGCTCGTAATCGACGCGGCGCGGATAGCCGTCATGGTCGATGCGCCGGACGATGCCGGCCGCTTCCAACTTGCGCAGCTCCAGCGCCAGCATGCGGTGGGAGACCGTCGGGTTGTCGCGCCGGAGCTCGTTGAAGCGCTTGGTGCCGTCCTTGAGATAATACAGCAGCAAGGTCGGCCAGCGGCCGCTCAGCACCCGCATGACGCTCTCGATCGAGCAGTCGGACACGACGTCCTTCATGATCCGTTCCGCGCCTGGTTACAGAAAAGTGCGTAATTTACATGGGGCGGCGAGTGACTAGGTTCCACCCCGCTGCGCAGCGTTTCCCAACCCGAATGGAAAACGCAAGATGGAACCGATCCTCGTTTATGGCTACCCGTCCGGCACCTCGATGGGCCTGGTCGCGGCTCTCGAATGGCTTGGCCAGCCCTACAAGCTCAGTCGCGTCGACATGCTCGGCGAGATGCGCGAGCCGCCCTACAAGCGGATCAACAAGCGCGTCGAGACCCCCGTTCTGATCACCGATCAGGGCCGCCCGCTCACCGAAACCATGGCGATCGCCGCCTGGCTCGAAGCGCGCGACACGGAGCGCAAGATCAGCTTCGACCCGCTCTCACCCGAAGCCGACCGGATGCACCAGCTGATGGGCTTCTTCAACACCGGCTTCACCGGCGCCTTCTTCCCGCTCTGGGTCTCGCTGGAGCTGCCCGAGCCCGACCCTGATTTCGAGGCTGCGCTACGCCGCTTCGGGCGCGATCGGGTGATCGAGCGCCATGACCGGTTGGAAGAGATGCTCGATGGCGGCCGCTGGCTGGTCGGCGACAAGCACAGCCTTGCCGACGGCCTGCTCGCCGGCGTGGCGCGCTGGCTGGAGTACCATGAGGTTGCCGACATCTCGCGCTGGCCGAAGCTGCAGGCGCTGCGCCAGCGGGTCGAGAGCGATCCGGCGGTGGTCTTCGCCACGGCACTCGAAAACGGCGAGACTCCGGCCGGCAAGGGCGCTTTAAAGGGCCATATGCCTTTGGCCGAGGTGATCGAGCGCTACGGCGCCTGATGAGCGAAAGACGCGCCGGGCAGGATGTTCGGCGCGTCTTTTCGGGGTTACTCGCCCTTCTGCGAGACCTGGGCCTGCGCGAAGGTCGCCATGCCGGAATGGACGCCGGCGGCGGCCTTGACCAGGCCGGCCGCGAGCGCGGCGCCCGTCCCTTCCCCGAGCCGCATGTCGAGCGCCAGCAAGGGCTGCTTGCCGAGCTTGACCAGCGCCTGCGCATGGGCACCTTCGGCCGAGAGATGGCCGGCGATGCAGTGGTCGAGCGCGGAGGAATCGAGTGCGTGCAGGATCGCTGCGGCGGCAGTGACGACATAGCCGTCGAGGATCACCGGGATGCGCTGCAGGCGGGCGGCGAGGATCGCGCCGCAGATCGCCGCCATTTCGCGGCCACCGAAGCGGCGCAGCACTTCGAGCGGATCATTCAGGTGGTTGGCGTGGAACTTCAGCCCGGCCTCGACCGCGGCGATCTTGCGCTTCAGCCCGTCATTGTCGACGCCAGTGCCGCGGCCGCACCACTGGGCCGCGCCACCGCCATAGAGCGCGGCGAAGATCGCGGCGGCTGAGGTGGTGTTGCCGATGCCCATCTCGCCGAGCGCGAGCAGATCGGCCCCGCCGGCGAGCGCCTCCATCCCGAAGGCCATGGTGGCGACGCAGGCTCGCTCGTCGAGCGCGTCTCCTTCCGTGAAGTCCCCGGTCGGCAGGTCGAGCGCGAGGTCGAAGACTTTGAAGCCGAGATCATAGGCGGCACAGATCTGGTTGATCGCGGCGCCGCCGGCGGCAAAATTCTCCAGCATCTGGCGCGTCACGCTCTGCGGAAAGGCCGAGACGCCCTGGGCGACGACGCCGTGATTGCCGGCGAAGACGCAGACCAGCGGCCGGTCGACCCGCGGCGGCGCCTTGCCCTGCCAAGCGGCGAGCCATTCGGCGATCTCCTCCAACCGGCCGAGGCTGCCGGCCGGCTTGGTCAGCTCCTTGTCGCGGGCGCGCACGGTGTTCGCGGCTGCCATGTCCGGGCCGGGCATGTTGGCGATGAGGTTGCGGATATCGTCGAAAGGCAGGCCGGAGGCGGGCATCGCAGACATCTGAGGAGCCGATCTTGAAAACCTGAGGAATCGGGCAGCACGAGATCGCCGCCGCGCAGCCGCTGCTGCTATAGGCTGGAGCGGACGAAGACAATCCGAGGACGGCGTGACGCAAACCGACAGCGATGATGCGACGCAGGCGATGCCGCCGATCTGGCCAGGCTGGCTGATCGCGACCGCGACCTGCATCCGCTTCTATTCGCGCCTGCCGGTGCCGGCGCTGCTAGGCGAAAACGTGCATGCGCTGCCGGATTTCCGGCTGGTGCCGCGTGCCCTGCCCTTCGCCGCGCTGGTGATCGCGGCGCCGGCGGCGCTGATCGCGCTGCTCGCCGGCCTTGCCGGCGTCGACGCCCTGTTGACGGCGGCCCTCGCGGTGACGGCGCTCATCGTGACGACGGGCGCCTTCCATGAGGATGGGCTCGCCGACTCGGCCGACGGGCTGTTCGGCGGGCATACGCCGGAGCGGCGGCTGGAGATCATGAAGGACAGCCGCGTCGGCACCTTCGGGGCGCTGGCGCTCGGCTTGTCGCTGCTGCTGCGCGTGAGCGCGCTCGCGGCGATCCTGCAAGGCGCCGGAGCGTGGGCGGTTGCGGCGGCCGTGCTCGTCGCGGCGCCCTGGTCGCGCGTCGAGGGTCTCCGCATCCTCGCGACAGTCGAGCCAAGCCGGAGCAACGGCGCCTCCGCCGCGGTGGGGCAGCCGGACCGGTCGGTGCTGCCGATCGCCTATGGGCTGTCGGGCGCGCTCGCTTTGGTCCTGGTCGCTGCCGGCGCCCTCCCCCTCGCCGGCATCGTGCTCGGACTGGCGCTGTCGGCGCTCGCAGCCTCAGGGCTGGCGCGCACGGCCATCCGCCTGATCGGCGGGCAGACCGGCGACATCCTCGGCGCGGCGCAACAGCTCGGCGAGATCGCGATCTATCTCGGCCTCGCCATCGTCGTCGGCTGGGGCGGGCGATGAGCGCGATCTCGAGCCCCTGCATCAAGATCTGCGTGATCGATCCGGTGAGCAAGCTCTGCGAGGGCTGCGGCCGGAGCCTGCAGGAGATCGCGCAGTGGTCGCAGCTTTCCGAGGCGGAACGGCTCGCGATCATGGCGACGCTGGAGGCGCGCCTCAGCCCTCCGCGAGACGGGCAAGCCCCTCGCCGGTCAGCCTGAAGAAGACCTTTTCGGGATGTCGCTTCCCGCCGAGGCTTTCATAGAAGCGCAGCAGGCGCTCATTGTCGCGCGCCGCCGTCCAATCGATCCGGCCTAGGCCGCGTTCGAGCGCGAGCCGCGCCAGTTCGGCGAGCAACGCCCTGCCGGCGCCGAGTCCGCGGGCTGCTTCGGCGACATAGATCTCCTTGAGGAAGCAGCCGGGCCTGAGGCCGGGACCGGGATAGATCGCCGAGAAGGCAGCGAAGCCGACGATCGCGCCGTCGTGCTCGGCGACGAGCAATTCAGTTCCCGCTGGCCGGTTCGCCAGCCCCGCGCGGATCTCGGCTTCGGGCGGACAGGGCACACGGTAATGCGCCTGCATCTCAGCCATCACGCTGGCGAGCGCGGGATGATCGGCCTCCTCACAGAGCCGGACGCGAAGCATGGCGTGCGCCTCAGACGACAAGCGACCAGAAGAAGCGGGCGCAGACCACCAGCAGGAAGATGCCGAAGGCGACTTCCAGCCGGCGCTTCGACAGGCGATGCGCGAGGCGCGCGCCGATCGGCGCCGTCCAGATCGAGGTCGGGATGAAGAGCAGGAAGCCGATGAAGGAGACATATCCGAGCGAGAGCGGCGGCAGGACGTCCATCTTCGGCCAGCCGGCATAGATGTAGCCCAGCGCGCCGGGGATCGAGATCAGCACGCCGAGGCCCGAGGACGTCGCGACCGCCTGGTGGATCGGCCGGCCATAGAAGGTCATGAACAGGCTGGAGAGCTGGCCGCCGCCAATGCCCATCAACGCCGAGAGGATGCCGATGATCAGGCCGTAGATCCGCATCAGGAACGGACCCGGCATGTCGTCGCCGAGCTTCCAGCGGTCGGAGGCGAAGAGCAGGCGCATGGCGCTGGCGAAGGCGACGGCGACGAAGACCGCCTTGAACACGTCCGGCGGCGCATAGCGCGCGATCAGGCTGCCGCCGACGACGCCGAGCACGACGGGGATCGCCCAGATCTTGATGATCGAGGTGTCGACCAGGCCCTTGGCGAGATGGGCGCGGTAGGAGCGGATCGAGGTCGGGATGATCACCGCCAGCGAGGTGCCGACGACGAGCGGCATCCGCACCTCCTCGGGCACGCCGATCACCCGGAAGACCTCGTAGAGCACCGGCACGATCACGGCGCCGCCGCCGACGCCGAACAGGCCGGCGAGCAGGCCGGTGACGGCGCCTGCCGCGATCAGCGACACAGCGAGGAAGATCAGGTCGTTCAGGGGAATGCCGGCGATCATCATGCACCCGATCCGGAAAAGGTCGGGGCTGCTCTTAGCCGTCTGACCGGAAAGGGCAAGGTTCAGGCGGCAGAACGGCCATGCGCCGGCGCGACTGCATCAGCGGGCGGCGCTATGGGGAGGGTGCCTCAGGACGATCCAGCCGGATGCCGAAGCTGCGGCCGGTCACGGCTTGACATAGGTCCAGCCCTTCTCCTGCAATTCCATGACCCGGACGACGCCGGACTTCACCACCGATGCCTCGGGAATGAGGACGATGTCCTTGTTCTCGGCCTTGCTCATATTGCTCTGGGTGTTGCCGCAGGCCTTGAAGGAAATGGCCGGCGTGCTGAGGGCGATCGTTGAGATCCGCGCCTTCACCGGCGAGGTGTCGTCGCGCAGCATGTGCAGGCCGGGGCCGAAGGTGACGACCTCGATCTCCACCTTCTCGCCGAGGTCCTGATAGTACTGCGCCACGTTGGTCGCGTTGTTGAGCGCGAGGTTCATCATCGCCGGCTCGTTCGTGTTCACCTGCAGGACGAGCCGGTGCGGCTTCCTCTCGACCACCGGCGGCTTCGGTGCCTGCACGGCGCTGTGCTTCGTGACCTGCGCCGCCACCGGCGGAACGGACAGCGCCAGACCGAGCACCAGCGCCGCTCCGAGAGCATCCTTGAATCTGATCATCATCGCATCCCGCCTATGGTTCGAGGATCATTCGCTACGTGGTCTGGCAAGGGTGCTCGGCCATCTGCAGGCTGCCGCGACCCTGTCCCGCGCCGTCTTCAGGCCGACGAGGCTGAAATACCCGTCATGGACAGCGCCGGCGCGCGACGCGAGACGGATGGCGATGCCGCCCTCCGAGGGCAGCGACAGCAGCAAGCCCACGACATCGCCCCTGAAGGCGACGCCGGTCCCAAAAGAGGGCTTGCCCGCCGCGACCTGCACGGGCTGATTGTCGGCGAGCCGATAGGACAAAGCGTAGTCGGCACCGCTTTCGGAGGCGGCCGGCCCGCCCACCACCATCTCCGTCCGGCCGCTGCGGCAGTGAACGGAGAGCTGCCTGAGGGCGCCGTCGGCATTGCCCCTGGCAAGGACGGTGGCGGTGACGATCGGCGCATAGTCGACCGGCGACGTGGTCTCGCTGACGATCCAGCCCTCGGCGGCCCCCTGCGCCAAGGCGATCCTGCTCACGATCTCGAATGCGACGGACAGCATGATCAATTTCATCTTGCCGCACGCTGTATCTGCCCCTTGCGATCCAGCCATTCCTGCGCCGCCGGGAAGCGGTCGAGGCCCGGCACCGTCGCAGCGAGGTTGATCGACTTCCATTTCGCGTCGAAGCCCGCCCCCTGCAGCCTGTCGATCCGGCTGAACAGGAGATCGACGAAACGGGCGACACGCTCATAGCGATTGCTCTGCGGCGCCCAGTTGAACGCGACCAGGGCGGTCGGCACCGCGATCGTCGAAATCCGCTCCCCCGCCTTGATCAAGCCGGGATACTCGCCGGCTTCCAGCACCGCCGGCACGTAGTAGTCCTCGAACTTGGCGTCGTATGGCACCGGCAGGAACTTGAAGCCGGGCTCGAAGCGCCCGCGCACGAAGGCATCGACCGGCTTCGAGGTGATGAAGACCACGGCCGCCATCTCGCCCTTGCGCATCTGCTCGAGCGCGACCTGGTGCGGGATGAAAGTGTTCTCGGCCCTGACGCCGAGGCGGCTGAAGATCAGCGGCCCCGAATAGGCCGCCGCCGTGCCGAGCGTGTTGAAGTTCACCTTCTTGCCGGCGAGATCCTGCAGACTCTGGATCTCGGGCCGCACGAGGACATGCAGCTCGGACGGGAAGAGATTGAGCACATAGGTGATCCTGCGCCGGATCTGCGGGAGCTGGGCCTTGTACTCCTCCAGCGCATCGGAATTGATGATCGCGGTATCGATGCCGCGCAGATAGAGCAGCGAATTCAGGTTCTCGGTGGCGCCGCGGGTGACGATCGGCAGCACCTGCATGTTCGGCCCATCGTCGACGACGCGGGCCATCTCCGCACCCAGACGCAGCGGCGCGCCTTCGAGCAAGCCGGCGGCGAGCCCGACCGTCCAGGCGTTCATCTTCTCCTGCTCCGACGGAGGCGGCCGGACCGTGCGTCGCGGCGAGGCGGCGCTCGCAGCGTTCACCTGCGGTGCCTGCGCCCGCGTATCGGCCGGCTGGAGCGCTGCAACCAGCGGCGCCAGCCCGGCCAGCAGGAGCAAATGCCGTCCCCAACCCAGCTTCATCCCGACCCCTCCCCTCAACAACGCTCCGCCCAGCACCCGCCGCCGACTGCGCATGAGGCGCTAGCGCGGCAATGCGTCGACACGATCCTTCGCCTCCTGAATGCCGCCCGCCTGCGCCCGTGCATAAAGCTCGCGGGCCCTCGCGATCTCGCCACGCGTGCCATAGGTCCCCCAGGCCGACAGGATGCGGGGGTCGTAGGTCTCCGCGAGCATGAAGCTCGCCCGGGCGCTGCCCATTTCGGCCGCGCGCTCGAGCACGGCCCGGGCCGAACCGATATCGCCCTGGGCGAGCAACGCGCCGGCGCGTGCGATCAGCCGGGCCGCCTCCGGGGCGTTCCCACCAGCCGCCGGCGGTATCGCCGCGATGACTGCGACCGCCTGTGGCGGCTGCTGACCGCTCGTCACCGCTTCGGCCTTGGCGGGAACCGCAATCGCAGCCCGCACGGATGCGAGCTCCTCGGTCAGAGCGGCAGAACGATCACGCTCCTGCTGCAGCGTCTGGCGCAGATCCGCGATCGTGTTGTCGGTCGCTTGCCGAACCTGGCCCGTTTCGTCGCCTGCCTTGCGAAGTTGCGTCGCTTGGGCGGTGATCTCGGCCCGCGCCGTCACGAGCTCGGCCGACAGAGCAGCCCGCTGCGCACGCTCCTGTTCGAGCGCCCCGCGATTGCGCGCCGCGCTGGCGGTCGCCTCCTCGCGCGCAGCCGCTTTCTGCTGCTCCAGCTCCTGCGTCCGCGCCGTCTTCGCGGCGTCCGCCTGCCTGAGCTGCCCTGCTTCGTCATTCGCCTTGCGCAGCTGAGCCGCCTGCGCCTCGGCGTCACGCCGCGCCGTCGCCAGCTCGGCCACCAAGGCGGTACGCTGGGCGCGCTCCTCGTCTAGGGCTTGTCGATATTGTGCGGCGTTCGCGCTCAGGGCCTGGCGTGCCGCTGCCGCTTGTGCGAGGGCGGCCGACTTCTGCCGTTCCTGTTCCTGCGATTGCGTCGTCCTGGCGAGGTCCGCCTGCCTGAGTTGCGCCGCTTCCTCACCCGCCTTGCGCAGCTGCGCCGCCTGGGTCGCAACATCGCGCTGCGCCGCTGTCAGCTCGGCCGCCAGGGCGGCGCGCTGTGCGCGCTCCTCGTCCAGCGCCTGACGCTGTCGCGCCGCGTTCGCAGCCAGCTCCTGCCGCACGGCCGAGGCTTCCTGCGTCAGAGTGGCCACCTTCTGCCGCTCCTGTTCGAGCAATTGTGTGGTCTTGGAGACCTCCTCCTGCCTGAGCTGTCCTGCTTCATCGCGCGCGTTGCGCTGCTGGCTCGCCTGCGCCTCGACATCGCGCTGTGCCGCCGCCAATGCCATCGCCAGAGCGGCCCGCTGGGCTCGCTCCTCATCGAGTGCCTGACGATGCTGCTGTGTGCCGGCAGCCAGCGCCTCGCGCGCGGCGGCCGCCTCCTGCGCAAGGGCAGTGGTTCTGTCCTGCGCCTGTTGCAGTGACCGCTCGCTCCTGGCGATTTCGGCCCGAAGCTGCGCCTGCAGGGCGGCAATACTCCGCTGTGCCTCGGCCAGCTCCGGCGCTGCGGCGGTTGCCTGCTCTGCGCCCGGCAAGGTGCTCGGAGCCGGCAGCGCGACCCCACCCGGCTCCGGCCGATCCGAAGTCCGCGGCACCAGGAGAAGCAGGAGCGCCGCCACAAGGCCGCCCAGCCAAGCGACATGACGGTGCCGACGCAGGCGCCGACCAGCCGTGAAGGAGCGACGCGGGGCGGCGCCATCGGCCGTGGAGGTTCGGGTCGCGCCGGACTCTTCGGGCTGATCCTGGTCAGGGGGTGGCTTTCCGCCAATCCACGGCCCCGTCCAATGCGCGGTGTCGATGGCCAGGTTCGCGTCATCCTTGACGATGACGGCTTTCCCATCCTGCGGTGCGCTCTCGATCGCGTCGCGCATTGCGAGTTCACTCCGGCCGACGCCAGCGAGACTGTCTGCCGCGATATGTCTGCGAGAGCATCGACCTCGCCCTCGTCTCGATCGAGCTGACCTCAGATCCGAAACGACCAGAAGACGCGCATCGGGGCAGCTGGGCACCCTGGAGAGGTACCCACCCTCAAAACCGCCATACGTTCTGCGTTTCAGTCGTTGACGCCCTCGCGCGCGACGATCGTCATCAGCGTCGCCGTCAGCATGGCGCAGAGCTTGGGCTTGCCGCCCGTCAGCGCGAAGACCTCGGCCATGGCGAGCGTCAGGGTGCGACCGGCCTTGACGACCCTGCCCTTCGCGACCAGCTCGTCGCCGGAGGCGGGCGCGAGCAGATTGATCTTGAACTCGGCGGTGAGGACGCCGGTGCCGGCCGGCATGGTGGTGAGCGCGGCATAGCCGGCAGCGCTATCGGCTATGGTCGCGACCGCTCCCGCATGGACGAACCCGTGCTGCTGGGAGAGATGCGGCGAAGCCGGCATGGCGATCTCGACCTCGCCCGGTGCGACGCGCGCGAGCCGGGCGCCGAGCGTCGTCATCATCGCCTGCTTGGCGAAGCTCGCTTCGATCCTGTCGGTGATGGCGGAGTCGGTCGCCTGGTCAGCCATCGGCTTTCACTCTGCGGCGATCGCGGGTGGAGCTTCACGCTCGACATGAGCGATCGCCGCGCGGAGGTCAGCCAGACCCGCGCTCGCCGCGACGCAGTGCTCGGAGAGATGGCGGCGGAACAGGCGCGAGCCGCGCCGGCCCGGGAACAGCCCGACGAGATGGCGAGTGAAGGCATGCAGGCGCCCGCCGCGTTCGAGATGGGCGGCGATGAAGGGCTCGAGCGCTTCCAGCATCTCGAAGGCGTCCGCGACCGGTGCGTCCTCGCCGAACAGCAGCGGGTCGACCGCGAGCAGCACTTCCGGGTTCTGATAGGCCTCGCGGCCGAGCATGACGCCATCGACATGCTCAAGATGCGGCAGCCATTCGGCGGGCTGCCGGATGCCGCCATTGAGCGAGATGACCAGATCGGGATTGGCGCGTTTCAGGCGGTAGGCGCGCTCATAGTCGAGCGGCGGGATCTCGCGGTTCTCCTTGGGCGAGAGCCCCTGCAGCCAGGCCTTGCGGGCATGGACGATCAACGCATCGACGCCGGCGGCACGCACGGAAGCGGTCATCGCGTCGAGCGCCGCTTCCGGATCCTGGTCGTCGACGCCGATGCGGCACTTGACCGTGACAGGGATCGACACCGCCGTTTTCATCGCCGCGACGCAATCGCCGACCAGCGCCGGCTCGCGCATCAGGCAGGCGCCGAAGGCTCCGCCCTGGACGCGGTCGGAGGGGCAGCCGCAATTCAGGTTGATCTCGTCATAGCCGAAATCGGCGCCGATCTTCGCGGCTTCGGCGAGCAGCGCCGGATCGTTGCCGCCGAGCTGGAGCGCGACCGGATGCTCGACATCGTCGAAGCCGATCAGCCGTTGCCGGTCACCGCGCACCACCGCCTGTGCCGTCACCATCTCGGTATAAAGCAGGGCCCGGCTCGACATCAGGCGATGGACGATGCGGCAATGCCGGTCGGTCCAATCCATCATCGGCGCCACGGAGAAACGCCAATCTATCACTTTCATTCCATTGATCTTTTCAGACTACGGTCGGTCCGGCGCCGATTGGACGAATTGGACAATCAGGTTGATCGACCCATCCCGCCCGTAGCCTATTCTGCGATATTGCCGTCTGGCTCGAGGCTGCCGGGTCGTAGCAGATTTCCCGGTGCACACATAGTGCACATGCCAATCAGCCTCGACGTCGAATACTGAGACATCGCCATATTGCGCATCGCGAGAAGGCCGCCGTTTGGCGGTATCGAACTGCCGACGCAGTTCGATTCATGCCGCCGATCGTTTGCGGCCCATGCAGTCCGCGAGGCCGGTCACCACTCCAGGCTCCTCCAACGCCGTCTTCAATGCCGAGGCAGGATCTCCCCGAGGAATTTGCGGGTGCGCTCGTGGCTGGGATTGCTGAAGAACTCCTGCGGCGCGCCTTCCTCGACGATCGCGCCGCTGGCCATGAAGATCACCCGGTCGGCGACCTGGCGCGCAAAGCCCATCTCATGGGTGACGCAGATCATCGTCATGCCGTCCTCGGCGAGGCTCACCATCGTGTCGAGCACCTCCTTGACCATTTCGGGGTCGAGGGCCGAAGTCGGCTCGTCGAACAGCATCACCTTCGGCTCCATGCACAGCGCCCGGGCGATCGCGACGCGCTGCTGCTGTCCGCCCGAGAGCTGAGCCGGGAACTTGTCGGCCTGGTTGAGTATCTTCACCCGGTCGAGCAGGCGGCGAGCGGTCGCCTCCGCCTGGGCGCGGGAGACGCCGCGCGAGCGCATCGGCGCGAGCAGGCAGTTCTCCAGCACGGTCAGATGCGGAAACAGGTTGAACTGCTGGAACACCATGCCGACCTCGCGGCGGATGGCGTCGATCACGCCGGCATTCTCGATCAGCCGGGTGCCGTCGACGACGATCTGTCCCTTCTGATAGGGCTCGAGATGGTTGATGCAGCGGATCAGCGTCGACTTGCCGGAGCCCGACGGGCCGCACAGGACGATCTTCTCGCCGGCGCGCACCGTCAGGTTGATGTCGGTCAGGACCTGGAAGTCGCCGAACCATTTGTTGACGCCCTGCATCGCGATCATCGATGCGGAGTTCCGGTCGGTCATGGGGAAGCCTTTCAAATGGTCGCTCCATGGCCCGTTCAGCCGTTTCCAGCTGAACGGAACGATGTCGGGCCAGGTCGATGGGAGAGCCTGCTCAGCTCGCGACGAACGGGATGTCCGGCACGCTGTCCGGGAAAGGCGGCAGCGGGTTCTTCATCCACTTCGGATAGACCTTGGCCAGCTCGCCATTGGCTTTGATCTTGTCGATGAAGCCATTGATGAAGGCGTTGATCTCCTTCTCGCCGAGGCGCGTGCAGGCGCCGTTGTAGAGCTTGGTGAATTCGAGCTTGTTCTCGAAGACGCCCGGCTTCGCCTCCTCGATGCGCGGGATGTAGAAGATGTTGCCGCCGACGGCCTGGACCTGACCGGAGAGCAGCGCCTGGATCGTCGGCGCGTCGCCGTCGAAGCGCCGGATCGTCGTGCCGGGAGGCGCGCTCTTGGTGACGTCGGCGTCCTGCACACTGCCGCGGGCGACGCCGATCGTATACTTGCCCATATCGGCATGCGTCTTCACCACCACATCCTTCGGCGCGATGAAGGTGATGATGTTGGCGGCGTAGGGCTTGCTGAACTGGACCGCCTTGGCGCGCTCGGGCAGCATCGCCATGGTGGCGAAGAGCACGTCGACGCGGCCGGAGGTCAGCGCCGGAATGCGGTTGGCGACGGCGAGCTGCACGAATTCGGCGGGAACGCCGAGCTCCTTCGCAAAGAGCTCGGAGATGTCGGCGTCGAGCCCCTCCTGCTGGCCGGCGGAGTTGACGAAGCCCCAGGGCGGGTTGTCGCCCTGAATCCCGATGACGACCTTGCCGCGGCTCTTGATCTCAGCCGGCGTCACCGCGAGCGCCGGTCTGGTGATCAGCATAGGCATGGCCAGCGTCGCGGCGCCGGTGGCGATGAGCTGGCGGCGGTTGAGGCCGGCTCTGGTGATCTGGATCATCGTTCCCTCCTTGCGTTGTTGGTCTTGGTGATGCCGCCGATATCAGTGCGAGGCTGCGGCAAGCCTGCGCTCCAGCCGCGCCCCGTAGAGCGAAAGCGGCCAGCAGATCAGGAAGTAGAGGGCGCCCACCACGCCGAAGACGAGCAGGGGCTTGAAGATCTGGTTGGAGATGATCGTCCCGGCCCGGGCGAGCTCGGTGAAGCCGACGATGGCGGCGAGCGAGGTGCCCTTGATCAGCTGGACGAGGAAACCGATCGTCGCCGGCAGCGAGATCTTGATCGCCTGCGGCAGGATCACGTCCCGCATCCGCGAGACATAGCCGAGGCTGAGCGCCTTCGCGGCCTCGGTCTGGCCCTTCGGCACGGCCTCGATCGAGCCGCGCCAGATCTCACCGAGGAAGGCGCTGGCGTGCAGCGTGAAGCCGATGGCGACGGAGAGCCACGCGTCGAGTTTCAGGCCGACCAGAGCAAGGCCGTAATAGACCACGAAGAGCTGCATCAGCAGCGGCGTGCCTTGGAATACCGCGATGTAGCCGGCCGTGGCCCGCTCGAGCGGGCGCAGGCCGGAAGTGCGGGCCAGCGCGATGCCGAGGCCACTGGCGGCGCCGCAGACGAAGCCGATCGCGGACAGGAAGACCGTCCATTTCAGCCCGTTGAGCAGGAAGAGGAATTCGTTCCCGTTCATGGCGCCCTCACTTCACCGGATAGCTGAAATGGCGCGCCGTGATCTGCGCGAACATCCGCATCATCAGCCAGGACATGACGAGGTAGAGCAGCGTGACGACGCCGTAGACCTCGAAGCTGCGGAAGCTGTTGTTCTCGATGTTCTGCGCGACCGAGGTCAGCTCGTAAGCCGAGATCGCCGAGGCGATGCTGGTCGTCAGCGTGAGCAGAATGAACTGGCTGGTCAGCGACGGGAAGATCGCGCGCAGCGCCGGCTTCAGCACGACGAGGCGGAAGACCTGGCCCTTGTGCAGGCCGAGCGCGAGCCCCGCCTCGATCTGGCCCTTGCTGATCGACTGCACGCCGCCGCGGATGATCTCGATTGCATAGGCGCCGCCATTGACGCCGAGCGCGATGATCGCCGTCGGCGTCGGATCAAGCCGGATGCCGGCCAGCGGCAGTGCGAAGAAGATGAAGTAGATCTGGACCAGGAAGGGCGTGTTGCGGATCAGCTCGACGAAGCTGATCACCAGCCAGCGCAGCCCGCGATAGGGCGAGTCGCGCAGGACCACGCCGCCAATGCCGATGACGAGCGCGAGCACCATGCCCGCCAGCGCCAGGCCGAGCGTGCCGAGGCAGCCCCACAACAGGTCTGGAAGCCCGTCGATGACGGGACCGAAATCGAACTTGTAGTTCAAGACGTCTCTCCCCTCTTTGCCGGACCTTCTTGCGGGTCCGATGGTCCTGGCTGCGCTCGTCTCTCCCCCGGCGCCGCGAATCCCGGCGCCGTTTTGTTGATTTCGCTGTGGCCCGCGCTCGGCTCTCGCCGGCTTACGACGCCCTTCGCCCCGGCTCGCGGGAGAGCAGGGCCGCGTAGCGATCGCTGAGGTCGATCCGGCGGCCGGTCGCGGCGGCCTCGGCCACGGCGAGCGTCGCGATCAGCGTGCGCGCGCCGTCCTCGGCCGGCTGCAGCGAGGCCGCTTTGCCGCGAACCAGGTCACGGAAATGGTCGAGCTGGGCGATGTAGGGATCGAGCGTCGGCGCATGGATCCGGCGCGCCTGGATCGGCTCGTTCCAGCTGGGAGCGTCGCCAGCCTGCGTCCACTGCACCAGATTGGGGAATTCGAGCGCGCCGCGACTGCCCATGAAGCGATAGCTGCTCTCGCCGCTGAACGGGAATTCCGGGGATTCGCCGACGCCCTGCTCGGTGGTCCAGGGCGAGACGGCGCTGTCGCTGGCGAAGAAGGTTCCGACGGCCCCGTTCTCGAACTCGATCACCACGCCGGCCGTGTCCTCGACCGCAAAGCCGCGCTGGCGGTTCGAGAGGACAGCACCGACCGAGACGATCTCGCCGACGCTGAAGCGCAGGAAGTCGATCTCGTGGATCAGGTTGATCAGCACCGGCCCGCCACCGGCCTGCGTCCGCCAGGGTGCGATCCTGAAATAGGGGTCGGGCTTGTACACCGCCCAGATGGCGGAGACGCCAACGAGAGCGCCGATCCGGCCTTCGCCGAGCAGGGAGCGCAAGGTCGCGACCTGGCGATGGTGGCGGCGATGATGGCCGACCAACGAATGGATACCGGCTGTCCTGATCGCGTCGATCAGCGCGTTCGCCGTTTCCAGCGTGTCGGTGACAGGCTTCTCGATCAGGATGTGGATGCCGCGGCGGGCGCATTCGATGCCGTTCTCGGCATGCAGCTGATTGGGCGAGGCGATGATGACGGCCTCCGGCCGGGCCTCGTCGAGCATCGCGCGATAATCGGCGAAGACGCGCGCATCGGGATTCTGGGCCGCGACCTGCTCGACATTGACGTCCGCGATCCCGACCAGATCGAAGTCGGGATGCCCGGCGATCTTCGCCAGATGCTTGCGTCCGATCAGCCCAGCGCCGATCACGCCGATTGCGATGTTCGTCATGCTCTCACGGATCCCTGTGTTCTCGAGCGGTCTGGCAGGCTGTCCAGCAGCCGGCGCGTCGCGGCATAGGCCGTCGCAATCCGCGAGCGCGCATCGGGCCCGCGCATCGGCAGCTCGACGCTGAGCGCGGCATCGGCCGGCAATGCCTGCAGCAGCGCCGCGAGCGGCAACGCGCCTTCTCCCGGCGGCAGACGCCCTTCGCGCGCTTCGGTGATCGCGTCGGCGTCGGTCTGAGGCTGGATCGCCGCTGCATCGCAGAGCTGGGCCGCGCGCAGAAACTGACGCGGCAGAGCCGTAAGCTCGCCGGGGGCGCCGCCCGAGCGGCTGAGATGCAGAGCATCGACGAGCACGGCGCCATTGGGCCTGCCCGCCTGGCGGACGATCGCCTCGGCCTGCGCCAGGGTCCCGACCACGCGCCAGCGCATGAATTCCAGGTCGACGCGCAAACCGAACTCGCCGGCGAGATCGCATAACGCGGCGAAGCTGGCGGTCAGCCGCACGCGATCGGCATCGTCGCCGGATACGGTCAGCGCGCTCGCGCCCAGTTCGGCTCCAGCTTCGAGCAGCGGGGCGAAGGAGGAGATGTCGAGCCCGGGCGTCAGCTGGACGAACTCGATCTCGTTCAGACGCACGCCTTCCGAGGCCAGGATCGTGCGCAGCTCCCGCTGCGCCCATGAGCCGGTCCGGATCGGATAGGCGACGCCGCCCGCCATCGCAGGATGGACACGCAGGCCGATGGCGCCGAAGCCCGCGCTCGCCGCCTCCCGCGCCAGCTCGGGCGGCGAGAGCTCCAACGCCGTCAAATGGGCCAGGCCGAGCGCGCTCATCGACCGGCAGCCTCCCCATGACCGGGCGACAGACTGCCCTGCTGCTCGAGATGCCGCGCGGCGGCCGGAATGGACGGGGGAATCGGAGCGGATCGACCGGATGCCGTGATCGCCATGCGCCCTCCCCTTTAATTAACCTGTTGGATAATTAAAGGCTAATTATCCCGACGGATAATTACTGTCAAGCGCCGTCAAATCGGCTAAGCAAGGAGGCACAATCATCGGGACTGGCAGTCGGGATCGTGGAATGAAGACAGTGAGCGCGCGCGCGCCGACCGAGGACGAACCGGCCAAGATTCGCCGCCGAGATCGCGAGAAGACGAAGGCCGAGATCCTGCAGATCGCCTTCGAGGAGTTCGCCGAGAGCGGGCTGCTCGGCGCCAATGCCGACGCGATCGCCGCACGGGCCGGGATCACCAAGCGGTTGATCTTCTACTACTTCAACTCAAAGGAAGAGCTCTTCATCGCCGTGCTGGAGATGGCCTACGGCAAGATGCGCCTGGCGGAAGAGGACCTGCATCTCGAGACCCTTGCGCCGGAGACCGCGATCCGCCGGCTCGCCGAGTTCACCTTCGACTTCCATCAGGCCAATCCGGAATTCGTCCGGCTCGTCGCAATCGAGAACATCCATCGCGGCCGGCACATCAACAGCAGCGAGAAGCTCAAGCAGATGACGCGACCGATCATCGGCCAGATCGAGCGCGTGCTGGCCAAGGGCAAGAGTCTCGGCGCGATCAGGCCGGAGATCGACGCCTACGAACTCCATGCGACGCTGAACGCCCTCTCGATCTTCTCGGTGGCGAACCGGCACACCTTCGAGGCGCAGTTCCGCTGGGACATGTCTTCGCCCGAGGCGAAGGCCCGGCGGCGGACGGAGATCGCCGAGGTGCTCTGGCGCTATGTCCGCAGCGACGAGCGCCCCTCTTTGCCCGGTCGGAGCTGACAGATTGCTGGACTGGCGAGATCCAGCGAATCAAGCCGTTGCTCCCCCAACCGGGCAGCTTCGCGTTCAGTCGAGCAGGGCCGCACCGAAGTTCCGCTCCGGGTCGATGTCGGACACGAGGCGGCCGGTGGGCTCGGCGGCGTTGCCGCCACTCCGCCTCAGCCATCTGCCCGAGCCGGGAGCGGCCAGCAGCGTGTCGCCCTCGATGACGTCCCGGCCGCGTACGAGAACCCGTTCAGGCCAGCCGGTGACGCTGCGGCCGGCAAAGGGCGTGAAGCCGGTGCGGTCGTGCATCGCCGCATCGGTGATCGTCACGGTCCTGGTCGGATTCCAGATCGCGATGTCGGCGTCGTAGCCAGGCAAAAGCGCGCCCTTGCCGGCAAGGTTGTAGATCTCGGCCGGGGCGGTCGCGGTCAGGTTCACGAAGGCCTCCAGCCCGCGCCCGGCGAATTCCGGCCGCCCCTTCGAGACCAGTGCGTCGAAGAGCAAAGGCAGGCGCGTTTCGAGGCCGGGCAGACCGTTGGCGATCTGCTTGAAGGTCGGGTTCGGTCCGGCCGAGAGCTTGCCGGTCTCGTCGAAGCGATAGGGGGCGTGGTCGGAGGAGACGGTCTGGATGTCGCCGAGCGCCAGCGCCCGCCAGAGCGCCTCCTGATCGGCCTCCTCGCGCGGCGGCGGCGAGCACATCCATTTGGCCCCTTCCAGCCCCGGCTTGTCGAGATCGTGCCGGGTCAGGAAGAGAT